>PVBE010874780.1_pt1 | contig 14368 bp, 13 predicted proteins | sample 1631181 | NCBI WGS metagenome assembly PVBE01 (sample SAMN08397723, study PRJNA350692) | Marine metagenome, whole genome shotgun sequencing project. | isolation source: water | place: Pacific Ocean | collected 2012-04
CTACACGGTAAACGACAGCCGCGAGTCCCAGCCTTACGAACATCAACAGGATGTGGAGCCCTTCATTAAGGGTCTGATCGCGGCCGGTTTTCCGATCGCTCCCTGACTAAGCCCCAAACCGCCCGGGAACAAAAAAAAGAGGGGGCGATGCCCCCTCTTCAGGATACTACTGACTACTTGAGACTAACCTAACCAGATCTCTTGTTATATGCCCACCACAAAATGCCGAGCGCTACGAGTCCAACCAGCCCCTGGCTTCCGAGAGCATCAACAAAACCTATAACACTTCCAAGAACATCTACAGGCAAGAAGGGAACTGCACCCGTGCCGTCTCCAAAAAGAACCTGCAGCACGACTCCTAACGCAATGATCGAAATTCCCAGCTCGGCCAGCGCGCCAACCCATCGACGAATATTCTCTAGAAAATGCATGACGAGGTCATCTCCATGCGGTTGAGGGACCGACAGTATACCAATAATCGCCTTAAAAGATTGAAAATAATACCTTATTCAAAAAGGGAAAGCCCTGCGCTATGCGCCTAAAGGAGGCGTTCAGAGCACAGAAAAGCACCTGTGCTGCTTGCCTCACAGGCGGGTTTCCCTATATGCGCTGACGCCTCAATTCATCAGTGCCTCAACCAGCCCGGTGGCCCCGTCACGGACGGGATCTACCACCAATCGTCCGGTCTCATCCTGTATCTGCGCTGTGGCACGGGCTGCATCAACGGTGTCAAGATGGGCCGTATTCAGCGCAATCCCTGCCGTCACCGGGCGGGAAAAAGTGCCGCAGGCGCTCGCCAGATCCTCATACAGCGCGATGATCTCATTCAGCGGCGGCACCGCAATGGGCGAGCCGACGGTATCAAGGTGCGTCATGCCGGCCCGGTGACACAACACCAGATGCGTCGGACAGGAACCCCGGATCAGCGGCAGTGTTGAGGTACTACCCGGATGCACGATAGACCCCTGCCCTTCCACAATCGTCAGTTCTGCCTCGGCAGCATCCATTACCATTCCCTCCACCGCGCCACAGGCATAGTCAACCCGAATCGCATCCAGCGGAATTCCTTTACCGCTGATGAGAATACCGATCTGCCCGGTGGCAAGAAATTCCGCGCGGACCCCCTGGCCCAACGCCGTATGCCAGATCTCCAGGCCAGCGGTCATCTTGCCCACCGCCATATCGGTGCCCACCAGCAGCGCGCGGCGATTCGACAGTCCGGCGGCCCGGGCCCAGGCTATACCCAGATTCTGGGGCTCGCGTCGAATATCCCAGATCCACTGGCCCGGCTGCAGATCGGTATAGCGTGATGCAAGCTGCTCGTGCAGGCCGTTGACCACACTCATCCCCAACGCAACAGCCTGATCTACCTCTGCCATCATTTCCGGGGGCAAGCGTCCGCCCGAAGGTGCCATCCCCAGTACCAGCACCTCGCCACCGCTGCTGGCCGCCTCCGCAACTGAGGACACCACCGGTACATCCGGTCCAAAATCGAACAGATCCCGGGTCGTGCGGCCACCGTGATTGAAATCAACAACACAGGCAACCGGGTTACGCGAGTAGCGCAACACACCATGCCCCATCTTGCCGTTCAGTTTATCGATCTGCTCATAAAAATGAATGACCAGTTTCTGATCAGGTTTCAACATGCCAGCATGACTCCATGCCCCGCCTGCTCCGGATTAACATTAACCACGCCAGAATTCAGCTCAAGACCCGCCGCAGGATCTGGCATCAGATTAAGATGTGAATCCAGATCAATGTGATCAAACAGGGCTCCCAATGAGGCGCCCGCGCCGATTGCTACAGATGATTCTCCCATGCAGCCGATCATGGTCTGAAGCCCATGGGCCCGGGCCGTGGCGACGATACGCAACGCCTCGGTAATGCCGCCGCACTTCATGAGTTTGAGATTCACTCCGTCAACACACCCGGCCAGGCGTGCTGCGTCCGTCGCAAAATTACACGACTCGTCAATAAAGATCGGCAATGCCCGGTCAGCGAACAATGCGGGCAACTCATCATCGGCATCATAATGTAAAGGCTGCTCCACATAATCGCAGCCCTGCTCTTTAAGCCAGAGCATCATTTGCCGAGCGCCTGCAAGATTCCAGCCCCCGTTGGCATCCACCCTGACCGCGACATCGTGACCCCGGGCGGCCTCCCGGACTGCCGCAAACATCGCCTGGTCCGCATCCAGCCCTTCGGGACTGCCTAGCTTTACCTTGAGATACCGGGCACCGGTGCGCGAAAGGATCTCGGGTACGCGCTCGCGCACGATATCGGGCGGGAGAATGCCAATAGTGACCGAGGTCGCCACAGCCCGGTGCGCCAGGCCCAGAAGTCGGTAGAGCGGCTGCTGCGACATCCGGGCCAGTCGGTCCCAAAGTGCCATATCGACTGCAGCCCACGCGCAGGGGGCCACACCAGCCTCGCGAGCCAGTCGCCCACCATCGAAGGGGTTATCCAGGGCTTCAGGGTGCGCAGCCAGAAAAGATCGGATCTGATCTTCACACGCCTGTGCCGTCTTGGCCCCGGTGAGACCACCCGGTGCAGCCTCGCCCAGACCAGTCAGGTCATCGTGACTGAGAGTAACGAACAGATTGACCGATCCTGCGCTCTCGCCGCGGCTGATTCGCAGCGGATAACGTTTTTTCAGGCTGATGTGTCGATAGCGAATATCCAGATGCTTCTCCCCAAGGACCGATCCGCCCGTTTAGAGATTAAAGGGCCGGTAATCAGGCTGGTGATATTAGTGACCTTACCCGGTAAAAAAAAGCCCCTTACCGCAAGGTAAGGGATTTTTTCGGTATAACCACCGTAGGTGTGACGCCCGCTTGGCTGGCCGTTACAGGTCGGATCATATCGATAAGCCAGGTGAACGGATTGCTATAGGTTCTGGATCAATCACCCAGACCAAACGGCTTGCAGTCTCGAAAATGATAACTCTGGGAAAACGGATCAGGCCACCGTGACGGTAAGCACCCCAACACCTTCTATGGTTCCGTGCAACGCATCACCGCGCTCTACCGGGCCCACCCCGGATGGCGTACCGGTGAAAATCAGATCACCGGGTGTCAGCAAAAAATACCGGGACAACTCAGTAATGATCTCCGGCACTTTCCAGATCATCTGCGACAGGTCGCCCGACTGACAGGACGCGCCGTTTTTTTCCAGACAGATCGCACCAGAACTCGGATGACCGATTCGGGATACGGGCATGATCGGTGAGCACGGCGCAGACTGCTCAAAGGCCTTGCCAATTTCCCAGGGGCGGCCCTGACGTTTCATTTCTCCCTGCAGGTCACGCCGAGTCATATCCAGGCCGACCGCGTAGCCAAACACACATTCGTTTGCCTGTGCAGCTGGGATATCCGATCCCCCAGATTTGAGCGCTACCACCAGTTCGATTTCATGCTGCACATCATTGCTGAGTGCGGGGTAGGTGAAACTGTCGCCGGTCACCAGGTTGTCTGGATTTTTCTGAAAAAAGAACGGCGCCTCCCGATCCGGATCATGCCCCATCTCTACCGCGTGGGCCGCGTAGTTGCGCCCAACGCAGTAAATCCGGTGCACCGGAAATTCCTCAACCGTGCCGTCTATGGGCAGCACAGCCGGATCGGGAGAAGAAACTGCATCAGTCATGGTCTTGTGCCTCTCGTGGGGTTTCTCAAGGCAGTCACGATAACACTGCTCTGCCTACTGGCCAAAGCGCATTCTGCGAACTCGTACCACCGTGCCTGCTCGACAAGAACTGCGTGACATGCGTTGGCGTGAACAGCGCTCGGTTATTCGCCATGAACGAAAAGAGGAGCCAGATCAACCCTGAGGCAGCCCCGGCAGTGAGACCGCAGATTATCCGATTTCCCCAAACATCAGACCCAACGAAACACAGCAGTTCCGTAGACCAAGGATATGCCTAACGGAGCCCATAACGGTGTCCCAAACACGCCCAGCCATATGAGAAAGATGAACCCTGCTCCCAGGAGGCTGATAAAGAGCCGATCACCACGGGTTGTGTGCAGGCCAAGCACGCCATATCGTGGCGCCCCGCCTGGCCGATATCGCTCCCACACGACCATCGCGATTAAAGACAGAGCAATAAACAAAAAGAATAGCGCAGTCGGAAGAGTCCATGCCATCCAGGAAAGCAACATACCCTATACCCTCCCCAGCGCAAAACCTTTAGCAATGTAATTGCGCACGAAGTAAATGACGATTGCACCTGGAATAATAGTAAGAGCACCGGCAGCTGCCAGTAATCCAAGTTCGTAGCCCGCAGTACTTGCCGTACGAGTCATCGTCGCCGCTATTGGTTTTGCCGCAACCGCAGTCAGCGATTTTGCCAACAGCATCTCCACCCATGAAAACATGAAACAGAAGAAAGCGGTGACCCCAATTCCAGCGGAAATGGTTGGCACAAAGATTTTCAGAAAAAATCGCCAGAAGGAATGGCCATCAATGTACGCGGTCTCATCCAATTCCTTTGGAATCCCCGACATAAATCCTTCCAGAATCCAAACGGCCAAGGGGATATTAAAAAGACAATGTGATAGCGCGACCGCGATATGCGTATCAAACAAATCGATCGCGGAATATAACTGGAAAAAAGGTAGCGCAAATACTGCCGGTGGCGCCATTCGGTTAGTCAACAACCAGAAGAACAAATGCTTATCACCAAGGAATCGGTATCGTGAAAACGCGTAGGCTGCTGGAAGAGCCACACTGACGGACAATACAGTATTAAGTGAAACATAAGCTAAAGAATTAATGTAGCCGTTATACCAAGTGGGATCGGTAAATATCTTTATGTAATTCTCTAAGGTAAATTCCACGGGCCAAAGGCTGAAGGTTCCCAGAATCTCATTGGTTGTCTTGAAGGACATATTGAGCAACCAGTAGATGGGCAGCATCAGGAACACGATGTATACGGTAACGATGATGGTCGATCTGGTTTTCATGAGGTGTTGCTCTCGCTACGCATCATCAGGGTGTAAAACACCCAACAAAGCAACAACACGATCAGAAAATAAATCAGGGACATTGCTGCGGCTGGACCCAGATCAAACTGTCCTAGCGCAATCTTGACCAGATCAATAGACAGAAAGGTCGTGGTATTGCCGGGCCCTCCACCCGTGAGGACGAACGGCTCTGTATAGATCATGAAACTGTCCATGAACCGAAGCAGAATGGCGATGGTCAGCACCCGCTTTAATTTTGGCAGTTCAATGTGCCGAAATATCTGCCAGCGGCCTGCGCCATCGATCTTTGCGGCCTGATAATACGGATCCGGTATCGCACACAGACCGGCGTACGAAAGCAAAGCGACCAACGATGTCCAATGCCATACATCCATTGCTACAACCGTGAGCCACGCACTCACGGGATTCTGTGTGAAATTGTATTCAATCCCCATGCCGTTGATTGCCCGGCCCAGCAACCCAATATCCGGTAGTGCAAAGATATTCCACATTGCTCCCACAACGTTCCATGGAATCAGCAGCGGGAGCGCCATCAGTACCAGACAGATAGATACCCCTATACCCCGCCTTGGCATATTCAGCGCAACCAAGATGCCAAGGGGGACTTCGATTATCAGGATGGTAAAAGAGAAAAGTATTTGGCGACCGAGAGAAGCGTGGAAACGCTCGGATCTCAATACTTCTTCAAACCACTTCATTCCTTCCCAGAAAAATACATTGTTGCCAAAGGTTTCCTGAACCGAGTAATTGACCACTGTCATCAAAGGAATGATGGCGTTAAATGCAACCAATAGAATTACTGGCAACACCATGAGCCAGGCCTTCTGGTTCGACACTCGATCAATCATTTAGCCACCCCTCTATCCACAATCCAGCCGTCCTTGTAAATCTGGATCGAACTACGATCGAAACGGATACGCAGGTTCTCGCTTGGTATCAACTCTTCCTCTTTGACAAGAATCTGTAGTGGTTGACCCTCGAATTCTGCCCGGATGATGCGATAGCGCCCAACATCGTCTATGCGCATGACCGAAACCGGAAACCCCGCCGGATCAAGGTGAATACATTCTGGTCTTATTCCAAACTCCAGACCGTTGCCCTTATCATGATCGGCAAAAAAGCGGTCTACCGGAATCTCCGAGTGCCCCACAATGGGCTTACCATCAACAATCTGGCATGGCATCAGATTCATTCCCGGTGAGCCAATAAAATGACCTACGAATGTGTGTTCTGGCCTGTCGAACAAGTCCCGGGGGGTGCCCACCTGAACAACATCGCCCTCATGCATGACGACCACTTCATCGGCAAATGTCAGTGCCTCGGTCTGGTCATGAGTGACATAGATCATGGTAAAACCGACGCGCTGATGCAGTCTCTTCAGTTCAGACCTGAGCTTCCATTTAAGGTGCGGATCGATCACGGTCAGAGGTTCATCAAACATAATTACATTAACGTCTGATCTGACCAGGCCTCGCCCGAGCGAGATTTTCTGCTTGTTATCGGCCGTCAGCCCAACTGCACGCTGATTCAGCATTTCACTCAGATCCAGCATGCCGGCAACCTCCTTAACCCGCCTGTCAACTTCTTCGCCTGAAACTCCTCGGTTAACCAGCGGAAATGCAAGATTACGGTATACCGACATCGTGTCATATATGACGGGAAACTGGAATATCTGCGCGATATCTCTCGCGACAGGGTCTTGAGCCGTCACGTCAACACCATTAAAGAGTACAGCGCCTTCCGTAGGACGCAACAGGCCGGAGATGATATTCAGCAATGTGGTCTTGCCGCATCCTGATGGGCCGAGCAACGCGTACGCGCCCCCATCCCGCCAGGTAATATCAACACTCCGGATAGCAAAGTCGCTCGGGGCAATTGGGTTCGCCTGGTAACTGTGGCGGATCGCTTTAAGTGTGATCTCAGCCATGAGTCGATCGGATCCTGTTGCCAGTGGAGTCAAAAACCAGCAGGTGTGCTGAGTTCAGAAACATATCGATCTTTTGCCCGGGATCCCATTGATAGATACCATGCATTTGGGCAACCCACCGATGCTTCCCCAGGCCCAAGTGAACAAAACTCTCTGAGCCGCTGATCTCGGTAATCAAGACCTCGCCGGTAATGGGCAATGCCGCATTGTCATTTGACTGCAGCTGGAGATGATGAGGGCGGAAACCAACCTGATAATCACCATCGGGAAGATCGCTGTAATAGCCCACTGGCCAAGAAGTAAACCCAAGTTGGAAACCACCGGCTTCCTTTCTTGCATTAGCGAGATTCAGCGGAGGGTCCGAGAAAATGGTCGCGGTAAGCAAGTCATTTGGATCCCGGAAGACCGTATGGGTCGGCCCGAACTGGGTAATGCGCCCTTCATTCAAGGCGGCGGTATGCCCGGACAAAAGCAACGCCTCCCCGGGCTCTGTTGTTGCATATACGACTGTGGCCCCACTGTCCTCAAACAATCGCGGCAGCTCCTCACGCAACTCCTCTCTCAATTTGTAATCGAGATTAGCCAGTGGCTCATCAAGTAAAACCAGGCTGGCATCTTTAGCCAAAGCACGAGCAAGGGCAGTTCGCTGTTGCTGCCCCCCTGATAGCTCGGAAGGTAATCGATCTAGCAGGGGGCCCAGTTTCAGGATTTCAGCAATTTGATCAACCCGTTTTTTGACTGCAACCTTCGACTCGCCATTAAGACGAAGTGGCGACGCAATATTCTGAAATACCGTCATCGATGGATAATTCACAAACTGCTGATACACCATTGCGACTTTGCGTTTCTGAACCGCAATACCAGTGACATCTTCACCAGCAAAAAATATTTGTCCGCTGGTCGGTTTATCCAGGCCCGCCATCAACCGCATCAACGATGTTTTGCCTGCCAGCGTCGGCCCCAACAAGATATTAAATCCCCCGGGGATCAGGGTAATGCTTGTAGGGTGGATATGCGCAGAAGAATCAACTGTTCTGCTGACATCCCGAAGTTCCAGGCTCATTTTCCAATTATCTCAGGCAACGCGCTGTCTGAGACTAACATCACGGCTACAAAATTAGTAACGATCTCGGCATCACTGAGAACACCACTGCCGCTCTGATAATCTGACAAGAAAAATGGGAGGGCCGGATGACTCCAGCCCTCCCTTATCCACTCCTAACATCGGATGGAATGTAGTACTAATACACCAGTGTTAACTGCCGGCCCAACGCTTGACCAACTGATCGTAATCTACCGTTTCACCCTGAGGCTTCTCGTTGACTTTAGCTTTGGGTGACCCAGGTTGACTGAGCCAGTAATTGGGATCTTTTTCTTCGTTCAGGCGAGGTCCACAACCCCCGTAGATGTTAGCCCCTTCATCCGCTTTCTGCATACGGGCCATTACCTGATCCATTTCCCCAGCCAGACGATCCATCGCTTCCTGCGGCGTGAACGCACCTGAATTTACATCCCCAATCTGCTGCCACCAGATTTGAGCCAGTTTTGGATAGTCTGGAACGTTCACCCCAGTCGGTGACCAACGGACACGGTCTGGAGATCGATAAAACTCAACCAAACCGCCTAGTTTTGGCGCGCGATCTGTAAACGACTGATGATTAATGTCCGAGTCCCGAATAATCGTCAATCCAACATGGCTTTTCTTCAATGAAACTGTCTTGGACACAACAAACTGTGCATACAGCCACGCCGCCTTACGTCGGTCAACCGGAGTTGATTTGAAGAGTGTCCACGAACCGGCATCCTGATAGCCCAACTTTTGTCCTTCAACCCAGTAGGGGCCGTGCGGAGATGGCGCCATCCTCCACAATGGGATTCCATTCTCATCTACCGTGTTATTGCCAGCACTTTTTGGCGCCACCATCGAAGCAGTGAAGGCGGTATACCAGAAGATTTGCTGCGCCACATTGCCCTGTGAAAGAGCAGGGAGCGATTGATAGAAGTCGTAACTTGCCGCGCCCGGAGGGGCGTATTTGCGCAACCACTCATCCCACTTGCGAATCGCGTAGACCGCCGCGGGACCGTTGGCAGCGCCACCACGTGACACTGATGCACCGGCCGGGTTACAAGAGCCGGATTCCATTCGGATTCCCCACTCATCAACCGGCACGCCATTAGGCAGGCCTTTACTCCCGGCACCGGCCATGGATAACCAAGCATCCGTCATCCGCCAGCCCAAATCCGGGGCACGTTTGCCATAGTCCATATGGCCGTAAACCCTGACCCCGTCTATCTCTTTAACAGTTTCAGTGAAGAACTCAGCGATATCTTCGTAGGCAGACCAATTAACCGGCACGCCGAGTTCGTACCCGTATAAGTCCTTAAACTGTTTCTTCAGTTCCGGACGCTGGAACCAGTCGTGGCGAAACCAATACAGGTTTGCGAATTGCTGGTCGGGCAACTGGTACAACTTTCCGTCCGGACCAGTGGTAAAAGATTTACCGATAAAATCGTCGACATCCAATGTAGGCAAGGTCACATCGGCACCATCACCGGCCATCCAATCGCTTAAATTAACCGCAAGTTGAAGCCGGGAGTGCGTTCCGATGAGATCGGAATCATTGATGTAGGCATCATACAGATTCCGCCCAGTCTGCATCTGGGTCTGTACGGCCTGGACCACCTCGCCCTCACCGAGTAACTGGTGATTAACCTTAATGCCGGTAATCTCTTCAAAAGCTTTGGTTAACACCTTCGACTCATACTCATGGGTTGGAATCGTCTCTGACAGGACGTTGATCTCCATCCCTTTAAAAGGCTCAGCCGCCTTAATGAACCACGCCATTTCGGCTTGCTGTTCTGCCGCCGTGAGCGTTGACGGTTGAAACTCGTCGTTGACCCACTGAGTCGCCTCAGCAGATCCCGCTTGGACACCACTGGAAGCGATCATCAACCCCAAGCTGACTGACGCCGCTAGGCTTTTTAACTGCATCGTGAAACCTCCTTCTAGGTCTTGATTCCCTGAAATGAGATGTGGGAATTAAGGTTAACATCAAAAACAACCTTCAACAACATTTTACAACTTTTTCGAACTCATTACGAACATTTTACAACAAATAGATCTTTTCGAGTTTTCAAACTTTTAAACAGAAATTTTGTCCAATTTATTTGAATCAGGCGTTTTGCTAACCCAAATACGCACTGTGCCGGCATTTAGCTTGATCGCTAGATAATCGGTCCTACCCCCCATTCCAATCGGTTGACCCCACGATCTGCCCCGAAATAGTCGTTGTACTGCTGCTCAGCCTCGATACCGAACAAGATTTCACAGGCAATCCGGATCTCCGGCATGGCAGCCAGCTCGTGGAAGTTGTAAGTCTGGGCCAGCAAGGTTCGCCGTCGAAGAAAGTCCTCGAGCGTCACCACCATCTCCTGGCCCCGGATCATTTCCAGTTCTGCCCGGCAGATCTTTTCAGGCCCAATCACGATCTCACCACCCTTTTTGTCCGACCGGACTGATTCCAGTATCTCCATCGCGTCGTTGCCATAGGTGCGCCACAGTCGATCCCACGGTAGACCCCCTGGCGGTTCCACCGACCCCTCGGCCTCGGCTGATCGGGCCATGAACCGGTCGCGCGATTGTCGGTCCGGCTCGCCATACCACTGGCCCATTTCCAATTGACAACCAAGTCGGATCAAGGTCTCGCATATTTCACGACCAATCCGTAGGCAATCTGACAATTTACCGCCGAATATACTGACCATGCCCAGTTCGCTGCTTGTCTCTAGCACGTGCTTGCGTGATAACTTCAGCCAGTCCCCCTCGCTACGTCCCTTGGACCGCGCCACGGCCAAAGGACGCACACCACACCGTTCGGCAAGAATGTCATCCTGGGTCAGAGGTGTTCCGAGGTTGAGGCACGCGTTGATATTGTCAAGGATGAATTTTCGGTCTGCATCGGTGACCTCGGTGAGCGGCGATTCGACTCGCGTATCGGTAGTCCCAATACAGGTCTTGTTTCCCAATGGGATCGCGAAGAACATGCGGCCATCATCTGCAAAGAATGTCAGCACCCGGTTACTGTCTGTGACACGATCGACCACCAGATGTATACCCTTTGAGAGCAAATGCCGGGTGCTGGACTCAAAGCCGGCTTGCAGATTGATCTCATCAGCAAACGGCCCTGCTGCATTGACCAGATAACGGGCCACAACGCAGGACTCCTGCTTCGTTATGTCATCGACGACAGTGGCAGCCCAGGTACCATCCTTTTGGCGCTGCACCCCAGAGACAGTGAGGTAGTTAACTGCCGTCGCGCCGAAATCGATGGCCCTTTTGACCAGATTCAGTACAAACCTTGCATCCCCATCGACCAATCGGCCATCTGAATAAATCAGTCCGCCACCCAGGCTGTCCGACCGAACAATCGCCTCCTCAGACTTGATTTCCTTGCGGGACAGGTAACGGGGCTTGTCAGTGAATCGATTGCCCAACAGCCAGTAGAGCCAGGCACCGATCCAGAAAAATCGCGCCGGGAAGCGGAATTTTCGCTCAATGGCTGTAAAAAAGCGGGTCTCCTGGATAACTTGCGGGTAGGCCCGCATCAGTTCGTTGCGCCCCATGCATAACTGCCGGACAAGGCCCACCTCCAGGGATTCAAGGTACTTGATCCCGCCCCAGATCAGGTTGGATGACTCGCTGCTGGTGAAACCGGCAAAATCGCGGCTGTCCACCAACACAACCTTTGCCCCGGCGCCAGACAGTGCAGCAGCACTGGCCGCTCCGTTGATCCCGCCGCCGATGACCAGCACATCGTAGGCCTGTTCTGAAGCCTGGCTCAGTTGCTCTGTTCGTTGATTCACGTATTGTTTCTAATCAGAAACCACAGGGGGTGGGCTACTGACCATCGCGCCCTATGGGATCAGACCATGCAGGGTCATTCCGAGATATCACTAGCCGTTGCAACATGAAGCCGGGTTTCCGATTCCGCCAGCACCGCTCTTAACTCCGGTGGCGGTGTGATATCTGTAAAAAAATCAGAGACCTGAGAAAAATGGCCTAGCCGGACCATCGCGTTACGATTAACCTTACTGTGATCCGCCACCAGAAACACGTTGCGTGAATTTCTGATGATCTCTTGGGCCACCCGGACTTCTCGGTAATCAAAGTCCAGCAACGTGCCATCCCCTTCAATTCCTGAAACTCCAATCACGCCAAAATCAACTTTGAATTGCCGAATAAAATCCACAGCGGACTCACCCACCACAGCACGGTCGCGGCTGCGCACCAACCCGCCGGTCACAATCAGTTCGATTCCAGGATTATCTGCAAGGATCCTGGCCACATTGAGGTTGTTTGTAATTACCCTGAGCTTCTTGTGCCCGCTGAGCGCCTTTGCTACTTCCTCAGTTGTTGTTCCTATATTGATAAACAAAGATGCGTTTTCTGGAATCAGTCCAGCGGCAAGACGGCCAATCTGTCTTTTAGGATCCGCGTTCAGGGTCTGGCGCGCGGTATAGGCGATATTCTCGACACTGGAACTCGGCAGCATCGCACCCCCGTGATGCCGCTCTGCCAGCTGCTGACGGCAAAGCTCCGCGATATCACGTCGAGCTGTCTGGGTGGTGACTGAAAACTTCTTGGCTATGTCGGTTACCGATACCGAGCCGTTAATCTGGATGATCTGAAGAATTTGTCGCTGTCTGGGGTTAAGCTTCACCGACTGTCCTCCTAGATGTTGTGCCAGAGCGTTCGTAGAGGCATGATATTCCCTGGGAATGTTCTTTTTAGTTTTTATTTGTATTTTTATGTCTGATATTGTACCTTTTCTGAAAGATGATTGATAGTCTGATGACAAAAACCTCTCAACTGCTGGCCATAGACCAAGGCACAACCAGTTCCCGTGCCATGCTGTTCGATGACACAGGCAATGTCCTGCATGTGGCACAACGAGAATTTGCGCAGCACTACCCGGCCGATGGCTGGGTGGAGCACGATCCCCAGGAGATCTGGTCTTCTGTTCTTGCCGTGACTCAGGATGTACTGTCTCGAGCCCAAGGTACACCGGCGGCTATTGGCATAACCAATCAACGTGAAACCACCGTGATATGGGATCGCACCAGCGGTGAGCCGATCTACAACGCGATTGTCTGGCAGGACCGACGCACGGCCGATACCTGCGACGAGCTACGAAAAGCAGGCCATGAGCCTGAGGCAAGTGCCCGCACCGGTTTGTTGCTGGATCCGTATTTCTCTGCCAGCAAGATCGCCTGGATTCTCGATCACGTGGCAGGCGCCAGGGCACGCGCCGAGAAAGGTGACCTGGCCTTTGGCACGGTAGATACTTTCCTGCTGTGGCGCCTGACCGGCGGCACGGTACATGCGACCGACGCAACCAATGCTTCGCGGACCGGGCTTTTTAATATCCACCAACAGGATTGGGACGAAACGCTGCTGGCCCTGTTCGGCGTACCCCCAGCCATACTGCCACAGGTTCTGGATACCGCGGCTAATTTCGGCACCACCGAAACCGCCGTGCTGGGCCAAGCCATCACGGTCGGCGCGATGGTGGGAGATCAGCAGGCAGCACTGGTAGGACAAAGTTGCCTGGCACCCGGTATGCTCAAAAGCACCTACGGCACCGGCTGTTTTGCCATTTTGAATACCGGCGACAATGCCCTGGCGTCGCGCCACCGGCTGCTGACGACAATCGCCTACCGGCTCGACGGCGTGCCTACCTATGCCCTGGAGGGCTCCATCTTCATGGCGGGGGCAAGCGTGCAATGGCTGCGAGATGAACTGGGCCTGGTCAAATCTGCCGAAGAAACCGCAACCCTTGCATCGGGGCTGGACTCCAACGAAGGGGTTTATCTGGTCCCGGCCTTTACCGGGCTGGGTGCTCCGCACTGGAACCCCCATGCCCGGGGCACTTTGCTGGGCATGACCCGCGCCACTGGGCCAGCCCACATTGCGCGGGCCACGCTGGAGGCAGTGTGTTACCAGAGCGCCGAACTGCTTGGGGCCATGGCCGACGACCACGGTGAAAGAGCCCAGGTGCTGCGCATCGACGGCGGCATGGCACAAAACGACTGGCTTGCACAGTACCTCGCCGATATCAGCAATACCCCGGTCGAACGCCCTGCTCTTCTGGAAACCACGGCTCTGGGGGCCGCCCGGCTGGCTGGATTGCAGGCTGGCGTTTTTGACTCCCTGGATGAGCTTGGTGTCGTCTGGCAGAGTGAACGTACCTTCACGCCGCAAATGGATGAGGCACAACGCCGGACACTACTGAACACCTGGCACCGTGCCGTGGCCTCAGCTGCGTTTTTTGCACAAACCCAGAATTAGTACCGGGGTCTGTCAACCAACAGCATCTGCCAGAATCAGATCTGAGGCTTTCTCGGCAATCATGACAGCCGGGGCATGGGTGTTACCCGAGACCAGAGTTGGCATGATGGC
>PVBE010364624.1_pt1 | contig 14367 bp, 16 predicted proteins | sample 1631181 | NCBI WGS metagenome assembly PVBE01 (sample SAMN08397723, study PRJNA350692) | Marine metagenome, whole genome shotgun sequencing project. | isolation source: water | place: Pacific Ocean | collected 2012-04
ATAAGAAATATTGTATTTTTTTTATTCATATCAATATAATATTAAAAATTATCAATTTGATCCCAGAAATTAGGATAAGAAATATTAGCAGCCTCGGCATTTGTGATTGTGGTTTGCCCTTCTGTTAATAACCCAGAAATTCCAAGCATCATTGCAATCCTATGATCTCCATGGCTACTTACCTCTGATCCTTTTAGGTTGGGACTGTTTTTGATTATCATTCCATCTTTTGTTTCTGAAATATCTGCACCTAATTTAAGTAATCCTTGAACTGTAGCTTTTATCCTGTCAGATTCTTTTACTCTTAATTCTTGTGCATCTTTAATAACAGTTTTCCCTGAAGCAAAACATGCAGCTAATGAAAGTATTGGTATTTCATCAATAATTTTTGGGATTATACTTCCTTCAATAGTGATGCCAGTAAGATTACTAGATTTTACAGTTAAGTCTCCTCTTGGTTCCCCTAATTCGGTTTTTTGATTTGATATATTTATGTTAGCCCCCATCTCGGTAAGTACTTCAAGTATTCCTGTTCTAGTAGGATTTAAGCCTATATTGGGTATGAATAATTCTGCATTTTTATGGCATGATGCTAATATTATCCAAAAAGCTGCAGAACTAATATCCCCGGGAATTACAATGCTTTGTGCCTTAAGTTTTGAATTATCTATTGATATTTTTTTATCAGTAATTTCTATTTCAGCACCCATTGCTTTCATCATTCTTTCTGTATGATCTCTACTTTTTGATGGTTCCGTTATTGTAGTAACTCCATTAGCATACGCACCTGCTATAAGAACACATGATTTTACCTGAGCACTTGAAACCGGACTTTTGTAATTTATACTATTTAAATCAGACCCTATAATTTCGAATGGTGCTCTAACTTCATCATTTGAAGAATTATTTAAGGATCTTATGTTAGCTCCCATTAATTTTAAGGGATTTGCTATTCTATTCATTGGCCTTTTACTGAGTGAATCATCTCCTGTAAGCAAGGTGTTAAATTTTTGACCTGCTAGTAATCCACTTATTAATCTCATACATGTCCCGCTATTACCACAATCTAAAGAAGATTCAGATTCTTTGAATCCATATTTTCCATTACCAATGATTGTGAATGAGTGAATTGGATGATTATCTTGATGATCAATTCTATGTGTTATTTTTGTACCTAATGATTTTAGGCATCGTATTACTGATTCTTGATCATCCCCAACGCAGAAATTTTTCACTTCAGCTGTTCCTTCGGCCATGGCATTAAGGATTGCTGCCCTGTGGGAAATAGATTTGTCTCCAGAAATTCTAATAGTGGAATTGATATTTTGCGGTTTGGATATTGTTTTTTTCAATTTATCACTTTGTTTTCTTATATCGCCATATATCTCTAGATTTGGCTCTTTCTCGATCAATGTTTTTTTGTACTAAATTCTCTGATACTAAAAATCCAGTCATGGCTTGCCCTGAAGATAATATATTTGAAGAGGGAGTGTTTTCATTACTACCCGTTACTCCTAATTCCCATCTCATTCGACTTTCCCAACCGTTAATAAGATAATCTAGTAAAGTTTGATCATCTTCTGATATTTTATTGTTAATAATTGATATTTCATTAAATATTTCTTTCATCCAGTGCTTTGAAAGATCAGTAGTAGAATTTAATATTTCAAATATATCTTCCGGATCTGTAGTACTTCCTATAGTTAAATCTCTAAACTCTTCATTTGCCAAATTAGACATTTCTGTCCAGGAACTAGAAGCTTCTATTTTTTTTATTAATGAAAAAGAAATTAATTTAGGAATTAAAGTTGTAGCTGCATAGTAACTGTCAAATTCTTGTGGTTCTATAAAATATGGCTTCATTTCTATACTTTCTATTATTTGAACCAGTATTTTATAGTAAGAATCGTTTACATTCCCTCCTGGCATTAATAAGCACTTTTGATCCTCAAAGATATTATCAGATTTTGAATATTGAATATTTATATTTGATACCAAAAAAGCGGATATATAACTAATGTTATTATTTAAATTTTTATTGGCCCATTCAACTGCTTTAGATTTTGCGGGAGAAAAATCAACAAGAAGTAATTGTTTCTCATTATCCTTAGTTAAAGCTTGGATAATGTCATTTCTGTATTTAACCATGCAGTCCATAAAAATAATGTCATGAGACGATAAACTTTTTATATTTTTATGTATTTTGCTGAAAATATTAGAATCTTTTAATTTTGAATCTAAGGAATTATCAACTGCTAATCCATGTATCTCAAAATCATTGTTTTCTTTGATTTTTTTGGCAAATTCTAAAGAAATTTCAGAGTTTATTATAAAAGATATAATAGCCATATTTAAATATTTGGAATGTTATAAATTAGTGAGCGCCGCCGCAACCACAGCCACCACCACCACCACAGCCACCGCCACCACCGCAGCCACCGCCACCACCGCAGGCACATCCACCACCATCGCCACCGCAGGCACCATCGCCACCGCAGGCACCACCGCCATCGCCACCGCAGGCACATCCACCTGTATTGTTAGGATTGCTGATAACAAACCCACTTCTCATGATTGAGTCAATATAATCTATTTCTGAACCTTGCAAAACATCAATGCTATTTTCATCTACAAGAACTTTTACTTTTTCAAATTCAAAAACTTGATCATTTTCAGCTGGAGTTTCTTCCACTGCAAACATATATTGTATACTTCCACCAGGAGAAGGCATTGCAAGAACTCTTAACATAGCAGTTTCAGACTGCTCTTTTGAAAGTATATCTTGAACTTTTGTGATTGCTTTAGGTGTTAAAGTAATTATTGATTCAGTTGTCATGATTATAATCTCATATTTGTTTAATATTCATATAATACAAGAAATATTATTTTATGTCTTTATTTAATGATTATTAAATAAATTAATTTGCAAAAAACATTAATATACGATTTGTAATAATTTCAAGTATTTCCAAACCTATGATTGCAATCATAGGAGAAAAATCAAACATACCAAAAGGTTTAACATATTGTCGTATTTTTCCTAATAAAGGTTCAGTTATTTGATATGTTATTCTTGAAATAGGATTATAAGGACTTATTTTTATCCACGATAAAATAATTCTTATAATTAAGGCGAAAAAAAATATTCTTGTAAAAATGAAAATGATATTACTGATTAAGATGTAAATATTCATTGAGATTCACCTAATTCTAACCCTCTTTCATGAGCTGCCTTGATAGCTTTAATAATAATATTATTAAAATTGTTTTTTATAAGAACTTTTAGTGCGGCTTCTGTCGTACCTCCAGGTGAAGTTACATTTTCTCTTAAGATTCTTGGTGTTTCTTCAGAAAAGCTTAATAAATTTATACTACCATCAATCATCTTAGTAGTTAAATCTTTTGATAAATTGCCAGGTAACCCAATATTTTTGCCAGCTTCAATTAAAGATTCTATAAATAAGAATAAGTAAGCAGGCCCACTTGCAGATAATGCGGTAGCCATATCAATTAATTCTTCTTTTTCAACATAAAAATCACTTCCTATTGATGCAAGAATAGATTTGATTTGTTTTATATGAGTTGAATCAGTTTCTTTAGTATGCGTCCAAACAGATACACTTTTTTTAATCTGTGCTGGAGTATTAGGCATAATTCTTATTATAGAATTGTGATTGAATAATTTACTTAAGGTTTGGATTTGTGTACCAGCAAGAATAGAGACAATTGTCTGATTATTTTTAAATTGATTTTTTAATTCATTTGATAATGTTTTGATATCTTGAGGTTTGATGCAAATAAAAATTATATCTGCGTTTTGTATAACATCCAGATTATTTGTGAATTTATTAATATTATATTTTTCATTCATATAAATAGTTTTTTTATCATCTTTATCTGTGCAATTTATGGAATTAGGTGAAAGTGTATTTGATTCAGTAATACCACTTATCAAAGCTTCAGCCATTTTTCCAGAACCAATAAATGAAATTTTCATTATTGATCCTTTGTATTGTATTGAAATTTAGGAAGAGATTTATTCGCAGCAACATGTATTGCTAATTTGATTGATTCTTTGAAACTAGTATGGTCAGCAATTCCTTTATCTGCTATATCAAAAGCTGTTCCATGGTCTACTGAAGCTCGAATAAAAGGTAAACCTAGATTTAAACTTACACTATGTTCCCAATTATGTACTTTTATTGGGATATGCCCCTGATCATGATATTGTGCTAATACGACATCATATTCACCATTGATTGCTTGGTTAAATATTGTGTCAGCTGGGATCGGTCCTTTGACATCAATCCCTTCTGATTGTGCTTTAGAAACAGCAGGAAGAATATGTTCTTTTTCTTCTGTTCCAAACAAACCTCCATCAGAACCATGGGGGTTTAATGCAGATACACCAATCTTTGGTTTTTTGAATCCATATTTTTTAAAATCAGTGTGTATTAATTCTATTTTGGAATAAACATTTTTAAAAGTGACGTAATCACATGCTTTTTTTAAAGATTTATGAGTGCTTAAATGCACAACACGTAATCCTGGTGTCATTAACATTGTAGCAACATTTTTGGATTCTGTTTGCTCTTGAAATAACTCCATATGTCCTATAGCTTTGCTTCCGGTCAAACCACATGATTCTTTATTTATAGGGCATGAAACAACAGCAGCTACTTGTTTACTATGTGCTAGTCTTCCTGAATGCAGAACCCATTTCATCGAAGCATCGCCTGCTATAGCAGATATAACACCTGGTGAAATTTTACTAAAATCTAAATTTGAATCATCCATTACAGGTATTATTTCTAAGTTTAATTCAGATATTTTAGAGAGAGAATCAATTTTTAAGAATTTTAAATGAGTTTTGATTAATTTATCTATATGTTCTAACGCATCAAAATTACCCAAAATCAATGGTTGAAAATCATATTCAAATATTATTTCACTTAAAGATTTGCATATGATTTCAGCCCCTATTCCACAAGGGTCTCCCATGCTAATAGCTATTATAGGTTTATTTTTTACAGACATTTGAATTACAGTATTTAAATTTATAAATTATAAATTTAAATTATTAACCACATTTTGAATACCCACATTCATGGCAATTTAAGCAACCTTCTTCAAAAATTAAATTCGATCCATGGCATTCCGGACAAGGCATTCTAATTTTAGTATGTTCAGTAATTGTATCTTTGCTCTCAGAATTATGATTGACCCCATTGCTGTTACTTTGATCTGATGTTGTGTTATTACTATCAGATTTAGTTATATCTATACCTATTTTTTCTATTGAGTCTACAGATGAATGTTTAGCTAAAACGTGAGCAACAGCATCTGGTGCTGATAATATCAATTTCCCATTATCCCACACAGGTAAATCAGATATACCTCTTAATTCATTTACTATTTCTTTAGGTTTAATTCCTGATCTTAAAGCAAGTGAAATCAACCTGGAAACGGCTTCTAAATTTGCTGAATCACTTGACCCGGCCTTACCAAGATTTGTAAATACTTCGAAAGGGTCAGATTGTTGATCGAAATTAACAGTTACATACATGTTTCCATGCCCGGTTCTGATTTTTTCAGTTACACCGGGTACAGTTGACGGGCGATTTCTTGGTTGAGGTACATTTGTTTCAAGAACTTTTTCAACATCATTTGTTGTTTTATTGTTATTTGTTGAAACTAATACTTCTTTTTCTCGGCTGCCTGCTCTGTAAACAGTTATCCCTTTGCAACCTAGTTCCCATGCTAAAGTATAAGCTTCTTCAATATCTTCTTTAGTAGCTTCATTTGGTAAATTTATAGTTTTGGATATTCCACTATCGACATATTTTTGAAATATGGCTTGAGTTTTAACATGCCATTTTGGTGATATCATTGGACTTTCAACAAAAATTTTGTTTTGTTCATCTGACATTAAAGATCTTATGTCTCCGCCGCCGTCTAGATATTTATCTAAATTAATATTCTCATTTTTTTCATCGATAATGTTTTCGTCTAGTTGTTTTTTTAAATCTTCGTTAATATAAAAAAGTTCTATACCTTCTAATGCAGCAGACATATTATGTTTTTTATATGCTATTCCAAATAAAGGTTCTATTCCACTTGAACAATTCGAAATCATACTTATTGTTCCTGTCGGAGCGATACTTAATCTCCATGCATTTCGCATAGTTTCCCATTTCCCGCCATTTTTAATATTTAATGTACTTTTATCAAATGCAGGGAAATCTCCTTTTAATTTGCCTAAATGTGAACTATATCTATCAGCAGTATCTTGTAATATTGCTCCAATACGATCAGCTAAATTTATAGCTTCATCAGAATCATAAGCAATATCCATTCTTATTAATAAATCTGCCCACCCCATTAATCCAAGACCAATTTTTCTTGTTAAGGAGTTCATTTCAATTGTTTTGTCTGTTGGATGATTATTTGCATCAATAACATTATCTAAAAATCTCACACATATTCTTGTTGTTTCTATAAATCTATCTTCTTGAAATTCTTTATCATTAACAAAATTACCTAAATTTATACTACCTAAATTACATGATTCACCCGATAAAAGGGGTTGTTCCCCACAAGGGTTAGTTGCATTGATTTGTCCAATTTCAGGTGTCGTATTATCTTCATTGATTTTATCTAACCAAACCATACCTGGTTCTCCATTTAACCATCCCCCATCAATCATCATTGAAAAAATTTCTCTTGCTTTTATATATTCTCCATCCTTTTTTGGGGTTGTGTAAGATTTTTTGTCCAAAGGCCATGCAAGTTTAATATAATTGTCATCTTTAACAGCTTTCATAAAATTGGCATCGGCTCCTACAGAAATGTTAAAGTTAGTTATTTCCCCTTCAGTTGTTTTGCAGGTAATAAAATCTTTAATATTGGGGTGATATACTGACATTATAGCCATGTGGGCTCCGTCTCTTTTTCCTCCTTGAGTAATCATAGTTCCTACTTCTGATAATAAGTTTAGTACTGCGATTGGACCGCAAGCTTTTCCGTGTGTTGATCTGATTTTGTCTCCTACTGGGCGTATATCACTTAATGAGAATCCTATTCCTCCACCAAATTTTTCTATCATTGCTTGCTCAGACGCAGCAGTCATTATTCCTTGCATGCTATCTTCTATATCAAGCACGTAACATGCACTTAGAGTCCCATGTCCTGTGCCGGCGTTCATTAGGGTAGGGCTATTTGCCATAAAATCCAAATCCCACATAAGATTGAAAAATTTATTTTCCCATGTTTTTATTTCTTCTTTAGTTGCCCCATATTTTTCTTCTTGCTTTGCTAAATGCTGAGATATTCTTACAAACATTTCACGCGGGGATTCTATAATTTCATTATTTTGGCCTTTTAATAAGTACCTTTTTTCAAGTATTTTAAGAGCGTTTTCAGAAAATAAGCCATTTTCTTTAGTTACCATAATATTACCTCCGTTATTTTAAATTACTTTTATTTTTTTCACCCGCTAACAGTGAATCAATTTCTTTTTTAAATGATTCTACGTTTTCAAATTCTCTATAAACGCTTGCATATCTTATGTAGGCAACTCTGTCTAAGTTTTCAAGTCCTGTCATTACTTTTTGGCCAATTTTCTTGGTACTAATTTCATTTTTACCTGAAATTTCTATTTCTGATTCGATGTCTAATATTATTTTACTTAAAGACCTATTAGATATTGGCCTTTTTGCACAAGCTTTATTTAAACTGTTCCATATTTTTTCTTCATCGAATTGTTCGATTCTTCCATCAGATTTAGTAACTATTACAGATTTTGTTTGTATGGTTTCATAAGTGGTAAATCTTTTGTTACATTTCAAGCATTCTCTTCTTCTTCTTATGCCTTTCGATATATCTCTCGAATCTACAACTTTTGATTGTGTTGAATCACAATATAGACAAATCATGTTTACTACCATATATGGGGTGTGAGACATGAATTTACCACTATATCTAGATATGTGTCAATAAAAAAGTGCCGCTTTTTTAGCGGCACTTTTTTATTATTATTATTATTAAGATTACTTAACTAGCTTTTGTTCTCGTATATTTACGTAAAAATGGGGGAAGATCAAGAGGACTAAATACTCCTTCTGTCTCCTGCTCATCCATTCCTTCTATGTAATCTTCGTAATCATCTTCTATTATGCTTAATGATTCCGGCGTGTCAAATCCTGTAGCTATAATAGTTACCCTTATTTCACTATTCATTTTCTCATCTGTTCCCATTCCAAAGATCATATTTACTTTAGGATCAGCTAGTTGATTTATTTCTTGGGCTGCTATTTCTAATTCAGATAATTTCAAATCTGAACCACCTACAATATTAAATAAAACACCAGTTGCGCCATCTATATTTATATCTAACAATGGATTTGATAGTGCTTGCCTTACAGCTTCAATTGCTCGATCTTCTCCAGCTCCATAACCAATTGACATCCAAGCTGGTCCAGCATTTCTCATAATAGCATTTACATCAGCAAAATCTGTGTTTATTTCTCCCCGAGTTGTTACAACCTCAGCTATGGATTGCACTCCAATCCTAAGAACATCATCAGCCATTCTGAATGCATTTTCTGTTGTGATTTCTTCTTCACATATGATATTTAATCTTTCATTTGGAATAGCTAATAAAGTATCACAATGTTTTCTTAATTCGTTTATGCCTTTATCAGCTACTTCAGCTCTTCTAGCACCTTCAAATGCAAAAGGTTTGGTAACTACACCCACTACTAGAGCTCCTGATTCTTTAGCAATTTTTGCAACAATTGGAGCAGCACCTGTTCCTGTACCTCCCCCCATTCCAGCTGCAATAAAAATCATATCAGCTCCTAATAAGTGTTGTTGTATTTCAGCTTCTGATTCTTCAGCCGAAGCTGTACCTTTGGAAGGATCACCACCGACCCCTTGTCCTTTTGTTAATTTTTCTCCTATTCTTATACTGGTAGGTATATCTAATCCTAATAATGATTGTGCATCTGTGTTTAGCGCAAGATAATCAACTCCGACTAAACGTTCTTTGTACATTCTTGTAATAGCATTACATCCCCCTCCACCAACACCTACCACTTTAATTTTTGCTGCGCCTACTATTTCATTACTTATCATTGCTGATCTCCTTTAATTATATTGTTTATTATCTGCTGGCTAATTTTTTTTATGTTATTGTAATATTTTTTTAGAATATTCATTAAAAACCTTTTTTGAATACTAAAGGAATAGGAATATGGGTCATTTTTTTGAATTTTTCCTGGTTCAAAACTAGAGTCTGAAGTTTCGTTTAAAATACCTCCAATTGCCCAAAGAACCATTCCCAAGACAGTAGAAAAACGAGGATTTTTTAGTTCATCTGGTATATTTTTGAATTTAACAAGGTTGTTTAAACCTATTTTGGGGCTTCCGATTCTTACATTCGTTGTGATATTTCTTGCTATAAGTTCAGATAACCCATTCAAATTACTTGTTCCTCCAGTAAGAATAATTTTATATTGTGGATTATTTTCAAAATCTATTTGCTTTGTCTTGATCTTTATTAATTTTACTAACTCTTGTGCTCTTTCTCTTGTTAACCGTATTAATTCATTATGAGGAACACTTATAGGTTCTGGAGATAATTTACTTTTCATTTCTATTTCTTGTACTGTATTGTTTTTTATATTTGTTGTGGCAGAACCGAATTTAATTTTGATATCTTCTGCTTCTCTTGAATCAATTTTATATGTACTAGCTATGTCGTTTGTAAAATGAAATCCTCCGACCGGGATAACTGCCGTGTATTCAACTCTTTTATTTTTGAAGAACATTAAATCTGTTGTACCTCCACCAATATCTACCATTAAAACACCATCATTTTTTTCATTCTCATTTATTACTGAATGAGAACTTGCCAAAGGTTCAAGTATAAGCCCATCTGATTGAATGTTAGCGTCATTAGCTGATTGTATTAATTTTGTTACTGCAGAAGGAGAAGCTGAAATTAAATGCGTTTTAACAGATAGATTTGAGCTATGCATTCCTATTGGATTTAAAATTTCTTCTGCTCCATCTACTGAATAACCTATGGGGATAGTATGTAAAATAGATTTATTTTCAATATTTTGTTCAGCATTTTTTAATGGATTTTTGATAATATCTTCCCTTGTAATTACTCCTGATTTAGCTACAGAATCTAATTTATCCCATCTATCTTCAAAATTTACATGTGATCCGGTTATTCCTAAAAATGCTGATTTTATATTTAAATTGTAATATTGTTTCAATATGCTTATTGATTGATTTATACCTTCAGATGTTTTTTCAACATCTACTACATTGCCTTTACTAAGCCCTTTGCATGGAACCACACTGTGCCCTAATATATCAATTGATCCTGATTTGGAATATTTCGCAACTATGGTTGCTATTTTTGTGGTCCCTATATCTATAGCTGTAATTGAGTTATATTCCATTTATACCAATCTCTCAATAATTCTTAATTTTGCACTTCTACTGCTGGGGTTTTTTAATTGTTCTTTATACTCGGGTTTAATTACTTTTTTATTGACCAAATTAAATTTTTTATGATTATGTGTTGATTGTTTATATTCTTTAAAAATATTTTTCACTAACCTGTCTTCACTTGAATGGTACGTTAAAGCAAAAACCCTGCCATTGATTCCAATTATTTCCAAAGATGATTCCAGCCCTGATTTAATATTTTCAAATTCTTGATTAACTTCTATTCTTATGGCTTGAAATACTCTTGTGATAATTTTGATTAAATTTTTATAGGGTACTTTTTTGAAAAAGCTTTTACACACAGACATAAGTTTTTCGCCATTATTTATTGGTCTGTTTTTTATTATGTGATCAATGAATTTTTTGGAGTTTTTATTAATGGGAAAATCGGCATTTAATGACAAAATTTGAATAAGTTTTTCTTTTGAATATTTATTTATTATTTCATAGGCTGTCAAAGGATTGTGTTGAGTGTCAAATCTCATGTCTAATCTGCTATTACTGTTGTAACTAAATCCTCTTTTTAAATCCTGAAGATGATAATTGGATAAACCAAAATCAAAAATTATATTATCAATATCATTAATTTGTTGCTCTTTGGCTATTTTGATTATATTTGAATAATTATCATGAATAAAATTAATTTGTTTGAATTTGCGTAAATTATTCATTGCTATATTTAAAATTTCAGAATCAGTGTCTATCCCAATGATATTTACATCATGGGTATGCTTTAATATTTCTTTAGTTATTCCCCCTTCACCAATAGTACAGTCAAATATTGTTGTTTTTGCTTTACTTAAATGTAAATGTTCAATAATTTTTCCAGATAATACAGGGATATGAAATGAATTCAAACTTTAGAACCGCATATAATTGATAAATATGTTGAGATTCTTGCAAATATATAAATTGATTTGCAAGGTAAATTAAGTTCTTTTTTTTATATAATAAATATATTGATATGGAGAGTAATGAAATACATTGTTATAACTGTTAGCGATACATCCAGCTTTGATGCAAAAAAAGATTTGAGTGGTCCTGGAATTATAAAATTTATGGGTAAGGAAAATATTTTATTGGGAAAAGAAATTATATCTGACGATGTTGATAAAATAATTTTCACACTTAATAAATGGCTTGCAGTCGAAGATTTAGATCTGATTTTGACAACTGGAGGTACAGGTATAGGCCCGAGAGATGTTACTCCTGAGGCAACGAAAAAAGTTATTGATTACGAAATCCCAGGTATTCCTGAACTGATGAGAGTAAAAAATTATTTAAATACTGATTATGTTTCTTTGAGTAGAGCAGTAGCAGGAGTTAAATCTGAAAAATTAATTATTAATTTACCTGGAAGTTTAAAAGCTGTTGAAGAGAATTTAAAAATAATTTATCCTCTTTTAACCCATGCGATAGAACTTATTAATGGCAATACTAAACATTAGGAATATAAATTAGAATGAATATTCATACGTTATCATTATTTCCTGAATTAATTAAAAATTCTTTAAGTGAAGGAGTAATCCAAAAAGCTGTAAAAAATAAACTTTTAAGTTTAAGTTATTATGATTTAAGAGATTTTGGTATAGGGAAATATAAACAGGTTGATGATACTATTTATGGCGGTGGTCCTGGAATGGTACTCAAACCAGAACCAATTTTTGATGGCGTAAATAAAATTAAATCTGATAATTTAATAGATGATTGTCCTGTAATTTTAATGAGTCCTCAGGGAAAAGTTTTAAATCAAAAGATGGCAAAAAAGGTAAGTAAATATAAAGATATTATTGTAATTGCAGGAAGATATGAGGGTGTTGATGAAAGAATTGTGAATAATTTAGTTTCTGATGAAATTAGTATAGGAGATTATATATTAACTGGAGGTGAATTACCTGCTGCAATATTTATTGAAGTTGTTACCAGAATGATTCCTGGTGTTGTGGGTAATATAGAATCGATAGAATTGGATTCTATAACAAATAAAATGTTGAAATATCCTGTATATACTAAACCTAAAATATTCAGAGGAATTGAAGTTCCAGATATTCTTTTTTCTGGTAATCATAAAGAAATATCTGATTGGCGTCAGAAAAATTCATACGAAAATACAAAAAAGAAACGCCCAGATCTTATTTAAATTGAAATTTATTTGAAAATAATACCTATACTTATTGAATACATTAAAGTTCACTGATAATATATTTCTCTTGATTATAATGTTATTAATTAAATAAAACAGAAGATGGCAAAGTCTATAACAAAAATAAATTCTGAGAAAGCGTATGATTTTAGATCTGGTGATACTATTAAGGTTGATGTTAAGGTTACTGAAGGAGAAAGAACCAGGATTCAAAGCTTCAGAGGTGTTGTTATCAAAATCCGAGGAACGGGTGTTGGTAAATCTTTCACTGTAAGAAAAGCGGAGCAAAATTTTGGTGTTGAAAGAACTTTTCCGTATGAATGTCCTTCTATAGATTCAATTGAAGTCCTTCGAAAAGGAAAAGTAAGAAGAGCAAAACTTTATTACTTAAGAGGTCTTTCAGACAGAAAAAGCAGAATTAAAGAATCCAGATAAATTTATTTTAGTTTTTGTACTATATTATTTGAAATTTTATTATATTCATGATTTGCTTCAAGATCATCAATGTAAGCAATTGTACTAGGATCACTATAACTTTTTCTCATTTCAATATTTCCTAAAAAATCTATCCCCATATCTTTTGATATTTCTTTACCTGCCCCTGTTCCAAAAAATTCTCCAGTGAAATTTTCTATTACTCCATAAATATTATGATTAAGTTTTTTTATCATATTGATTGACCTGATAGCATCTAGCTTTGCTAATTCTTGAGGTGTAGTTACAATAACAAATCCATCTAAATCTAAAGTCTGCATAACAGTTAATGGAGCATCTGAGGTACCAGGAGGTAGGTCTACTAGTAGTATATCTATGTCTGCCCAATTAGTACCGGACAAAAGTTGATTTATAGCATTGTGTATCATAGGGCCTCTGAAAATTATAGCTTCATCTTCATTTTTTTGAAAAAATCCCATAGACATTACTTTTATTCCATGTTGTTCTGGAGGTATCATTTTATCTTGTTCATCAACTGTGGGTTTGTCATTAATTCCTAAAGCTTTGGTTACATTAGGGCAATCTATATCAACATCAAAAATTCCTGTTTTATAGCCTAGGTTATTTAAAGACATCGCGAGATTAATTGTTACGGATGTTTTTCCCACTCCCCCTTTGCCACTATAAACTCCAATTTTAGTTTTTATTGGTTCTAATGAATTTGCAAGTTGTTTCCTTTGCTCAAATTGATTTTTGAGTTGTTGGATTTTTGATTTTGCTTGATCTACATTCTGTTGATTTATTGGGTTTCTATTCATATGAGTTAAAATTAATTTTCAGATTTTTATAAATTTATTACGACAGAGGATATAAGAATTATTAATCAATACCTAATTCTTTTTTGCCTTCTTCGCTAATCATTTCCGGATTCCATGGGGGTTCAAATACTATATCTACTTCAACATCATCTACTTCTTCTATTTCAGCAATTCTCCATTCGGCTTGTTGTGCAATGTATGGACCCATTCCACAGCCTGCAAAGGTAAGGGTCATTTTTACTTTGACATCTGCTTCCGCTATATCAACTCCATAAACTAAGCCTAGGTCAACGATATTAACTGGTATTTCAGGGTCATAAACATCTCTTAAGGCTTCATAGATTAAATCTTCACTTAATAGTTTTTTTGTGCTCATTTGTTTAACTCTAATTTATATCTATATATTGTAATACATATATAGATATAAATGAAATATTACTTATTCAT
>PVBE011282279.1_pt1 | contig 14367 bp, 14 predicted proteins | sample 1631181 | NCBI WGS metagenome assembly PVBE01 (sample SAMN08397723, study PRJNA350692) | Marine metagenome, whole genome shotgun sequencing project. | isolation source: water | place: Pacific Ocean | collected 2012-04
ATTGCCGCGCGGAACCGCAAAATCCGGCCCATAAGCCCGCATCAGCCGCACAAATCCTCAAAACCGGAAAATCCATCATCCAAACCCACAGGCCCGCCACATAGAAAAATCAGCAAGCGTTTTTACACAGCCTGGACCCTTGGCGGAACAGGCGGCATGGACAGTCCGAAGTCAACTCCGGGGCACCAAGCCGACATCGAAGCGGCGCGCAAACACCCATTCAAGACGTTGTTTATGACTACATGACCTAAGTCGCGCCCGCCCCCTCGGCATATGGTGTCAGGGCTTCAGTGATGGCGGAGTTGGTCGGGGTGGCGACGCCGAGTTCGCATCCCATCCGCGCCACGGCGCCATTCAACCAATGCAGTTCCAGGCGCCGGCCGCGCTCCAGGTCTTCGAGCATGGAGGATTTCATGTCCCGGCGCAGACCGTTGATGGTAGCCCAGGCAGCCTTTTCGGCATCGTCCGCCAAGCCGACGCCGCTGGCCCGGGCGACCGCCGCCGTCTCGCCGATGACGGCGCGCAACATGGCGGCGGCCTCGGGATCGTCTCGTGTCGGGCCGAGCGGTAGGCGCGTGAAAGAGGTTGCCCCGGCGACCGCCGCCAGTACGACCAGCTTTTTCCAGATATCCAATTCGATGTTTTCGCTGAGTACCGTGTCGAAGCCAGCGCCATCGCAAGCCTCCTCGAAGGACGCGGCGCGCCGGCTCGCGCCGCCATCGAGCTCGCCGAACACCAGGCGCGCCATCTCCCCCGTCTGGCGGATGACCCCCGGCTCATCGATCACCGAGAAGATATAGGTGATGCCGCCCATCACGTGGGCGGGCCCCACCGCTCGGCCGAGCGCCTCGACGGCATCGACGCCATTGAGGAAGGGAATCACGGCGGTATCGATGCCGAGGAGCGGATGGATAGCCTCGGCGGCGGCCTCCATGTCATAGAGCTTAACCGTGAAAATGACGATGTCCACCGGGCCGATCGAGCCCGGGCTGTCGGTGGCCCGCACGTCCGCCACGTGCAGGTTGCCATTGGGGCTGATCAGTCGCAGACCGCGTTCGCGCATGGCTTCCAGATGCGCCCCACGCGCCACGAAGTGGACGTCGCGGCCGGCCGCCGCCAGACGGGCGCCGAAGTAACCGCCGACCCCGCCGCTTCCCATGATCGCTATGCGCATCGCTTCCCACGGCCCTGTCAATTCTCCAGCCGCTTGCGCGCCAGGATGAGGCCGTCTCCGATGGCTATTATGACCGGGAACGGCGGTGGCGAAAAGCCGCAAACGGATAGCAAACCGTCACGTCCTAAACGCCTGTTCGCCTCCTGATTTCCCGGGCGATGTCGTGGGCGGCATTGAGGGGATCATGGCGCCACTCCTCGAGGCGACCGGCCAGGGGCCGCGCGTAGCCCCGCTCGAAGAGGCCCTGGTGAAAACGCCCATGCTTGGGCGCGGTCAGGGCTTCGGGCGCATAGATGTAGACCGGGCCCGACGTGGCGCAGGCCTCCGAGCACATGGACACCGAATCGCCGGTGACGATTACCGCATCGGCCGTTCCCAGGTAGCCGACGTAGGGATTGTCGCTGCCATCCCCCCACCGGTAAAGGTGGCTAGGCACCGTGATCTCGGCAACGAGGGCCGCCTCCACCGGCCCGGTGCGTCGGCTGGTGGAGACCAGCAGGGCGCCACCGACTGACCCGGCCAGAGTGTTGGCAGCGCTTCCCAACTGGCACGCCATGGCCTCGGTGAAGCGGCGGCGCCGGGTGCTGCCGCCGACCATGAGGGCGATGCGCGGGCGCGGCAGGCCGCCGAGGCGGGCGCGCCACTCGACGGCCGCCTCGCGCAACGCTTCCTCGGTGACGCGGTGGGGGGCGCCGATGATTCGCATCACGTTGGGCCGCGCGGAAACACGATCATGGTGGGGGACCGAAACCAGGTCGTATTCCGCTATGCCGGCGCGGCCCGGAAACATGATCTGGGCGAGCAACGCGGCACCTCCGCTCAGGCGCTTGATTTGGCGCGCCACCGGCCCGGTGCGCCGCCCCGCCGCCACCACCACATCGGGCCAGGGCGGCATCAGGCCCTCGCAGCTAGCCGCCGTCAGGCCAAAAAAGCTCGCCCCCAGGGCGGCGTTGGGCAGGGCGCCGGCCGGCCTATAGGTCAGGTTCTTGACCTGGAAGCCGAGCCCCAACGCCTCGGCCACGCCCAGGCATTGGCTGGCGTTTCCGGGGCGGTCGTCGACCAGCACCCAGACCAAGGGCCGACCTCCGCTCATCCCATGGTGGCCGCGAACAGGGCCTCGAAGTCGGCGCCTTCCAGGGGGCGCGGGTTGGTCTTAGTACAGTGGTCGGCTTGCGCGTATTCGATCATCTTCGGCAACACCGCGTCCTCCACCCCCATTTGGCGCAGGTTGGCGGGCAGGCCAAGGCGGAGGTTGAGGGCCTCGATCTCGGCGGCCAGGTCGGCGTCGGCGGCAAGCCCCACGGCCGACGCCAGGGCCGCGTACCTGGCGCCGACGTGGCCAGCGTTGTAGCGCAGGACCGGCGGAAGGATGACGGCGTTGAGGGTGCCGTGGTGCAGTACCGGCTCGGCCAGTCCGCCCAGCGCATGGGACATGGAGTGCACGGCGCCCAGGCCCTTCTGGAAGGTCAGCCCACCCTGTACCGCCGCCATCAGCATATGCCAGCGCGCCTCGCGGTCGGCGCCGTCGGCCACGGCACGCTCGATATGGGTGAAGGCGCGCGCGGCACCGTCCAGCGCGATGGCATCGGCCGGCGGATTGACCAGTGGCGAGATATAGTTCTCGATGCAATGGGTCAGGGCGTCCATGGCGGTCGCCGCGGTGAGCCCGGCCGGTAAGCCCAAAGTCAGTTCGGGGTCGCAGATGGCCCGCTGGGGCAACATGCCAGGGCTGATGAACCCCAGCTTGCGGCCGTCATCGAGGGTGAGCAGCGCGCCGCGCCCCACCTCGCTGCCGGTGCCCGCCGTCGTCGGAATGGCGATCACCGGCGCCACCGCCAGCGTGATTCTGGCCACGCCGCCGAGGATCATGGCGTATTGCTCGAGCGGCGGCACATGCGTGGCCAGCAACGCCGCGCCCTTGCCGAGGTCGATCGACGAGCCGCCGCCGAAGGCGACGACGCCGTCGCATCCGGAGCCCTTGTAGACATCGACGGCGGCGAGAACTGCCGCCTCGGTGGGATTGGGCGGCGTCCCGTCGAAAACGGCGGCCGACGCTCCGTCGGCCAGGACGGCGCGCAGGCGCTCCAACAGCCCCGCCGCCACGATGCCCTCGTCGGTCACGACCAGCGGCCGTTCGATGCCCAGCGCCGCCATCTCGTCGGGAAGCTTGGCGAGCGCGCCGTGCTCGAAAACAATGGTGGTGAGATAGTTAATGACCGTCATCTGACCTTAGCTCCGTGGTGCGCCCTCACCCGGCATCCGTTCCGTCGAGTTTACCTCCGAAGACCCCGGCGTCCTCTAGGTTCTCGATCTCTTCCCTGGAAAACCCGAATTCCTCGAGCACCTCGAGAGTGTGCTCGCCGAGCTCGGCGGGACCGCGTTTAATGGCATAGGGCGTGCGCGACAGGCGCAGCGGATTGGCGGCGATCTTTTGCGTGCCCATGCCGGGAACGGGAACCTCCGCCACCATTTCGTTGTGCAGCACTTGTTCGTTCTCCAGCGCCTCGGCGAGTGTATGGGGCTTGGCGCAAATGACGTCTTCGCTCTCGAAACGGCGCAGGCATTCGGTGGTCGTGTACTTGATACATTCGGCCTGGAGGATGTCGTCCAACTCTTTCTTCTTCTGGACCTGAAGCTCGATGTTGGCATACTCGGAACGCTGGGTCAGGTCCTCGATCTCCATGGCGGCGCACATCAGTTGCAAGGGGTTCTCGCGGAAGAAGCCGAGCGCCGTCACGTAGCCGTCCGTGGTCTTGAAGACGAAGTGAAGGCCCTCGTCGACCCAGTGGGTCTCGTAGCTATGCATCGTAAGAGAAGAGATCTCGAGGCCCTGGGTGGCGATGGCGGTGTTGAGCAGGCAGGTGCTGACCTTTTGGCCGAGGCCGGAGCGCTCGCGTTCGTAAAGCGCCATCATGATGCCCTGGGCGAGGATCATGCCCGAGCAGAAGTCGATGGACGGCGGCGGGTAGAGGAGCGGCTTACCGTCGGCGTCGGCACCCAGCATGGCGAGGCCGCTGAGGGTCTGGGCGACCATGTCCTGGCCCCCCTTGTGCGCCATCGGACCCGACCCGCCGAAACCGTTGGTGGTCGCATAGATAAGCCGGGAGTTGATCTTGGCCAGATCCTCGTATCCGAAGCCGAACTTTTCCATGGCCCCCGGGCGGTAGGAATGGACCAGCACATCGGCGGTCTCGACGAGGCGCAGCAGCGTTTGGCGCGCCCCGGGCTTCTTCAAATTTAGGGTGATCGAGCGCTTGTTGCGGTTACCGGCCGTGTAATAGCAGCTCATCAGCCCCCTGGCGGTGCCGTAACGGTCCAGGGGGCGCTCCAGCGCGCCCCTTCCCGGCCTTTCGATCTTGATGACGTTGGCGCCGAAATCCCCCAGTATCTGGGCCGCCAACGGCCCCTGGAAGATCTCGCTGACGTCAATGACGGTCAGTCCCTCCAAAGCTCCCATATCCGATTCCCTCCCCGCCCCGTCAGTCGCCGTAGGCGTGCTTGGCGATCAGAAGCCTCTGAATCTGGTTCGTGCCCTCGTAGATCTGCGTGACCTTGGCGTCGCGCATCATGCGCTCTACCGGATAGTCCTGCAGGTAGCCGTAGCCGCCGTACAATTGCACGGCATCCGTCGTCACCGACATGGCGGCATCGGTGCAGATAAGCTTCGCCATCGAGGCAAAGCCGCGCGCTTTGGCGGGGTTGCGATCCATCATCTCGATGGCGCGATAGAGCATGGCGCGTGCCGATTCGACCTTCAGCGTCATGTCGGCGATCATGCCCTGCACCATCTGAAAGCGCGACAGGGGCTTACCGAACTGCTCGCGCTCCATGGTATAGGCGATGGCCTCGTCGAGCCCGCCTTGCGCGATGCCCAACCCTTGCGCGGCGACCAGCGGCCGCGACGTGCTAAGCGACGCCATGATGTTGTGGTAGCCGAGCGTGGGGTCGCCGACAACGCGCTTGGTGGGGATAAAGCAATCCTCCAGGATAACGTCGGCGGTGGGGCTGCCGCGCACCCCCATCTTGGTTTCCAGCTTGCCGAACGAGAGGCCGGGCTCGTCCTTATGGGTGACGAAAAGCCCGTGCTGATTGTCGCCCGTGCGCGCCAGGATGAGATACCAGTCTGACCACGTGGCGCCTGAGATGAAGCGCTTGGTGCCGTTGAGGACCCAGCCATTGCCCTTGGGCTCGGCACGCGTCACCAGCCCCGCTAGGTCGGAGCCGCCGCGCGGCTCGGTCATGCACCACGATGCCTTTTTCTTGCCCGTGGCACACTCGGGGATCACCTCCTCGATCAGATCCGACGCGCCGAACCTGAAAATCGGCTCGGTGGCGGCCCACGTCGTGAGGACGGCCAAGCCTGTCGTCCCGCACACCCTGGACGATTCCTCGACCACGATGACCTGGGACATCAGGTCGCCTCCCTGGCCACCCACCGATTCGGGAAACGGCAGGCTGATCATGCCGGCGGCGGCGAGGGCGTCATACGAGGTGTCGGGAGGGGTCGAGGTACGGTCGAGCTCGGCGGCGTGCGGCGCGATCTTATCCTGGGCCAGCCGCCGCATGCTTTCGCGAAACTGTTCGTAAACGTCCCAATTTTCAGCGGTGTCCATGGCGTATCCTCTCGTGCGTAAACCAGTTCCCTGAACGCGCTCTCCCTTATTCGGAGGGCTCCGCCACCTTATCGCGCAACGTGGAGCCGAGCGGTCCCGGGACGTTGTTGATCTCAGGCGGCCACGACAGCCCTTTTACGGCGCCGGCGACGCTCTTCACGGCGGCCTTGACGTCAGCTTCATTCATCCCGGCCTCGGCGAGGACGGCCTCGGTGTCGTCGGCGCTTGCCTCGTCGTAGGCCCGCGCCGGTGTGCGCGATAACAACGGCGCGGCGGGAACCCCGCCCTTGGCAAAGCCGCCGTGGCGGGCCTTAGTGTGCGGATGCTCCGCCACCTCGTCGGGCGCCAGCACCGGCGCCACGCAGGCGTCGACGCCGTGGAAGACCTCGGCCCATTCGTCGCGCGTCCTGGTGAGGAAGGTTTCGCCGAACAGGCGTTCCATCTCGGGCCACAGAGCCTCGTTCATGTGGTCGGGAAACGGCTCGAAAAAGCCCAGCGTCGTCCAAAGGGCGTGGAAAAATGCGTCCTCCAGCGCACCCACCGAGACGTACTTGCCGTCGGCGCACTCGTACGTGCGGTAATAGGGGGCGTTTCCGGTGAGCAGCCCCTTTCCCCGGCGGGGCAGCACGGACGAGCCCCAGTCGGCGAAGTGCATCGACATCATCGACATGCAGCCGTCGATCATGGCCGAATCGATGTACTGCCCCTGGCCCGAACGCTCTCGTTCGAAGAGCGCGGCGGCGATGCCGAAAGCGGCGAGCAGGCTGCCGCCGGCGAAATCGGCGAGCAGGTTGAGGGGCGCCACCGGCGGGCCGTCGGCCGTCCCAATGGCGCCCAGCACGCCGGCCAGGGAAAGATAATTTATATCATGGCCCGCTTCCTGAGCCAGCGGCCCTTCCTGTCCGTAGCCGGTGAGCGAACAATAAATCAGACGCGGATTGAGGACGCTCAGCTCGTCGTAGCCAGCACCGAGGCGCTGAGCCACGCCGGGGCGGAAGCCCTCGACCACCACGTCGGCACCTTTTGCCAGATGCCGGAAGGCGACCTGTCCGGCCACGTCCTTCATATCGAGTGAGATAAAGCGCTTGCCCCGTGAAAATTCGGCGATGGGCAGGCCCGACCTGCCGCCGCCGACGACGACGACATCGGCGCCGAGGTCGGCCAACAGCATGGTGCAGTAGGGTCCCGGCGCCAATCGCGTCAAATCGAGGACGCGTATCCCCTCGATGGGCCCGGCACCCGACGCCGGCTGGCGGTCGTCTCGATTGTTGGCCATGGCGGAAATCCTCGTCTTTACGGGCGATGGTTCCGGGGTTTTTGTACGTGGGACGAGGGTAGCGCATCCGGCGCCGCGCTGGAACCTCCGACGTGCGAGGCCAGATGCAGCGGTCCTTAGCCTCTCTGCTCCAGAGCCTTGGCTCGGATGGCGGCAAGGGTGGTGCGCGTGCTGATGATGTTGGGGTCGGTGCGCAACTCGATCAGCGCCGCCTTGCCCGGGGCCAAGGCCTGATCGAGGGCGGGCAGGAAATCCCCGGTCCTCTCGACCGCCTCGCCGAAGGCGCCGACCGCCCCCGAAACCAACGAAACGGTGCACCCAGCCGCTGAAATTGCCGGCGTCCGTGGTGACGATGGCGTCCGCCGTCAAACGTTCGTTGATGGCCCCCATCACGACGCCGAGGTCAAGCCGGCCATCGCAGACGGGAGGCACCAGGCCTACCTCGTATTCGCGGCGCGCCGCGGCCTGCCAGTTGCTCCAAGGCGGGCTGTTCGCGGGTGAAAGCCCGGCGGCGGCGGTGGCGAACCCGGCCATGCCCGAATGAATGGCCAGGTCCGGAGTGAAGACACGCCCCAGTTCCTCGGCGCCGGCGTGAATGTGGATCAGGGTCTGCTCGGGCCGGGGTGCGCTAATCAGGGTATATCCCTAGGTGGCGATCTCGCCGAGCCGGGCGCCGATCGCCAGCACCAAGTCGGCCGCCTCGGTGCGCGTCACGAGTTCCGGGTTGGGGGCAACGCCGAGATCTCCGATGAAGCTCGGATGGCCGTTATCGAAGATGTCGTGGCGCCGAAACGAGCAGGTGACGGCAAGATAGTTGGCCTCGGCGAAGGCGAGGACTCTGCGGCACTTTCCTCGAGCACGTCCTCGGGCAGGGACAGCACCGCCGGCCCCGGAAGGACGGAGACCGCCGCGTGAAAGACACGCGCCATGAGCTCGGGCAGATCGGCAGCCGCTTCCGCCTGCTCCACCCACTTGGCGAGCGACCCGAACATGCGCCGGTAATCCACCTTCTGGAAGGCCTCGCGTCCGGCGAAGGGGCGCGAAACCTGGCCGATCGGGAGCACCATCGGCGTCGAGGCCTGAAAGGCGGTGTGCACGCCGATCGAGGCGTTGCACGCACCGAGCCCCCGGGTCACCAGGCAGACGCCCGGCTTGCCCGTGAGCTTGCCGTAGGCCTCCGCCATGTTGGTGGCGCCGTTCTCGTGGCAGCAGGTGACGAGCCTGATGACGTCGCCGACTTCATGGAGCGCGTCGAGCACCGCCAGATAGCTCTCGCCGAGGACACAGAAAGCGGTATCCACGCAGTGGAGGCACAAGGCGTCGACGATGTGACCGCCGCCGGTTCGGGTTTGAGATTGATCCGCCGTCGCCACCTTTCCTCCTTACCACAGCCACACATTGGGTCACATATTGGGCCCCACATCGAGGCACCACTGGCGCGGCCATAAGTGGCAAAAATAATCGTGCCGCGAAACCGTTAAGCTTTGATGCGCCGCGCCGCGATGGCAACTCCCGCGAAAATCAAGCCCATGCCCACCAGATGAGCGACCGAAAACACTTCTCCGAGGAAGACGATGGCCATGGATATCCCGAAAACCGGAACGAGGTGGATAAAGACGGCCGCCCGGTTGGCGCCGATGGCAAGGACGCCCCGGTTGTAGCAGAAGAAGGCAAGAACCGAGGGGAACACGGCGAGATAAACCACCGCCCCCACTGTCACGGGATCGGCCGGCACGACCCTTACGACCAACGTCTCCCACCCATAGAAAGGCGCCAGTACGATTGTCCCCGTGGTAAAGGTGGCGGCAAGCAAGCTCAAGGGATGGATGACAGGCAGCCGCCGCAACAAGGCCGAGTAGGCCGCGTAGCCGGCCACCGCGCCCATCACCCAAATATCGCCGACATTGAAGGACAGCGCCAGAAACGCGGCCCAATCGCCCTTGGTAACGATGGTGACGGCGCCGCCAAGGGAAATCAGGACGCCGGCGGCCTGACGCAGTGTGAACCTCTCGCCGAACAGCAGGAATGTCATGAGGATTATGACGACCGGCATGGTCGATTGCATGAGCAGCGAATTGATCGCGCTAGTCGATTGCAGTCCTATATAGGCCAGTGTGTTGTAGGCCGTCACGCCCAGCACAGACAAAAGAACAATGGTTTTCCAACCGGCGCGCAGCGCCGGCCAGTCACGTATCAGATGAGGAGTGCCGACGGCGAGGATGATTAGGCTGGCCAAGGCCCAACGCCAAAACGCCAAGCCGATCGGCGGCACCGTTTCATGGACGCCGCGTCCGATAACGAAACTTCCGGACCAGAACAAGGCCGCCAGAACCAGCAGCACATAGGGCCGTTCGGCAACCCGCCAGCGCGACGGCAAACGTAGCGGCGAATTTGAGGTGGAATTCCGGAGGACCGGACGAGGCGCTGTCATAATGCCATTATAAAAGGTTTGAGAGCCGGCCGCCCATGCCGCTGAAATTCCGGAAGTATCAACTCGCTGCCGACGAGGGCCGCCGCGCCGCCGGAATCATACATACGTACTAGCCGCGTCAATGCCAACGTATTGGTCGCGGTCGGCACTCTTCGCCGCGGTCAACCGATGAACAAGCCCTTGGCTATGTTTTCGTTGTTTCGGGTGAGAGGCATCAGTTGTTCAGTCGTCGGGTCGGCGAAGGCTGCCAGCGTCTGGCGATCGACGAACACGCTGAGGCTCAGGAGAGTCTTCCGGAGGCCTTCGGGCAAGGCGTTGCCGAGTCCCGCCACGTCGGCCTGGACGATGGTCCACAGAAGTTGATTGAAACCGAGGGCCGGGGAATAAGAGACCAAGTCGTCCGCCGCGTCAGCCTAGTTGAGCAACGCCACCACCTTGGCAAAGGCCATGGCCTCAGCGCACCTCAGGGGCAGCACCAAATTCTGCGTCTGGCCATATACCCGCACGGGCTGGCCAAGGGCCTGCATGGGTTGGCCCGACATTCAGCGCGAACTCCCAAGCAGTTGCAGGATCAATCGCTCGCTGTCGCAGGCCACGCTCAACCCGTCGATTCCCAGCGCGTCGCGCGCCCTGACCGAGAGCAGGTTGGCCGCCTCCCCGTCGAGATCGGCATCGACCAGCTTGCTGGCCCCGGCCTGCAGGGTGTTGACCAGATTCTCCGTGAAGTCGAGCCGCGTAGCGATCAAGCTGACGTTGGAGCCCAGCCTTTACGTTGTCGAGCGCAGGGTCGTTACGGCATCGTTGAACTGGACGATGGCGGCAGCGATGTCGCCGTCGGTGGCGAAGTTTCCAAAGCCGGTGGCCGCCACGCCGATGTCGAGCGCCGAGGCGCCCGAGGCGTTGCCGCCAATGCTCAGCACCGATGTGCCCCGTTTGTTGAACTCCACCTCCAGCGTCGGGCGGGGGGCCAGCAGGTTAAGGCCGGCGAAGCCCACGTCGGCGACCAGGGTGTCGATCTGGGCGCGGATGACGTCGAACTGCTCCGCCGCCGCCTGGCGGGCCGCCGCCGTGCCGCCCGTGGCCACCACCTTCGCCTGGCGAACAAGGTTGGTGAGGGCCTTGGTGCCGGCGATGGCGCCGCCGAGCGCGCTGATGCTCTGGGCGATATTGTCCTTCACGGCCAATAGATCTTCGGCGCGCTCGGTCAAGCTCTTGGCCAGGAAAAAGGCGGGCGCGTTGTCGGCCGGCCGGTTGACGCGGCGGCCCGTGGCCAGGCGTTCGCGGACCTGGTTGGCAAGCGCTGCCGTCCGTTGCAAGCCGCCGATGGTGTTCTGCGTCACCGCGGAAATAGCGATATCGGCCATGCTTTATTCTGGTACGGCGGCGCCCCGCCGGTAGTGACCGGCATCATACCCGGGCATCGGCGACTTCTTGTTAATTCAAGCTATCCTGGAAAGATCATAGCGTAGAAACCATTCATGATACTCGACGAAAACAGTCACGAAGCGGGGGGAACGAATGAGACATTGGCGATCATCGGTACTTCTGTTGGCCGCCCTGACGCTGGCCGTACCCCAGGAGGCAGAGGCGAAGATGGGCAGGAAGAAAGGCTCTGGCGAGAGCGGCACGATGAAGGAAAAGAGCGAACCGAGCCCGGAAATCCTGGGTGCCTTTAGCCCGATACGGTCGAAACTAAAATACATGCGGGCCAGCGGGTTCGTAGCGACGGGATTGACGCCGGTCTATCCCAGGAACGCCAAGTGTCCCGAAATCGACTCTCCCTTCGCGTCCGCGAGTCGCTACGACGGCAGCCCGCGCAGCTCACGGTTTTATCACGGCTACCACGGGGGCGCCGACATCTCGGTGCCGGAAGGGACGCCGATCCTAGCCATCGCCGACGGAACCGTGGTGAAAAAGAGGGAAGGCGCCTTCATCGGCGGCATCGGCTTCATCGTGCGCCATTCGCCCGAGGACACCGGCCTTCCGGTCTGGACCTTTACCGAATACAAACACCTGAAGGCACTGCCGACGCTCCAAATCGACCAGCGGGTGAAGATGGGCGAGCCGATTGCGCTGGCCGGAAAGACCGGCACCACTGGTGGCCATTACGGCCCGCAGGGCCATTCGCATCTGCACCTGACGGTGTTCTACAATGCCACGGGTGAATTCAAGGCGCTTAGGTTCTTCGTGCCCATCGACGGACGGTGGATGGATCCGGTGGCGCTGTTCAAGGTGCCCCCCCTGGGCTCGCAGGAGATCAGGAAACTCCCCGACCAGGCCAAGAAGGTCGCCATTCCCTATAAGACCTCGGACGGCCGGGTCGTCCCTGAGGAGACCAAGGTCGTGTGGCCGTTCGCCTGCGAACCCGAATAGCGGAACAAGGAATAGTCGGCGCCCCCGCGGGTGCCGGCTATTGCCGCGCCATGTAGTCCTCCCGGATGACGCGCTTCAGGGTCTTGCCGGCGGCGTTGCGTGGGAAATCGTCGAGCACGACGACTTCCCGGACGCGCTGAAACTTGGCCTGCACGCGGCCGTTGATCCATTCCATCAGGTCCTTAGGGCCCACGGCGTCGGCCGCGATGAGCACCACGGCGGCAATCGGAACCTCGCCCCATTTGTCGTCGGGGATGCCGAACACGGTGGCATCGCGGACCGCCGGATGCTGGACGACGATCTCCTCGATGTCCTTGGGGTAGACGTTGACGCCGCCCGAAATCAGCATGTCCTTCTTGCGGTCGACCACGTACAGGTAGCCGTCACCGTCCACGTAGCCGAGGTCTCCCGTGTGCAGCCAGCCGTCCTTGAGAACATTCCGGGTGAGGTCCGGGCGTTTGTAGTAGCCCGGCATCACGAAGGGCCCGCGGCCGCAGATTTCGCCGACCTCGCCGGTTGCCGCCTCGTTGCCGTCGTCGTCGGTGATGCGCATCTCGTAGAACGGCACCGGCACGCCGACCGACAAAGGCTTGGCCGGGTAATCGTGCTTGTCGAGTATGCCGATGAACCCCTCGGCCTGGCCGTAGAGGTCGTGGAAGCGTCCGGGCAGGAGTTCGGCTACCCTCTCTTTGTGGGCCTTGAGGACGGGGGCGCCGACGTTGCACAGCATCTCCAGCGAACTCAGGCGACGTTTGTTGAAGTTGGGCGAATCGAGGAGCGCCACTATCTGCGAGGGTACGAGCGCCACGTGTGTGACGCCTTCCCGCTCGACGACGGCGATGTAGTCTTCCACGTCGAAGTGGCGCCGCAGCACGAATTTGGCGCCCACGTGCATGGCCGGCATCATGGTCAGGAAGGCGCCGTTGAAAATGATGGAGCCGGCGTGCAGAACAACGCTTTCCGGCGTCATGCGGAAGGCGGTGGAAAGAATCGTGCAATAGGCCGAACGTACGTCGTGGGTATGCACGATGCCCTTGGGTTCGCCCGTGGTGCCGCTGGAAAAAATGATATTGTACATATCCCCGCCGACGATCGCGGCCTCGGGCGGCTCGCCCTCCGAGGCCTCGGCCAAGACATGGTCAAGGCCGCGCCAGCCCGGCCGCGCCCCGCCGACGAGCACCCAGCGGTCTTCGCCGACGCCGGAAAGCTCGTCCCGGACGCCGTCGAGGACATCGGCGAACTCCTCTTCGCTGAGCACCAGCACGGCGTCGGAACCGGCGATCAGCGAGCTCATGCCGGAGGCGTTGAGCAGCGGGCTAAGGGGTACGACAACGGTGCCGGTCTTGGCCACCGCCCAGTAGAGGGCGTAGAGCTCCAGGCAGTTGTGGAGGACGGTAGCCACCTTGTCACCCTTGGCGAGGCCGGCGGCGAGCAATCCATTGGCGAGACGGTTGACCCGCCCGTTAAGCTGGCCAAAGGTCAATCTCTCGCCCTCGAAGACCACGGCCGTGTCGCCGGGCCGATAGCGTGCGTGGCGGGGCAGAAGGGCGCCGATGTTAGCCCGGGCTGTCGGGGTATCGCTCATCGGATCGTCCCGGGCTAGCCGGCACCGGACAGGTAGTCGTCGCGCATGAAGCGCTTCAGGGTCTTGCCCGCCACGCTGCGCGGGAAATCTTCGACGACGATGACCTTGTGGACGCGCTGGAACTTGGCCCCGACGTGGGCGTTGATCCACTCCTTGAGTTCCTCGGCATTTGTGACATTTATGGCATCGGCCGCACCCGTCTCATGCACGATGACGGCGGCGATCGGGGTCTCCCCCCATTTGTCGTGGGGGACGCCGAAGACGGCGGTCTCGCGCACCGCCGGGTGTTGGACGACGATCTCCTCGATATCGCGGGGATAGACGTTAACGCCGCCCGAGATGATCATGTCCTTTTTGCGGTCGACCAGGAACAGAAAGCCGTCCTCGTCTACGTATCCCAGGTCGCCGGAATGCAGCCAGCCGTCGACGACGGCCTTTTTGGTGAGGGCGGGGCGGTTGTAGTATCCGGGCATGAGAAAGGGGCCGCGGCCGCAAATCTCGCCGACCTCGCCGGCCGCCGCCTCCTCGCCCTGCCGATCGAGGATCTTGATCTCGGAAAACGGCGGCGGCACCCCGACAGAGCCCATCTTGCGGTCCGCGTCGTTCTTGTCGAGGATGGTCACCATGCCCTCGGTGAGCCCATAAAGCTCGTGAAAACGGCCGGGAAGCGCGCTTGTCAACGCCTGCTTGTGCTCCAGGTGCAGGGGCGCTCCCACCGACATGATCATCTCCAGCGACGCCATTCGCTGCGGCGAAAAATCGGGATGGCCGAGGAGGGCGACGGCCTTGTGGTAGGCACTGATGGCGGCGTCGAGTTCGCCCCGGCGGCGCAGGACGTTGCCCAGGTTGTTGTGGGCGTTGACGTGACCGGGACGGGCCTCGATGGCGCGGCGGAAGGCCGCCTCGGCGTCCTCC
>PVBE010411237.1_pt1 | contig 14366 bp, 17 predicted proteins | sample 1631181 | NCBI WGS metagenome assembly PVBE01 (sample SAMN08397723, study PRJNA350692) | Marine metagenome, whole genome shotgun sequencing project. | isolation source: water | place: Pacific Ocean | collected 2012-04
AGATACCGGCCCTTTTCACCCGGCTGCCGGCCTCAACCATCTGTGCGGCGGTGGCCCCCTTCTCCACGAAATTGAGTAGCTCGTCATCCCCGGTCTCCAGTCCTATGTGAATGCGGTTGAGGCCGGCATGGGCCAAGGCCTCCATGTGGCCGGCGGCTCTGGTGGCGATGGTGCGCGCACGCCCGTAGGATGTAACCCGCTCCAGGCTGGGGAAGATCTTGTGCAGGAACTCTAGTATCTTCACCATGTCCCCGGTTTTGAGGATGATGGCATCGGAGTCTCCTAAGAAGGCGGTCTGGGGCTGGCCGTAGCGCAGCAGCCACGGGAAGAGGCCGATATCAAGGAAATACCGCTGGAACATGTAGCCCCGGACCCTATCCGTAATCACCTCGCCGTCTCCCAGCTCTCGGGACGCATCCATAGTCTGTTCCATAAGCTGGTGGGCGGCCAGGATGTCCCGCTTGATGTCCTCTACCGGCCGGATGGAGGACCTGTCAAACTTCAGGTTTTTGTAGGCATCGCAGAAGGCACACCGGTTCCACGGGCAGCCCCGGTGTACTCTGAGAAGGAGTGAGTATGCTTCGCTGGGGGGACGCATGGGTGGCAACTCGTAGGTCATGGTCTCCTTAATAGGATAGGGACTCCCGGCCCAAGAGTTCCCGGCTGACTATAAGCTTCATGATGTCGGTGGCCCCATCGCCGATACTCAGCCCAACGAATTTACGTAGCCTTTGCTCAAGTGGTAGCTCCGTAATATAGCCTACTTGGCCGTGAATTAGAAGGCAGTTGTGAATGGAATCAACCGCTGATCGGGCTGCGAGGAGTTTGGCCAAGTCCGACTCCTTGGCGTGGGTGTGGCGCTGGTCTTTAGAATACAGCGTGTGGTAGCATAGCAGCCTCGCAGCTTCAATCATGGTGGCTGCCCCCCTCCTCGGGTAGGTTGAGGCGGGCGACGCCGAACTGGCACCACTTGCCCCATATCTCCTGTGGCAGATAGCCCAGCTTGGCACGGGAGTTGGCGCTGGGGGCAATTTCGCGGGTCAGGAAGCTGCGCATCTCCCGTTGGCACATCTCCTTTGCTTCGGTGAAGCCGAACACGCCTGTGCTCATACCAGGAAACGATAGCACAGAGGCCCTTTTGGGGGCAAGGTGTGGGCAAGGCTTGCACTGACCTCGGTGGGGGTTTGGGGGGGATAGGTTGCTAAAACTCCCGTTTTGTTTTACCTTGGGTGCTAATCGGCCAAAATACGATGTTGGAGGTTGTCTATGGCAATGCCCCTGGATGGAATTAGAGTGGTGGACTGGACCATCTTTCAGCAGGGGCCGGTAGCATCTGCTATGCTGGGCGATATGGGGGCAGAGGTAATAAAGATTGAAGAGCTAGGTGTGGGAGATCCGGTGCGGGGGATCTCCGGGATAGCAGGAATCAATGCCACACTTCCGGGTGGCAAGAGCTATAATTTCGAGGTCAACAACCGTAACAAGAAGAGCGTGGCCATTGATATGAAGAACCCTCAGGCAAAGGCGGTATTATATCGCCTGGTGGAGCAATCGGATGTCTTCGTGCAGAACTTCCGCCAAGGAGTGCCGGAGAGGTTGGGGATGGGATATGACACCCTGGTAAATTACAACCCAAAAATAATTTATGCCAGCGCTAGTGGCTATGGATCCGAGGGACCCGAGAGCCACCGTCCCTCCCTGGACCCCGTGGGTATGGCCCGCACAGGGTTCTTGGAGCTCTTCGGCTCACTGGAGTCCGAGGAGCCCCGCTACTGCCAGGGCGGCATCGCCGACCAGATGGGGGCCATTATGCTGGCCTACGGGGTCATGGGTGCTATAGTTGCCCGGGAGCGGCTGGGGGTGGGCCAGAAGGTGGACTGCTCCCACATGAGCAGCATGATGTGGCTCCAGTCCCTCTACATCCATGCATACTTGCTGTTGGGCAAGAAGCTGCCCCGCTTCCAGCAGCATAAGGCGGCCAATCCCATGATGAACTTCTATCGGTGCCAGGACGGCAAGTGGCTTTTCCTGTCCTTGTTGCAGCAGGACCGGCACTGGGGCAATTTCTGCCAGGCAATCGGGCGCGCCGAGATGGAGAACAACCCGCTGTTTGAGACGGCGGACAAACGCCGGGAGAACCGGGGTGAGATGATTTCTATTATGGACAAGATTTTCGCCACTAGAACCTGCGACGAGTGGATTTCGGTTTTACAGGAGTTCCCGGACTTTATCTACGAGAGGGTGAACTCGGTTTCGGACCTGCCCGATGACCCGCAGGTGGTGGCCAATGACTATATAGTGGACTTCTCCCACCCCACCATTGGTGACATAAAGATGATAAATGTCCCTGTAACCTTTAGCGAGACCCCGGGAGGTATCCGTACCGCCGCCCCAGAGTGCGGTCAGGATACCGAGGAGGTGCTTACCGAAATCTGCGGCTACTCTTGGGATGATATTGCCGCGTTGAGGGATGCCGAGGTTATTTAGAGCAGCAGGGAGGTAGCATGCGCACGGTTCTGACCGGACAGGCGGCTTTTGGTGCTCAGGTGCTGGAAGCCCTTATAAAAAGGGGGGATGAAGTTGTTGGCGTGTTTACCGGCCAGCAACCGGGAGCAGCTGGGCCGCTTAAAGAGGTGGCTGAAAAAAGTGGTCTGCCCCTGTTCCAGCCCGCCCGCATGAAGGATCCGGAGGTCTATGAGCAGTTTCGCAACCTGAACGCAGATCTAGGGGTACTGGCCTTCGTCACGGATATCGTCCCTGGCAATGTGCTGCGCTGCCCGCGGCTGGGCAGCATTCAGTACCACCCTTCCCTGCTCCCCAGGCACCGGGGGGCCAGCGCCATGCACTGGGCCGTAATCGATGGGGATGTCCGCACCGGCCTGACTGTTTTCTGGGCCGATGAAGGAATTGACACCGGTAACATCCTGCTCCAGAAAGAGGCTGAAATCGGCCCCGACGATACCATGGGCACTCTGTATTTCAACAAACTCTTCCCTCTGGGGGTGGAGGCGATGGTGGAAGCGGTGGGCTTGGTGGCGCAGGGTAGGGCACCCTCTGTAGCGCAGGACCACTCCCAGGCGACTTACGAGCCTCCCTGTGGTGAGGAGCACGCCCGGGTGGACTGGTACCGTCCCATGGCCCAGGTCTACAACCTAATCCGGGGCACCAATCCGCAGCCGGGGGCCTTTACCACACTGCGGGGGGAGAAGATAAAGCTCTTTGACGCTGTCAGCCTCCCAGGAGGCTCCGCAGGGGACTTCCCCGGTGCGGTGACGGCGGTGGATGAGGAAAGTTTCACCGTTTCCTGTCCCGGCGGGGCTATTCTGATAAAGCGAGTGCAGCCCGCAGGGGCGGCAAAGATAACGGCCGGGCAGTGGGTACAGGAAACAGGACTGAAAGTGGGGGAGCGGCTGGCGTAGCCGAAGCCCATCCAAAGCGGAAGGAGGCAGAATGCCGGAGGAGACACTTAGCTGCGCCCAGATCATGGCTCGGGTGCTCAAAGAGGAAGGCGTGGAGCATATATTTGGGGTGGGGGGAGGAAGTATCTTCCCCATGATGGTTGCCGCCTCGGAGGTGGGTATCCAGATAGTCCATGTGAGGCATGAGCAGGCGGCCTCCTTTGCCGCCGATGCCTATGCCCGGGCGGGGCGGCGGCTGGGGGTGTGTTTCTTCTTCGGCGGCCCCGGTTTTGCCAATGCCTCCAACGGCATCGCCCAGGCATACTACTCCAAGAGCCCCGTTTTGGCCCTGGTGGGCCAGCACGCTACCCTCACTGATTTCCGGGGGGCTTCAGCCGCTTCATGGGCCAGCGAGGAGTGCAGCCGCTTCACCAGGTGGAGCGTGCGGGTGGTAGATGATCGCCTCGGGGCCTACTTGACCAAGAAAGCTATATCCGAGGCCACGGCTTACCCGCCAGGCCCTGTGGTGATGGACATACCGGAGAATGTCCAAATAAGGCGTCGACGGCTCCAGGAGCAACGGAGCTACCTGCCGGGCTATCTCTCTAGCCCCATGGTGGGTGGTGCTGGTGACCCCGATGCCTGTGCTCAAGCGGTGGAGATGTTGTTGAAGGCCGAGCGCCCGGCCATTGTGGCCGGAGAGCAGGCGTACTGGGAGGACGCCGGCGCCGAACTGCGGGAGTTAGCGGAGGCGCTTAATGTGCCTGTCATCACCCGCCGGCTTGCACGGGGTTCCGTTCCGGAGGATCATCCTCTGGCCTTCGCCGGCCGGGTGCGAGGACAGGTGTTGCGCAGCACGGATGTAGTGCTGCTGGTGGGCCTGAACTTGGGGTACCTGGAAGACTTTGGCCGGTGGGGTGGCAACACCCGTTTCATTCAGGTGCACTCCACCAGCCGGGAAGTGGAGAGCATTGTGCCTACAGAGATGGCAATGCTGGGAAACTCAAAGAGAGTCCTGCGCCAGATGGTTACGGCGGCCCGCCAGCTAAAGGAGGTGCCCTCCCGGCAGGAGTGGCTGGAGAACATCGCCGGTCTGAAGCGTCAGGAGAATGAGCGCCTGACGCAGGCGGCCCAGAAGGTGAGCGCCCGCCGTCCTATTCACCCTGCCTACCTGGCTGAGGCCATAGTGGATGTGCTGGACGATGATGCTACCACTATATTTGACGCCTATACGGGCAGCGCCTTCGTCACAGAGCGGGTGCGGGCCAAAATGCCTGGCACGGTTTTGGACACTGGGGAGTGGATAACCGTGGGCCACGGGGTGGGGATGGGTCTGGGTGCCCAGCTTGCCCGGCCCGGCAAGCAGGTGTTTGTGATGATGGGCGATGGCGGCATGGGCATAGGCGGCTTTGATGTGGAGACCGCCGTCCGCTACAACCTGCCTGTTGTCTTTATGGTCAACAACAACTCCTCATGGCTCAGCAGGGAGGTAGACTATTTCATCGGAGACCAGTTTGTCTTCCCCGGCGGCCAGAGGGGCAACCCGGGCATGCTCACCCCTATCCGCTATGACCAGCTATATGCTGCCATGGGCTGCCATGTGGAGAGGGTGGAGGAGCCTGGGGATATCAGGGCGGCACTGAACCGCTGCATAGAATCAGGCAAGACCTCTGTGCTGGATGTGGTGGTGGACCGTGAGGTTGACCATCCTATGCTTCAGCGCGGCGGGCCGGGACACCGCTGGGTGGGGCCTGACCACATGCCGGAGATGGGCCGCAAGCTTGCCTTCCCCGAGCTATACCCCAAACCAGAGGCATAAGGGAGACACAGGGGAACACCTTGGAGAAACGGCTTGGTGAGGATGGTTGGAGTGCGGTAAGGCTACCTCTGACGCAGGCCTGTGGGCCGTATGCCGATGAGGGCCTAAAGGTACTGGGTGGCGGCCATGGCGATGAGTATGAGCACGAAGTCCGTCTGGCTCATCTTCTTTATCCGGTGGCTGAGTTGCCCCAGTTGCTGGGCCTCCTCGGGGATGGGTGGGTGTCCCTCCACGCTTTGCCGTAGCTTCCTCAGGCGAGCATCGGTCGGTACCATGATGGTGAAGCCGATTACCATGGCAGTGACTGTCAGAATCAGACTCAGCGCCGCCGCCCAACTCCAAGTCGTGGACCGAAGGAGGCCCAGCGTGCCCTGCCGGAGCTTTAATGTCAGGGCAATGCTGATCCCCAGAGCCACGATAGAATTGAGCATCATGGCAGGGGTCAGGACAGGTAGAAGCGCGCCCATGACCGGGTACTGGACGCTAGAGACTAAAAACGTTTTAGATTCGGTTCTAGAAACAGGATCGTGAATAATATAGTGCTGACCGACGCGGCCCAGAACACTGTGTGAAGTGCCAGCAGCGTTAGCCGGAAAAAAAATTCTAGGCGCCTCCTCTCTGTCAGACCGTACCTAGCGAGAGGGATTGGCCTTCATGGGGATTATGAGGCGTTCGTATGTGCCCGTCACTAGGGCATTGTGTATGCATTGCTTCCCTTTCACCCTCTGCTAAGCTATACTGTCCCTTAAGCTTTTAAAGGGGGGCAGCGGGTACGGGGCAACGACCGATGTCTGGGTGCAGCCTGAAGGCAAATAGAAAGGGGAATATTGTGACCACCGAGATCGTTCAATCCAACACCGTGTATTTTCCCCGGCCAGGCCGGGATAATACGGAGGATACTCTGCAACTGGCCAAAAAGAGGGCCGATGAGCTGGGCATCAAGACCATAATAGTGGCTACCACCCGTGGCGATAGTGGTGCAATGGCCGCTGAAGCCTTTCGGGGTTACAAACTAATAGCCGTCACTCATGCTCATGGGTTCAAGGAGCCCAATACACAGGAGGTGACCCCGGAGAACCGTACCGCTATGGAACAGCGGGGGGCCATTATTCATACCTCCACTCATATATTTGGTGGGGTGGGGCGTGCCTTGCGCAAGCACCACGATACGTACATGCTGGACGATATTCTGGCGCTCACGCTGCGGCTTTTCGGAGAAGGTATGAAGGTGGTGTGCGAGATGGCCGCCATGTGCGCTGACTCCGGGCTGGTGCGCACCGACGAAGAGGTGGTGGTAATCGCCGGCACTGGGAGGGGGGCGGATACAGCGGTAGTGCTTCAACCCGCCAACGCCACCGATTTCTTCAAGATGCGGGTAAAAGAAGTCATCTGCAAACCACGCCTGTAGCGCAATGGCCAGACCCATCTACTTCTACGCTCCGGGGTTGAAGAGTTACCAGACGCCGGAGTTTCGCCAGCACACACCGGCGGCGTTCACTGCTGTCTCTGTTACAGGAAATAGCTGTGCCCTGAGCTGTGACCACTGCCAGGGGCAGCTATTGCGCCACATGAGGCCGCTACCGGAAGGGGCCTCACTGTTTGCTGCCTGCCAGCAGTTGGCCCGCAAGGGTGCCAAGGGGGTGCTGGTCAGCGGCGGAGCCGGGCCTGCCGGCGATGTTCCCCTTACCCCCCTGGCTGAGGAGCTATCTCGTATAAAAAACGAACTGGGTCTCAGAGTGCTGGTGCACACGGGGCTGGTGGATGCACCCCAGGCCCAGGCGCTGGCCGAGGCCGGGGTGGATGGTGCCTTACTGGATGTTATCGGAGCGGAGGATACTATTTCACAGGTGTACCACCTGGAGGCCGGCGTGGAGGACTACCAGCGCTCCTTGTCCCTGTTATCGGAGTACGGTGTGCCCTCCATGCCACACATAGTGCTTGGCCTGCACTACGGCCATTGGTTGGGAGAGGAGGCTGCACTGGATATGGTGGCCGAGTTCCCAGTGGCTGCTCTGGTGCTGGTGGTAATCACACCGCTGGATGGGACCCCAATGGAAGGGGTGGAGCCGCCGCCGACGGGCGAGTTGGAGGCCTTTTTCCGCCACGCTAGGGCCGCCCTGCCCGCCACCCCGGTGCTCTTGGGCTGCACCCGCCCTATGGGCGATGTCAAGGTAGGGATAGACCGGGCGGCGGTAAACGCCGGGTTGGATGGCATTGCCTACCCGGCTCAGGGCACCGTCCGCTATGCTCGCCGCAAGGGGCTTCAGCCGATTTTCAGCGAGACCTGCTGTGCCATGCTGCCCCTGGAGATACAGGGAGGAGCATAGAGGTGGAGCAGTGGCGCTATATCGCCGATGATGGCGTTTCAGCCAGCTACGGCCTGGCCGCTGACGAGTGGCTGATGTCCGCCTACCACGGTGTTCACAAGCCACCCCCCACTCTGCGCCTCTATACATATGCCCCGGAGTGCATCTTGGTGGGCCGGTTCCAGAATGTGGAGGCCGAGGTGCGTATGGAGGAATGCAGGCGGCGGGGCATTGCGGTAAGCCGCCGCCCTACGGGCGGCGGCGCCATTATGATGGGCCCAGGCCAGCTTGGTGTGGCGGTAGTCGCTTCATTGTCTCCTACCGATGGCTCTTCCAGCGGCCCTTCTAGCCCGCGGGAGGCCGTGAGAACCTGGTCACGGGGCATAGTGTCTGGGCTTGAGGGGCTGGGCATCCAAGTGACTTTGCGGGGAAAGAACGACTTGGTGGTGGACGGACGCAAAATCGCTGGCTTAGGGGCGCATGCGGACGATGACGGGGCGGTACTGTTCCACTGCAGCCTCCTGGCGGACATGGATCTGCAACTGATGTTGAACCTGCTCAATATACCTGTGGAGAAACTGTCTGACAGGGCTGTCTCCGCCCTGGAGGCCCGGCTGACCACCGTGTCCCGTGAGTTGGGCCGCCCCGTAACCATCGATTGGCTGCGGAGGCGCATCAAGGAAGGCTTTGAGCGCGCCTTCGGGGTGTCCCTGTCTCCCCGGCCCTTTGACGAGGGGGAGGTGTGGGGGATATCCAGGCTGGAGAGTGAGAATTACCTTTCATCGGAATGGGTATACCAGCGCCAACCCCCTCGAGACACAGAGGGCACAGCTCGGCGTAAAACGGAGGCGGGGTTGCTTTCGGTTCACCTGTCCTTGGCCGGTAATGTCATAAAAAACCTGGTTATCAGCGGGGACTTCTTCGCCTCTGCCGTTGCCCTGAACCGGCTGGAGGCCCGGCTGCGGTGGTCGGCAGTGGAGCGGGGTGTGGTGGAGGATGCAGTGAGGGCGGAGCTAAATGGTGGTCACAGTCTTCAGGAGTTATCGGTTGCAGAGGTGAGCGATGTCATCCTTGAGGCTGCTGCCAATGCCAGCGCCCAGGGAGTTTGCTTCCTGCGCTCTGGGCACACCATACCCCCTGAAGGTCGGGCCGCCAGGCTGTGACGAGGCGGGGGGCTGGTGCTGATGGCGGTGTTTCGGGGCTTTGTGGAGGTGCAGCACTCCTTCCTGGTGGGCAGGGTGGCCAGGGTACGGGAGGTGGTAGTAGTGCTGCTCATAGGCCTGGCGATACTGTATACGGGTGATCTGGCCATCGGCTTCGGGCTGGGCATCAACTTCCATTACTGGCTACGATGGCTGCTGCGACCTCACTCGGCCTGACACCAGCCCTGTCCTGGATTTCCGCATTGCCAGTGAATGTATATTTGTGTACATCCTCCTGCCCGCCCGCCGGCGGGCGGGCAGGAGGATCAATCCTAAACGACCTAAACAGGCTTGATTTCCCGCCGTTTGTTACCTATGCTATGGAGAGAGCAGCACACATTTCGGGACAGGTGGCTATTCCGTAAAGAGAGGACAAGTTACGGGTTTGGACACATTGCCTGCTATAAATTCCCATATGAGGGATAGCCCGGCCTACCTGCAGACCAGCCTTGCCGCCGCGATGGCACTGGGGTTCAGGCACGGCCGTTTCTACCGGGATGTGAGCCTTACCTGCATCAACCTCCTCCTCACCTACGGTGGCGGCTGCCGGGCAAACTGTGCTTTTTGCGGCCTGGCCCAGTGTCGCCCTGGGGAGACGGCGGATAAATCGTTCATCAGGGTAGAGTGGCCTCTACTGTCGACAGACGCGTTGATGGAGGGCATCGCCCGCCACCGGGAGCGTCTGAAGCGGGTGTGTCTATCCATGGTCACCCACCCTAGGGCCTATAGAGACACCGTTAAGATTAGCCGGAACATTACCGCTGCCACAGGCTTGCCCCTTTCTGCCCTCATCACTCCCACCCTGGTACCCAGAGGGGGGCTGGAGGAGCTCAAGGATGCCGGAGTCGGACGTATAGGGGTGGGACTGGATGCCGCTAGTGCCCGGGTGTTCCACCGAACTAAGGGCCGGGGTGCCGGAGGGCCACACCGGTGGGAACGCTACTGGGAGGTGATCCAGGCCGCCCGGGACCTATTCGGACCGTGGACGGTGAGCTGCCACATCATTGTGGGTATCGGGGAGACGGACCGGGAACTTGTGGAGCTATTCATGCGGCTCAAAGGGCAGCAGGTATGGGCGCACCTGTTCTCGTTTTACCCTGAGCCGGACTCGGCCATGGGGCGCAGGCAGCGGCCCAGCCTGGTGCGATGGCGGCGATTGCAACTTGCCAGGTATCTGCTGGAGACCGGCCAGATAGGTGCTGGGGATCTGACATATAACACCAGGGGTTTTATGAGTGGCATAGGGGCAAGCGCTCAGGCAACAGACCGGGCTATAGGCAGCGGCCTGCCCTTCATCACCGGTGGCTGTCCTGGTGAGGACGGGGCTCTGGGCTGCACCAGGCCCTTTGGTAGCTACCGGCCGGGGCAGCCCTTTCGCGATTTCCCTTTTATGCCTGATTCCCAGGACATATCCCGCATAAAGCGGGAACTACGTCTGGACAGGTTGAGGGCTAACTCCCCTTAAAATTCGGGGCACGCTTCTCCACGAAAGCGTTCACCGCCTCTGCATGGTCATCCATAGTCATGGACAGGAACTCCACCCCAAGCGAGGTCTCTAGGACGAGGTTCACGCGTTCCCGTAGCACTTTATTGACCGAGAGCTTGGTCCAGCGTATGGCCTGGCTGGCGCCACCCGCTAGCCGTTTGGCCAGCTCCATTGACTTAGGCATCACCTGGTCTGCCGGTACTACATGGTTGATCAGGCCGATGCGCTCCGCCTCAGCAGCGGTTAGGAGGTCGCCGGTCATGAGTAGCTCTTTGGCCTTGTTGATGCCGATAAGGAGCGGCCAGATTACGGCGCCGCCGTCCCCGGCAACCAGCCCCACGCTAACATGGGGGTCACCGATGCGGGCGCTATCGGCTGCTATGACGATGTCGCAGAAGAGAGCCACCGTGGCCCCTAGGCCCACGGCGTGGCCGTTAACGGCAGCTATGATTGGCTGTTGTACTCCCAGCAGGTTGTAGATGAGGCGGCGAGCGCCCTGGATGTCCACCCGGGGGGCCGTGGGGTCAACTATTCGCCTCTGCATTTCCTTGATGTCGCCGCCGGCGGAGAAGGCCTTACCTTCCCCGGTCAGCACCACCACCTTGGCCTCCTCGTCTCTGGCCACATCTTCAAACACATCCTCCAACTCTGGGTGAAGAACGGGGCCAAAGGAATTGAGGGCCTCTGGACGGTTCAGGGTGATGGTACAGATACCATCCGCCTTGTCCACTTTGATGTACTTGTAACGGCTGTAGTCTATCAATTTCCACCTCCTATTATAGTTTCTTGCGCAAGCGGCGGCCCAGGAAGAAGACGATTAGCAGTAAGGGCAGCCACACCGGTGACAGCAGCAGCAGCCAGATGGCCGCCGAGGCGAGTCCCTGCCCCACCGAGGAGAGGCCCCGGAGGGCGCTCTTTATATTCTCCTGGAGGCTCCATCCTGGCTTCACCACCGGCTCCGGGCTGGACACGGGCCTAAGGTTAACATTGATGAGCGACATGGCCGAGGTGCGCTCCAAGTATTGCATGCGGCCTTGGGTGACCTCTATCCTCTCACGCACGGAGGACAGCTCTCGGAATACATTGACCACATCCTCTAACTTCTCAGCCTTCTCCATGAAGCCCAGCAGTTGCTCCTCGCTGGCATCCAGGTTACGCAACCGGGACTCCAAGTCCACATACTCCTCTGTGACATCCCGGCTCTGGGTGTTCTCGTCCTCCACTCTCTCCGCCAGGCCTCGAAGCTCGTCCATAGCCTGGGAGAACTGCTCGGCTGGAATCCTGATGGATATGGAGGCCGCCCGGTCTTCGCGGCGGGAGGAGGATACCACGAACCCACCCAACCGTCCCGCCATGGCCTCTATATGGCTTAGGGCGTCGCCCATGTCGGAAACCAGAAGGCTAAGCGATGCGTTGCGCACGATGAGCCTTTCTTCCCCCATCCCGGCTTCGGCATCCGCTTGGGCAAAGCTCCCACCGACCGGCGTCGGTGTGCCTGCGATTTTCATGGCCGAAGCGCCGGGGGCGGGCATGGGGGTCGGTGCCACCGAAGGCTCGGAGAGAGTGACCTCCCCGCCGCAGGCCGCAGATAGCAGCAAGAATACTGCTACCAGCGGGAGTGCAATTCGCTTCATAAATTACTTCCCAGCTTAACAAAGCGTTTCCCCGATGTAAATAACGACTGGAGACGCTTTTAGTTGCTGCTGCCCGTTCGCTCGGCGAACCATTTCACTTCCCTTACCTTTCCAAAGGGCCTCACCCCGTGTAGTTGACACCCACCGCTAGACCCCCTATCATCGGGAGCAATGACCGGATGGGACAGCTACTGGGCAACGGGGGCCACAGATGAGCGGTGGCTGAGGGTGGACTCCCGGGTGGCGTCCCTGTCGCCCCGGCTGTGGGGGCAGGGCAAGAGGAGGGCGTTGGACTTCGGCTGCGGTGCCGGGCGTCACACCGTCTTCCTGGCGGGTCAGGGTTTTCAGACCTACGCCTGTGATCCCTCGCCCCAGGCGGTGGCCGGCTGCCGCCGGTGGCTGGGACTGGAGGGACTCAGGGCTAGGGTGAAGACGGCTCCTGCCAATACCGTCCCCTACCCCAACGGGTATCTTCACTGGGCCATTGCCTTCAATGTGGTTTACCATAACACGCTGTCGGACATGGAGGCCTTGATACATAGCCTGCGCCGGGTTATCGCAAGAGGGGGCTATCTTTTCTTGACCCTGCAGTCCACCCGGAGCTACAAGTACGGTGAGGGTGAGGAGATTGAACCAGGCACCTTTGTAAACACCAGGGATGCCCTGGAGCATGAAAGGGCCGTGCTGCACCACTACTCAGACGAGGGGGAAGTGTACCGTATAGCTAAGGGGTGGGAGATGGAGGAGGTTCGGGAGATGGCCGACAGTTACTCTGCGCCCGGCGCTAAAGGTAGCTACCACTGGTACGTACTCCTGCGCTGCCCCGGTCCCCACACGCGATAGTGCTTCGTTTCGGAAGTCAGCGTTACAATCTGCCTACCAGAACCCCTTCCCTTTGCTAGGGGTGACAACATATGTATGCCACTCTGAGCATATCGAAGAATCTCGTTGTTGCCTATTTTGTAGCAACGCGTTAACCCGGTGGAGTGACGGAGGGCCACCGCTTGAGCAAGGCCGGGCTACATGGCGACATTCCATCCTTGGGCTATCTGAATGAGGATGTGATACGATACTGTAGGTGGTAGCTTGATTTGATGGGTATCGGGCCTCCTGAGTTGCTGGTTGTAATGGTAATAGCCCTTCTGATTCTGGGTCCCCAGCGGCTGGCCCGTACCGCCCGTAGCGCCGGGAAAATGGTACGGGAGATGAAGGAAATGGGAGGGGAGTTCACCAGGGCACTGCTGGATGAAGCCGAAGACAAACCGAAAGACCACAGGCCGCAGAGATAAACAGCTTACCCTAGGCCAGCACCTGAACGAGTTGAGGCGCCGGCTGACGATAGCCGCCCTGGCTTTCGTGGTGGGCACAGGGCTGGTATTTGCCATAACACCCCGCCTCTTTGACCTCCTGCTCATTCCCGTAGGCGATATTGACCTGATATTCATAGATCTCACCGAGATGCTGGCTACCTATTTCAAGGTAGCCCTGCTGGGCGGGTTCACACTGGGACTGCCCGTTATGCTTTACCAGTTGATAATGTTTATAGCCCCCGGGCTCACCCCGCGGGAGAAGCGCTATCTTTACTGGCTGCTGCCCTCGTCGGCCCTGCTTTTCGTGGGTGGTGCCATGTTCAGCTATTTTGTCTTCCTGCCTGCCGCACTGAAATTCCTGCTCCACTTCGGTGAGGAAATCGCCACACCTCAGATTCGGATAGGAAACTATGTTGCAGTGGTGACCCGGCTGATGGTGGGCACCGGCGCTATATTTGAGACACCCTTAGTGATGCTTTTTCTGGCCAAGATGGGTATTGCCGGCTATCGCACTCTTGCTAGGGGGAGGAGGTTGGCGGTGGTGTTCGCCTTTGTGATGGGGGCCATCATAACCCCTACTATGGACCCTGTGAACCAGACTTTCATTGCCGTTCCGGTAATCATTCTCTACGAACTGGGGATATGGCTTGCCCGTTTCTTGGCACCAGAACCGAGGGCCGAAGCGGTGGGTGCTGAAGAGAGTTAGACCGGGAACGGGTTAGTGCCTTGGCGTCTCTATTCGGAGTAATACCATCTCGTTGCAGCACTTGGTTGATTAAGTAAGTGCTGCAACGAGATTTCGCTTCGCTCAGGACGACACCTTTAACCTCTGTCGTCCTGAGCGAAGCGAAGGGCCTCATCCTACGAGACATTTTAACGCCTGTATGTGCAACCATGTAGCAGCAACATTTCAGGCTTTCTTGGTCCTGCTTCGGGTCTTGGGGCCCTTTTCCTCATCCTCCAAATTGCTGATCCCCCGACGGAACTCCTTTATGCCCTTACCCATGGATCCCATCAACTTGGGCAGCCGGCTGGCGCCGAACAGTAGTAGCACGATAACCAGAACGACAATCAGCTCGGGCATGCCAGGGTTTCTCAACACTAGGCTCTTTCCTCCTCGTCTTTGTTCTCCCAGAGGGGCACGGTAAAACGGTCTATAAACTCTTTGCGGCTCTCCGCCAGCAGGCGTTTCAATTCCACTTGGGCCTGTG
>PVBE010320213.1_pt1 | contig 14364 bp, 14 predicted proteins | sample 1631181 | NCBI WGS metagenome assembly PVBE01 (sample SAMN08397723, study PRJNA350692) | Marine metagenome, whole genome shotgun sequencing project. | isolation source: water | place: Pacific Ocean | collected 2012-04
CCTATACGCTTGCATCGGATAATATTCAGTCGCGCTTTCCCGACCAACGCACCTTTAGAGTCATGGTAGAAAACGGCTACGGTGTGTTATTGAATCCCCTGCATGTTCGGTTTAATGGAATCGATAGGCGATTTAAATCAGCGCTGTACCGGGTCGATATAATCTCGCATGATGGGCAGCGCTGGCTCGCACTCTATTCAATGATCGCGAATGGGAACGGCCTATGGAAAATCGACGACTGTCGTGTGTTCCGGCTAGCGGGCACGTTCCTCTAAACGTGTATTGACCCATCACTGGTAGAGTGACCATCGCTTCTCTGACCTACTTTTGGTCAAGAAAACTATGCCTGATCCAGATATATTATTTTCTATCGCCGCCGTATTTTTCTTCGCTGCCTTTGTTAAAGGGGTCACCGGACTGGGCTTTTCAACAACGGCCCTGCCATTTCTCGTCCTGTCCATTGGCTTGAAGGAAACATTACCCCTTCTCATCATTCCCTCGATCCTGAGCAACTTACTCGTCATGCGCAGCGCCGGGTACTTCCGAGTTAGCTGCCTGCGATTCTGGCCTCTCTATATGGCAACGCTGCCCGGCATTTTCGTTGGGTTGATACTCCTCAAAAGGCTTGACTCATACACCTGTGCCGCCGTTCTGGGGGGAGTCCTCATCATCTATAGCGCCCTCGCGCTCAGCAATCCGAGTTTTCGCTTAACGAGTTACTCGACCCGATGGCTGCAAACTCCGGTCGGATGCCTCACCGGCCTCCTGAACGGAATGACAGGTTCCCAGGTGGTCCCGGTTGTGCCCTATCTGCTGTCTTTGCCCTTGGAGCGTGATCACTTCGTCCAAGCGTCAAATATCTCATTCACCTTGTCTAGCCTGGTCATGTCCCTTGGACTCACGCAACTCGGTCTCATGACCTTGAAAACTAGCCTGATTTCATCGTTCGGTGTCATCCTGGTCTATACCGGCGTTCAGCTTGGCACACGTGTCCGCCACTGGATGTCACCATCGGTGTTTCGCCGTACCGTGCTGGGTCTTCTGATCTGCCTCGGCTTTAGTCTCGTGGTCCGAGTGCTCCTCTAACGAAAAAACGACACCGTGTCCAAACTCAATGTCACCATTTGTGGTCAAAATACCTGACTAAATAAATCCTTCATCGCCTGCCATGATGCTTGGTCTGCAATCTCGTCATAGGCCAGCGGCAATCCGTACTTCTTGCCATTGTCGTTCGCATCCCGACTGGTAAAGCCGTGTAAAGCGCCGTCATAAGCGACAAAGTCCATGTCGGCTTGTGCATCTTTCATCTCTAACTTGAAATTCGCAACATCGTCATCAGGCACCAGGCTGTCAGCGGCACCGTGACACACCAGAATCTTTGCCTTGACTTCACCAACCGCTGGTTTATGGAAAGATCCCAGCGCACCATGAAAACTGACGACCGCACGTAGGGGCATGCCAATACGAGCCATATGCAATACCATGGCTCCGCCGAAACAATAACCCATGGCACCCATACGGGCATCATCGACCAGCGCATGATCCGCCAGAGCATCGAAAGCTGCCTGTAAACGGGCTGTACCGGTGTCCATATCGTTCAATACAGTTGTCATCAGTGCACCTGCCTCATCGGGACTGCTGCCGATCTTCCCTTCCCCGTACATGTCAACCGCCAACGCCACATATCCCAATGCCGCTATCTGTGCAGCGCGCTCGCGCATGTAATCGTTCAATCCCCACCACTCATGGATGATCAGAACTCCCGGCCGAACTCCCGAAACGGCATCATCGTAGGCCAAATGACCGTGTAATTCGTCGCCAGCGGCAGAATACTTCAAAGCCTCATTGGAAATTGTCATGCTGTTTTCTCCTTTGGGATTTATCTTACTGCGTTCCTATGAAGTCCACCAATCTAGCGCAGCCAACAATCGACTGGAAGCGCCCGACGACGAATACAGTTAACCATTAATCTAACCCACGTCCATCACACGCGACTCGGTGAATCGTCGCTCTCTCCATTGCTGACCAGTCGATAGCAAGCCCAAGCCCTGGTTTTTCAGGTGCGTAGACATAGCCGTCTGCTTGCGTGCGGATTACTTCGTGCATGCCGTATTCGAAAGTCTCATAGGGCAAAGGCTGTTCGTAGTATGAACAGTTTCCGCAACCCAACATGACATGAAGATTGGCCGCAGAAGGCAAGGTATACCCCCAAGACATCAATTCACATTTCATGTTCGCGGCTAACGATAAGGCGACAGCTTCGCGTGCCGGTGTGATACCCCCGAGTATGGTCACGTCAGTTCGCGTAGTCTTCCACACACCCGCTCGCACGTTCTCAGAAAACAGGGACAGATCCTGAACCCAATTGCCCGATGGAATCACCGGTATATCGACCTGATTAACCAGCGAACGGTACCCTTCCAAATCCCAGTCAGGAAGTGGAGCCTCAAACCAGGCAAAATCTAGGGCTTCGAGTTCCTTTGCCACTCGCAGAGCGCTGGCGCAATCGTAATTGTTCTCTGCATCCAACATCAGAGTCAGATCGGGATACTGGCGACGCGCTTCACGAGCCAAAGCAAGATCCTGGTCCGGTACACACCACGTGTGAAACTTGATCGCACGGAATCCCTGATTGAGCAGTTCCTCAATCACGTCCATATAGGCAGACACATTCTCGAACATCGGCGTGCTTGCATAAGAGGGAATACGATCACATACCCCTCCGAGAAGTTGATAAATCGGTTGATTATTGACTTTCCCCATGATGTCCCAGAGGGCGATGTCGATCACTGCCAACGCGCCTGGCGGCTGGGGAAATACGCGCGGACGCAGATCATAGAGAATGCCGTCGTGGTCCAGCGGGTCTCGGTCGATAAGCACCGGGATAAGATGGCGTAAGGCCTCGGCGGTATAACGGTCATAACCATAGGACGCAGCGTTCCAGACACCGCCCACCCCTTCAATACCTTCGTCGGTAAGTATCCGAATCAACGTGTTGCTCTGATACTGTTCCGGTAAATCTTCTGACCAGGTATAGCGACGAGTTTCCGGTCCAACCACAGTCACTTCGACGCGTTCGATCTTCATCGCTTCAAACCTTTGATAGACTCGTTAAACTTAAGCTTAATATCACAGAAGCGCTTCTCTGGAGCGGAACAGCCCCACATTGACTGTGACCCACAGCCGCCGCAATACATGCGCAATGCGATATCTACTCTGGTCATTTGCTCTGCTGACAGCCACATCGCGGCAATTACAAAATAATTGGAATTTCACCTAAAACAAATAAAATTCTCACAATACGGTAAATGTTCCCGGATACAGAAATATGAGTCTTGAAGTGGTAGGTTTGATGCACGTCGGGTATCGCATTGGTGGTCATGCGGATCAAGTGCCCGCAATTGTGGACTTCTACAAATCAGTTTTTGATCTTGATATCGATCCGAACCGACCCACTATTCCAACCATTCCAGGCGCATGGGTTCAACTACCCGACTCAAGCGTCAAACCACAATTCCACCTGATGGTCGCAGACGGAGTATCGCCCGCTGCGCGCAGTGCGCGTCAAGATCCGACACGCACCCATATTGCACTTGTGGTGAAAGACCTTGTCGGGGCAAAAACGCACCTCGAAGCGGTAGGGGTCGATTATTGGGTTTACAAAGGCTTGGTTGGCATACATTCTGATCAGGTCTTTTTTGAAGATCCCACCGGCAACCTATTCGAGCTACAACAGATCGGTTAATTGAATGGAATGCCCAATGCCTGACAGTGGCCTCTAGACGACAAAAATACTTGACCCCATGGTGCGTCGTTGAATCAGGTCAGTATGAGCGGCCACCGCCTCTGCCAGTGGATAACGCTGGTTGATCTCCAGCCGCAACGTGCCGTCGGCAATAAGACCGAAAAGCAGCTCGGCATTGCGCCTACGCTCAAGCGGATCTCGCACAAAAGTCCCGAGCCCACCACAAGCGATTGACGCGGAACGCGCTCGGAGCCCCGCCAATGAGATCGAGCTCACGGCACCAGAAGATTGTCCGTAGCTGACTATGCGTCCCCGTTCTGCCAGGCATCCGATGCCTTTTTCCAACGTATCGTGGCCAACCGCGTCATAGATCACATCTACCCCGCGTTGGTCAGTTAATTCGAGCACTTTCTTCGCAAAGTCCTCGTTCGTATACACCACTGGGTAATCACACCCATAATTCGACACATAAGCGGCTTTTTGTTCGCTACCCACGGTCCCGATCACCGTGGCCCCTTTCGATTTTGCCCATTGGCATAATAAAAGACCGACACCACCGGCCGCCGCTTGCACCAAGACCGTGTCGCCGTTGCGCACTGACCAGGACTCGTGCAGTAAATAATGGGCGGTCAGTCCCTGCAAAGTGGCCGCCGCAGCCACTTCATCCGTTGTCTCGAGCCCAAGGGGAACCAACCGATCTGCGGCAATGATGCGGCGCTCAGCATAAGCGCCAAGGGCCATGCAATACGCCACGCGATCCCCTTCAACAAAGTCCACTACACCATCACCCACCGCTTCGATTATTCCGGCTCCTTCCATACCAATGACCGCTGGTAATGACTTGAGGGGGTAAGCACCGGAGCGGTGGTTAGCATCGATAAAATTCAGCCCAACAAATGAGTGCCGAAGCTGCACTTCACCAAACTTCGGTTCAGCCAGTGGAATCTCTTCCCAGCGCATCACCTTGGGTGTGCCTGTCTCATGAATTCGAATGGCTCTCGTTGTGGCACTCATATCGTCATTTTCTCCCAATCCCGTACACCCAAAACTAGCGAAACACCGCCTATCCTCTTCGCATGTGAAATCGTTTCCAACGCACCTCAGCGTGCGCGGCCAACTTACCCCTCGAGTGAAGCTCCGAACGGTAGAGTCCCTCCGCTTCATCAAATCGAAGGCATTTGGCCACCAATAGCGCAGGCTCATCCAGTGGAGCTGGCCGATGAAAGGTCACCGTGATCTGATGCGTCAGATAAACCGGGTGTTTGATCCCAAAGTGTTCGTTATCTTCTATCGAGAAATCACCGTAACGATCAATCGTCTCTTTCATCATGCAAGCGGCCGAGTGACAATCAAGCAGTGTTGAAATAATTCCACCATTGAGAAAGCCAAAGCCATTGTCATAACGGGCCCCGCCCTGCCAAGTGGATTTTGTCTGGTGGTCGACCACGAATGACTTGAGTTGCAGGCCCTCGGCGTTTCTAGGCCCGCAGCCGAAACACGTACCGTTCGCATAATAACTATCCTGCAGGGAAGGAGTCTTAGTCATCTACCGTCTCCTTACTTGCAGCAGTAGCCAGACAGTGTTTTCGAGCCATTACAGCGACCGCCAGGACAGTCACCCCACCGATCAACCATCAATGAAAGACGCGATTTCCTCGAGAGGAAGCCGCGCTATATCAGGTACCGTTGCATCTTCTGACGGCAGACCAGCGACCAGAACCATAAACGCCCGCTCACTGTGCGGGCGATCAAGAATTTCATTTAGAAATCGCATAGGGCTGGGGGTATGGGTTAGGGTTGCAACTCCCGCATTGTGTAATGCCGCGATCAAGAAACCACTCGCAATACCCACGGATTCCATTGTGTAGTAGTTCTTGAATTGTTTTCCTGAGGCATTAAAAGAAAACTTCTTGAGAAAAATAATAATCAGACAAGAAGCAGTTTCAAGAAACGGTTTGCGCTCATCTGTGCCGAGCGGTGCTAACGCCTCCAGCCACTCAGTGGATGCCCGATGACTGTAAAACTCACGCTCCTCCTGCTCTGCCGCGTCGCGGATACGGGCCCGAACAGCAGGGTCAGTGACTACGACAAAGTGCCAAGGCTGCATGTTGGCACCACTGGGCGCGCTGCCAGCCGCGCGAAGCGCATTGTCGATCACCTGCCGGGGGACTTCACGATCACTGTAGTCACGGACTGAGCGTCGCTGCTGAATCAGCTGCAGAAACTCTTCTGACCGGGCAACCATCTCATCGCGTGTGCGCTCTATGAAATCAAGCGGGATGAACGAGTCTTGTCTCATGTTGGCTGCTGTCCTTGTCCGAACGTTCTTGAATAACCGTTAGCCATGGTCATCAACCAATTGAATTACTTGCAGCGCCACGTATTCATCCATTGTTAATTGCAAGGTTGCCACTCCTCTCATTAACAACGATGGGTCCAGCCAATCAAGGCAATGGCCCATGCGACTCAATGCGTCAAGCCCGACAGCAAACTGCCGAAACCACTGACTGCGGGTTGAATGCCAAGCCGATCGAACGCAGCCCACACCGTGGCCTGATTGGAGGTGACCACGGGTCGACCCGTTCGTTTCTCAAGCGCCTCGGCGGCCTCCATCGAACGCCAAGCGGTGCAGGAGCAAAAAAGTACATCTGCCTCGGGTGAACAGACACTGGACGCAAATTCAACTACCCGGTCAGGATGCTGGTCGTTGTAACCCTGATTGCCCGCATCGCTCGCTACCGGATCCCCGTCTACGTTCAATACCTCGAAACCCATGTTTTCAAAATAAGAGCGCAGGCGGACATTAGCCCATTCGGGATAAGGGCTGGCGACAGAAATCTTTTTCGCATTGAAGTGCTGCAACGCCTGCACCACTGCCGGACTAGTGCCAATCACTGGCACGCCGGCCTCCCGCTCGAATAGCGCTATCATTTCTTTGTCCCAACCCGGACCCTTGTAAAAACTTCCGGTGGTACATCCATAAACGATCAAGTTGACACCGGCGGTCGCAAGATAACGGGCACTGTTCTCAATCTCTGCATTCATCCGTTCCATACCGGATTCATCTGTCGCATCATTGGTCAACCACATCCGTTGACCGTGAATAGTGACATCTCTTGGCGCAACCGATTGAAAGTCAGCTTCGCAAGTTGTGTTGGTCGATGGCACTACCACACCGATTCGAGTTCTGGTCATGCGTCCTCCGGCAGACTTTTTTTAAAACTGAGGGACTTACCATAAGCAGATTGGACATCGCGTGCAACGATTCCCCCGTTACAATCACACCATGGCACAGCGTTACGGTATTGGCTTTATTGGTCTGGGTAGCATCGGGCAGCGCATGCTGGCGCGCGCATGGAATCATCAACGGGTCAAGCCGACTGTGGTGTGGGATCCCCAGATTGAGCGCTTATCACAGACCCTGGCCAATGCACCGGAGCTGCGCGCTGCGGAGGACGTCAACCACTTAATCAAGGACGAAACTGTTGACATCGTCTACATTGCCTCCCCACCGCTGACTCATGCCGAACATGCTAATGCGGCGCTGGCAGCAGGCAAACCCGTGTTGTGCGAGAAGCCACTTGGCATCGACATCGTGATGAGCGAAGCCCTGGCAGCGCGCGCCGCTGCCAGCGGTATCGCACATGCGATCAACTTTATTTATGGCTCAGCCTACCCTGCCGTGCAAATGGCAGAGGCGCTGGCACAATCCCGATTCGGCGAACTGAAAGCGGCTCAAGTCCAACTGCACCTGCCCAACTGGGCAGCACGGCGCTACGCTGAGGCACCCTGGTTAACGGCATCAGATCAAGGCGGCTTCGTCCGCGAAGTGCTGTCTCATTTTGTTTACCTGACCCAACGTTTGTTTGGTACTACCCAAGTTAATTATTCACATTGTCGCGAAGGCACGTCACCTGGAAGCGCAATCACCGGGCTCGTAGCAGAACTTTCCTGTGGCGATCTGACCGTCAACATTCAAGGCAGCACGCTCGGTACTGGGCCAGATGTGTGCGACTACACGCTTTGGGGAGAAGACTGTTCGTACCGTGTACATGACCTACATGGGTTGCAGATCACCACTGGCAAGGACTGGCAAGACGCCAATGCGCCTGGCACGGACCCCGTGACCGACTGGCATCAACGGCAATATGATCAAGTCGCGGCAATGCTCGACGGTCAACCGCACACGCTGCCGGACTTTGCGGCGGGACTGTCGGTTCAACGAGTGATCGAGACCCTGTTACAAGGGAAGTCTGTCTGAGCCGATGAGCGCCGTATCACTCGCCCGAGACGTTAAGGTGATGGGACTGGTTGGCCTTGCCCACGCCTGCAGTCACTACTTTCACTTGGTTTTACCGCCGCTTTTCCCGATTCTAAAAAATGAATTTGGGGTGAGCTACGCCGCGCTCGGCGCCCTGCCCAGCTTGTTCTTCGCAGCTTCTGGCGTCATGCAGATTGTCTCAGGTTTCCTTGTCGACCGTTTTGGTGCGCGCCGCCTACTGTTGTTAGGCCTAACCCTACTGTCGCTTAGCGTGCTGGGATTTGGTCTGGTCCCTGAATTCTGGATGCTTTATCCCCTGGCTGCCCTGGCAGGTGTTGGCAACAGTGTTTTTCATCCTGCCGATCTCGCGATCCTGACCGCCAAGGTCAGTCCATCGCGACTGGGCCGCGCCTACGCCAGCCATGCGCTCGCCGGGAACCTTGGTTGGGCGGCCGCGCCAATCTGCATCATCGGTATCAGCCAGTTGACCAATTGGCACACCGCACTGGTGGTCTCCGGGCTGGCAGGGCTCGTGGTCGTCACACTCTTTTTGCTCCTGGGCCACGATCTATCCGATCGAGACCCTGTCAAATCATCCGCAGCATTGACCACAGCCCCAGTGGGCACGGTACAGGAGAACATTCGCCTCATTTTTAACGCCACCATCATCTCATGCCTGCTGTATTTCACTTTTCTCGCCATGGCATTAATTGGCGTGCAAACGTTCGGCGTACCCGGACTGATGCAACTGTATGACCTTCCTCTGAGCACAGCCACCACCGGCCTTGCGGCGTTTCTAATCGGTTCGGTCGTCGGCATCATTAGCGGGGGATTCGCGGCTGATCGCACCGATCGCCATGACCTGATCGCGATGCTCGGCATGGGGTTAGCAGCTGGCGCCTTTCTCTGGATTGGCGTCGGTATCACTGCCACAAACCTTCTATTCCCTTGCCTGATCGTGGCAGGTTTCGTTGCTGGAATGACCACGCCGTCGCGAGATATGATGGTCCGTAAAGTCACGCCGCCCGGCGCATCCGGGCGAATTTTTGGATTCGTCTATTCCGGCCTGGACATTGGTTCCGCACTGATGCCCCTGTCGCTCGGTATCGTTCTCGACTATGCGGAAGCTGATCTAATGTTCTACGCTATTGCACTGATGTTTGCTTGCACGGCCCTCACCATTCGCTTTGTCAAAGCACAGATGGGTCACAACCCCGTGCCCCGTGCTACCAGCAGGGCTTAGTTTCATTAACGGTTAACGAAAGTGTTCCTCATACGATGTAAACTACCTTTTGTTGTCATAACACGGCATTAAATTCACCGACTGATCCTAACAAGCGATCATCTCGACAGCCCTCCCCGTAGAGGATTTTTCGATGGCAAACCGGACTGCACTAGAAACATTTGGCCGCTCTGGCAATCCGATGTTTCGCTCAAAAGCCTTCGCCGCTGATGCGACGTTCCGTGACGGGCCTAATGCTGGCGTCGCGCCGATCAGTGATCGCATGTCACTGGCGGGTGCCGTCAACAAAACCGGCATCCTGCTGTTGCTTTGTCTTGTCACCGCGTCCTACGTCTGGAATCGATTTTTCGAAACCGGCGACCCCGCCTCGATCATGGGATGGCTCCTCGTTGGAGGGATCGGGGGCTTTATCGCTGCCATGATTGCTATGTTCAAGGCATCGGCCGCCGGCGTACTGGCACCCATCTACGCTTTACTCGAAGGTCTCTTTCTCGGTGGCATTTCGGCCATCTTTGAAATGAAATACCCGGGCATCGTGATCCAGGCGGTTGGCCTCACCTTCGGCACATTGGCAATGTTGTTGGTCGCCTATAAAAGTGGACTAATCAAGCCAACCGAGAACTTCCGTCTGATGATTTTTGCTGCAACGGGCGGCATTGCCTTGCTTTATCTGGTTTCATTTGTGATGAATATGTTCGGCTCGGGTATCGGCTTTATTCACAGCAATGGACTGTTCGGTATCGGCTTTAGTTTGTTTGTGGTCGCCATTGCCGCCCTCAATCTGGTCCTGGATTTCGATTTTATTGAACAAAGTGCAGAGCAAGGTGCTCCCAAGTACATGGAGTGGTACGGTGCTTTGTGCCTGATGATCACCCTCGTCTGGCTCTATCTAGAGATACTCCGGCTCCTGGCCAAGTTGCGGTCCCGCTGACGATGGGCCTTAATGAATTGATTTTTGGCGGGATGGCCGTGATCAGTATCGCCGCCTTTCTGTTCATCGGTCGCTACCGCGCTAACGCCACACAACGGAATCGAGACAATCGGATTAACTGGTCCCAGAGAATCTGGCGTTCCTTTAAGAAGTCCCGCAGGTGACAGATCCAGTGAACTCCTGATCAGGCGCTTACTTTGGCTGGGCCACGTTATCATCCACGCGTGCCAATAGGGTTTTTGCCTCGCGATCCACAAATCGGGATAAGCGCTCGGGAGAAAAGCCCAGTAAATGGAGTCCCGTCACCGCGTTAGCCACCTCGCGATATTCGCTGATCCGGCCCGCTTCGAGCCGGCAGATCGCCACCCCTTCGAAAGTCGCCCGCCGATCCTTAGCTTGCGGCAATGTCGATGAATAACTGAACACATATCTAGCATAACCAATGCTGTTCTGTTCAATCGGATCATAGAGGTCCCACTGGAAGTCTTTGCCATCACGATGGAAGTGGCCTTCAATTAAGTTAATAATGGCGTCGCCTCTGAACTCCCCGTAAAAAACATCGTGATAGATGCCGTTCTCGCAAAAACATGCGGCCACACTGGGCCCGTCACCGCGCACGGCCGCCTGTGTCATCTTTTGAATCAGTGTTTCAAAGGTCATGATCGATTCCATTGGGACTTCGGGGGAAATTATAACGACCCCAAGCCCAAGCCAAGACACCAACCCAGCAACGACCTCACGCTCACAACGTTATAAGGTGGTTATTAAGATGATTAATCTTCCTCTCGCAACCAAAACCACCTTCGGTTTTCATTCACAGTTCACAGACCCCGAACGGTCGCGCCAGACCGTTGCGCTTGCCGAAGACTGCGGCTTTGATGCGGTCGCCGTTGGCGACCATTTATCCTTCCCGCTGCCGATTTCTGATCCCTTGTTGCAACTCGCACAAGTCGCCGCGCTCAGCAATACTCTAGCGATTCATACCTCTGTCTTCCTGTTAGCGCTACGCCACCCACTGGCAGTGGCGAAACAAGTGGCAACGCTTGACCGCATCAGTAGCGGTCGCCTGGTCTTCGGGATTGGCGTGGGTGGAGAATTTCCCAACGAGTTTGCCGCGGCGGGCGTGCCTGTGCGAGAACGTGGCAGCCGACTCGATGAAAGTGTCGAGGTGATGCGCAAACTCTGGACTGGTGAAGCGATCACTCATCAGGGCCGACACTTTCAAATGAGTAACCTACAAATGCTGCCGACCCCTGCTCGAGCAGATGGTCCGCCCATCTGGTGTGGGGGCCGCTCCGAAGCCGCACTAAAAAGGGCGGGTGCCCGGCTCGAGGGCTGGGTCTCCTACGTCGTGACGCCAACGATGTATGCCCAAAGCCTTAAGACCATCGAAAAACACTACGCACTCGCCAACCGGAACCTTGCCTCGTTTGGCACGGCCCATCTGATTTACATGCGCCTTGCGAAAAACTGGGACAGCGCGTTTGAGATCGCCTCGCAGCGACTGTCAGAACGCTATGCCATGGATTTTGGCCCGGCAACGAAAAAATATGTTGCATTGGGACGCCCGGAGGACGCCGCAGAGACGTTACATGCCTTTCATGTCGCCGGCGTGCGCCACATCGAGATTGACTTCATTGGCTGTGAAGCGGAGAAAGATACCCAAATGCGATGGTTCAGCGAGGAAGTCCGGCCGCTGCTCGACTTCCCATAGCACGCAATTGATATACCATTTGAACCATCCAATAACGATAACCACTCGAAAGGAACTCCACTATGGATCTTGGTCGACTGGGCGTCTGGTACGCCGCCGATAAACTCACGCCTGCTGAATGGTCAGGCTTTATCAAAAAAGTAGAGACCCTTGGCTACGGGACGCTGTGGTATTCAGAATCACGCGGGTTTGAATCGATGGCGCTAGGCAGTTTCCTGTTGTCACAATCGGAAACGATTTACATCGGTAGTTCAATTGCCAATATCTATGCACGCGATGCCTACGCCTCGAGGCAGGGATTACACACGCTATCGCAGATTTCTGGTGACCGGTTTATTCTGGGTCTCGGTGTGTCGCATATTCCCCTGGTGGAGAAAGTCCGCGGTCATACCTATACCAAACCCTTAAGCACCATGCGTAATTATCTTGAACGGATATATGAAGATGGCAACGACAGCGACAGCTGGCCTATCGTGCTGGCTGCCCTCGGCCCTCGCATGCTCGGCCTATCAGCTGAGCTGACTCGGGGCGCGGTGCCTTACAACGTCACACCAGAGCACACAGCCAAGGCAAAAGAAATCCTCGGTCCGAATAAATGGCTAGCCGTTGAGCAGAAAGTTTGCCTTGAAACCTCACCGACGACAGCCCGAGCATTGGGTCGGGGAGAACTCGAGCGTTACCTCGGTCTACCCAATTACCGTCGCTGCTGGCTCAGTCTTGGTTTCAGTGAGGACGACCTCGACCACGGCGGCAGTGACCGATTTATCGATGCCATGGTGGTGTCAGGAAACGTTGACGCCATACAATGCCGACTGGATGAACACTTTGACGCCGGTGCCACCCATGTCTGCATCCAACCGGTTCATGTTCCGGGCGACCTGGCTGCAGCTGAGCGAACCCTGGAGGCCTTTGCCCCTGATTAGCGCTGCAAAGCCTCCCGCAGGTGAAATTTCTGTATCTTCCCGCTAGCCGTTCGCGGCATCTCAGACACGATCTCAAGGCGCTCGGGGAGGTACGTCTTTGTCAAGCCCTTAGAAAGAAGATACCCGACCATCTCATCGAACGTCAGGGTCGCACCCGCCGATAAAATCAGAAAACAACATGCCCGTTCGCCCAAGCGGGCATCCGGCATTCCAACAATAGCCGCCGCACTCACGTCAGGATGCTGGTAGAGCAATTCTTCAACTTCGACGACCGGTATATTCTCACCACCGCGGATAATGACATCCTTAGTACGCCCAGTAATACGGATGTAACCATCATCGTCCATGGTGGCCAAGTCTCCAGTTTCAAACCAACCCTCGGCATCAACATCCGCCAGATCTGGCTTCTTAAGATAGCCCACACATTGTGCGGCCCCCCGTGACTGAAGCCACCCCTCAACGCCGACGCCCGCTAAACCCCCTTTGGCATCCCGAATTCTCACCTCCATCCCCTCATGTGCCAAGCCATCTGTTTCGAATACCTTTTCTTCCGGATCCTCGCGTCGTGTAGTGGTCACCAGACTGTTTTCTGTCATCCCCCAACCAGAGGCGATGTGTGCCCCCAGTCGATCCGCAGCCTGACGCGCAATGACTCGGGGGATTGGCGCACCGGCAGAGACAAAGGTTCGAAAAGAAGAAAAATTAAAACCCTCGAGTTCAGGACTCTGTGCCATATCGGCAAGAAACGGCGTCGCCGCCATGGTAAAACTAACCGACTCGTCCTCGATCCATTGCGCTGCGGTTCGTGGCGACCAGATCTCCTGCAACACAGAGCGTGCGCCCAATACCAACGGCAGCACCAAACCATAAACAAATCCCGTTTGGTGAGCCAACGGCGACGCCATCAGGATGACCTCTTCTGCTGTCAGGTTTAAATGCGCGATACAGGAACGTGCAGCAGCAAGTAACGTATTGCCTGTATGCAACACACCCTTGGGCTGTCCGGTGGTACCCGATGTGTAGAGTAACTGAGTCACCTGATCAGCATTGGGTCGACGAGATGCGTAGACAGCAGCCTGAAGGTCCGTGTCCTCCGATGAGGGGATTAGGCAATGGGACTCAAAACTGTTCTCATCCTTCCCATTGATGACCAACACCTGCTCCAGTTGCGGCAGATCACTACGAATCTCAGCAACCATCAACGGGTAATCAAAATCACGAAACCGATCTGGGATAACCAGGACTTTTGCCTGACCAAACTCAAGCATGAAACGAAGTTCGCGCTGACGGAAAATCGGCATCAGTGGATTGCTAATCGCACCAATCCGTACGCAGGCGAGATGAAGGACGCCAAATTGCCAGCAATTGGGTAACTGATAGGCAACCACATCGCCTGGTGCCACACCAAGCCGCATTAGTCCGGCAGCGACGCGACGGACGCACTCAGCTAATTCAAGATAGGTCAGGCGAGTCTCAGCACCCGTTGAAGAACTTCGGTGGGTAATGGCAACCCGCTCGGGAGATGCCGCCACCGCCACATCAAGATA
>PVBE011187919.1_pt1 | contig 14364 bp, 13 predicted proteins | sample 1631181 | NCBI WGS metagenome assembly PVBE01 (sample SAMN08397723, study PRJNA350692) | Marine metagenome, whole genome shotgun sequencing project. | isolation source: water | place: Pacific Ocean | collected 2012-04
CCGGATTTAGGTCTCCAGGACGCGACTGTTATCGCTTCTGTTCAATGATCGTCCTTGGTGGTCACCCCTAATAGGTATTAGGCCGTTCATCATTATATCCCAAAGGGAGGTGGCGTGCCGGTACTCGTCCGGAAAGTAACTTTCGGCTCCATCCCCTCCCTCTTAGAAGGGAACTTCCCGCCAAAACAAAAAAGAGTTAAAAGAGTGTGCCATCTGTCGTTCCATGGACGATGACCTTGAGGAGCGTGTGTACGCCCTCGAGCGCGAGGTCAGGCTTCTCACCGAGCAGACCGAGACCATGCGCCGGGTCATCGGTCGCCTCGTCCCCATCCTCTCGGACAGCGTACGACAGCTTGCTGACATCCAGCACGAGCTCAAACGCATCAAGGTCGTCCATGTGGGATCCGGTGATGAGACGCTCGAGGAGCGTGAGGCACGTTTGGCCGACGAGCGGGATACTGCGGAGGAGGGGGACCACGACGTCCGCCACCCTCACCACATCAAGATGGGCTGAGCCCGAGAAGGCTCATTCAATAGATCCGGGGGATTATTGCCGTCTTCTGGTAGGATTTGGTATGTTTTTGTAATGTTTATATCATTATTTAAACATTACATTCCAATTATATTCACATGACAGCTGACGTCCTAATCCAGTTCAAGCTCTCGCCGGGGCTCGTGTCCATGATCGACGAGGTGCTCGCCTCCGGATTCTATGCCAACCGCACCGAGTTCCTCAGGGACGCTGTGCGCACGCGATTGGAGGCGCTCCAGGACCACGGCCTCGCAAGGAAGTTACGAGCACGCGGGAGGCCGAGCACGACCATCGCGGTGGAGGACGTGTACACGGACCACGAGGACCTCTCCCACCACGTCCACAAATGGAACTAGCACCGCAGCGTCATGGGCAGCAGTCCGTCGACGGGGCGAGGAGAGGACACGTTCTAATCGGATGACGGAGAGGATCCCTCGTCCGGTCGTAGCCCCTGGCGCGTCGACCATGTGGGCCAAAGCCGGCCCCACGGGCCCTCGACGTGGACGGTAGCTTCCGTATGGGGACAGTACAGCTCGCACTCCATGCAGAGCACGCATTCATTACTCACCTCGAGGTCGTCCCCCACACGGGATACGGCACCCCAATCGCACACTGCACGGCAGATAGTGCACCGGTCGACCCTATCGCAGCGGATGAACAGCCGGTAGAGGCCGAAGCGGCTCATGAGGGCGGTGAGCGCGCCCATGGGGCAGATGGTCGTGCAGAACCCTCGCCGTAATGCCAGCGCCAGGAGCACCACGACGACCGCGGCAGCCAGCGCCAGCCGAGGATCCGGAGTGAGGTAGAAGTAAGAGATGGGACAGAACGAACAGATCGCCATGTAGCCGAACACGACAATAGCCCACAGAGCGACGGCTAGGACCTCGTACCTGACGGTCAGGGGACGGGGCACTCCGCCCTTGGGCTGGTCGACCGCAGCGTCCACCACGTCGACCAGCGTACCCAGGGGACATACCCATCCACAGAACGCTCGCGAGACCAACAGCGAGAAGCCGACAGTGAGCGCAACAAGGGCCGTCCATGCGCCCGTGAGATAGAACAACTGCATCGAGCCGAAGGGACAGTCAAGAGCATTCCACGCACCAGGGAGCCAAGCCGGAGCGGGTGCGCCTGTGTACGCCCACATGCCAGCAGGTCCTGCTGCGAGCCAGAGGAACAGGAGGAGGAAGGCTCCCTGCGACGCTCGTCGCCAGGTGAACCGTCGCGTCTTCAGTGGGACGACCAGTGCATCAAGAGGACATGTTGCAGTGCATTCCCTGCACGTCTCGCACGCTCCAGTATCCACCTTGACCACCCCGTCCACGGTGAGCGCGTCCTCGGGACAGGAAAGGAAGCAGGCCCGGCACGCCTTCGTGCACCGTTCCTCGTCCACTGTCAATTTACCTTCGTCAATGGCGATAGCGCCCTCGGGGCAGGCCTCGATGCAGTTCCAGCACTTGCTGCAGCGCTCGAGGTCCACCGCGATGCGCCAGTCACGTACGGACAGTGCTTCTTGTTCGCAGCGCTTGATGCAGTCACCGCACCCGTCGCACACGTCCCTGAGAATCACCGGGACGACCATCACCGCCGCCTTTGCCGGGAATGCTTATATCACTATGGGCGGCCCGGACACGGCCCGCTTTGAGAGAGCCGGAGCAGTGCCCAGCCTGGGCCCATGGCGACCCTCTCGCCGCTGAGCAAAGGCCCGAGCGGTCCAACTTCGCCTGTGTCCACGAGGTATACCGGTCGGGCCGAGCATACGAGAGAGGTGGCAGGGGAGAGATCTATCTCGTACCGGAGGTCCGAGGCGAGTATATGTTTCCGGTAGGAGATGGCAGTACGCCCATCCCGCGCCATCACCACTTGGATGGCACGGGGGACTATGATGACCGCGTCCCTCTCGGTCCCGCGGATCGCCTGGGAGAGGGGGAGCTCTCCAGGACGTACGTCACCGAGTATGTGCTCAGACCCTGATTCGGAGATCACGAGCCCCATTAATTTGCCAGGCGTTCCGATCGCGTGTGAAGCCACTTCTTCTATATCGGCCGGGAGCAAGGGCGGACTGGAGAGGAGAGGGACCATCGCGCTCATCCCTCGCTCACGCTCTTCCACTAAGAACTTCAACCACGGTTCGTTAGATATTTCCAGGTACCGTGAATCCATCGGTGGTCTCCACAACAACGCGAGATTTGCGAACAGCATGAGCGCGCTGGCCACCATCACGACAACGAGGAACGCGAAGTACCGTTCGCCGCGCCGGGCACAGTTGATCCCATGGGCAGCGAGCAGAAGAACCGCGGGCATCAGCGGTTGCACATACCGGTTCTTGTTAACACTCCAGTTCTCGTTGGCGGCCAGGAGGAGGAATGTCGGGAGGATCCAGAGAACGAGCAGGACGGCCTGTTCACGGTCCCGGCGACACAGGTCAGCGAGCCCGATCAGGGCAAGGGCGGACAGTACGGTACCCAGGGAACGGAGGATGAGCAAGGGGATGAACAGCGCCACGGGTGATGGGAATCCCGGTGTCCGGACGATACGGTCGTGGAAAGGCCAGTTCAGCAATCCCATGAACATGAAGTCGCGTCCCAGGAATCGGTGGGTGAACATGTACTTGTCCCTGCCAAAGGTGAACCGCATCGGATCGCACAGCTCCAGCTCCTTGTAGGCGGCAGGCTCGCAGAACAGGATGCAACCCTGGATGGGGTGGATGAACACGCTCCCGCATGCCTGCTGGTATACCAGCATCCACGGGAGGGCGGTCATGAGCCCACCGATGGAGAACAGCGCCAGCCGACGCCACCGATGAGGGCCTCGGCCGTACCGCCAGACGCAGGCGGGGAGCAGCAGCACCAATGGGTTGGACATCCCTGCTACGGCCCCCAGGGCGAGGCCTGCCGCAAGGGGTTCCCCCGAAGCTCGCCTGCGGTGGAGCACGGCGAGGAGCACCGTCGCCCCGGCAAGTGTCACGACGTTGAGCACCTGGTCGGCGAAGAGGAGCACGCCTATCGGGTCCATGAACTCCTGCGGCGGTTGCACCGCCGAGTACAGGACCACGGCGTTCAGGCTCCCGAGCGCACCGAGCACAAGAGCGGACGGCGTCCCAGCACCCGCTCCCTCGGCAGCCACGAGGAGCGCCAGGAACACAACGCCGGAAGCGAGGGCGGCGACGAGGTAAATACCGTGCGTTGCCGTGAGCGAACCCGCAGCAGCGATCACGGTGGACGCTCCGATCTCGCGCGAGTGATGGTCATTCCCAAGGTCCATGCGTCGCTCGGGTGACGGTGGATCCTGATCGTTCGGGTCCAGGTCGATCAGCCGGCCGAGCATGCCTGCGGCGGCCTCTAGCGGTTCTGGCAATCGCTGAACGTACGAGAGCTTCACGTCCAGGGCCGCGACGTACATGGCGCCAATGACCACGAGCAGCGCCACCGCCGCCAGAGTGCGGGATGTTCCTTCCACGTCCTTGATGGATGCCTCCCATGACAACACTTATATTTCTTCCAAGACCACTCTATAATTGATGGAACGGCCCTCCAGGCGGGCGGTCCTCGCTGCGCTCCCACGCGCCGCTCTCGCCGCTTTCATTTTATCGGTAGGGTTAGCTCGAGCGGCCCGCGTACGCCGTTCCCTCGGGCTCGCACTACCAGAGCGCATCATCCGCCCACCCGGCGCGCTCCCCGATAAGCAGTTCAAGGCAGCGTGCGTGCGGTGCACGAGATGCGTGGACGTCTGCCCCACAAAGGCTATCGAGAAGGTGGGCATGGAGGGCTGGCCCGAGGAGTATGGCACGCCCCGGCTCGTCACCAAGTGCCTCTTCTGGGACGGGTGCACGCAATGCGTGGACGCCTGCCCCACGGACGCCCTCAGCCCCTTCGATCCGGACAAGGTGCGCCTGGCAATGGCGGAAGTCATCGAGTCGACCTGCATCGTCCATCTGCAGGAGAAACAGTGCTTTGTATGCCAGGAGTTCTGTCCCTTCGATGCCGTGAAGACCGTGATCGCACCGGACAATGAACCTCCCTACGACAAGGTGCCCCAGATCTCGGCCACCGAGTGCACAGGGTGCTTCTTCTGCCATGAGGTGTGCCCGACGGATCCCAAGTCCATCAAGATGAGCCCGGTGATGCCATGACCCGGGACGACGAGAACGATCGCCCCGAGAAGGCTGCGGAGGCCCTCGAGTCGCTCAGTGCACGAAAACTCTCCCGTCGCGCCATGGTGCGAGCGTTCCTCCTGGGTGGACTGGGTGCCCTGGGGGTTTGGCACATGAGCCGGCCGGGCGAACTGCCACTGGACGTCGTGCGACGCGCGACACGGGACATGCCGTCCTGCAAGGTAACGGCCGAAGGGGTTCGGGAGTGGACCTCGCAGGAAGAGCTTATCGCTGGGCTCAGGAAGGGGCTCGACGGGATAGGTGGTATCCGTTCTATCGTCCCCAACGGCTCGACGGTCTTCATCAAGCCCAACCTCGTCCGCCACGACAACCAGTTCGATCCTCGGGTGGTCCCGGCCCTGGTCCAGCTCATCGAGGAGGCGGGGGCCGAGCGCGTGTTCGTGGGGGACAACGCACCGGCGCCTACGCGCTACACGGCGGACAGTATCGGCCTTCTGCGCCATCTACGCCAGACCGACGCCGAGTTCGTAGAGGTGGAGCGCGGTACGTTCTCCATGGTGGATATCCCACATGGTGTGGCCGTCAAGGAAGCCCCCATGCCCAACCAGATGCTCGATGCGGACGTGCTTGTGAACGTGGCGTTCTTCAAGAAGCACCCTCACTACAAGGTGAATTATAGCCTCGCCCTCAAGAACCTCATGGGACTGGTCAGGTTCCAGGACATCGTCCACCTCGTCCATCCCGTGCTCGAGGACGGTATCTCTGACCTCGTATCGACGTTGACGCCCCAGCTGAATATCGTCGATATGCTCGGGACGCCCGCAAAAACAGTCGTCATGGGCACCCACCCCGCCGTGGTCGACCGAGTGGCCATGGACCTCTATGGGGAGAAGGACATACCCATCTATCTCCAGCGCGCGTTCGCGCGTTTCTCCGAGGTGCTCGCAGAATGCGACGGATCGTGAACGGACAGCCCGCCACTTTCCTGTTGCTCGCCATCCTCCTCGCGGGCTGTTCCTCTACACCTCAGCCCTCCGGAGCCGATCCCACGGCCACCGCCACAATCGTTCCCTCACCGACGTCACTCCCCTCCCCCCGAGCATGGAAATGCGAGGGGCTCAGCTCTGGCGTGGACCGCTCCATATGCCTCCTCGCCATGGCCAGGTCACGTGCCCACACGGGTGGCACGTGGGCCGTTAGCCTGTGCGAGGCGCTAACCATCGAACCCTTCCGCAAGGAGTGCGTCGATCAGGTGCTCCCCGCCACCCCGCCCTGGAGCGCTCCCGTTCTCCAGCGGCTGTGCGCGCTCGACGAGTCCCGAGAGGGATGTACTGCGCTGGCAGAGGCCAGGGCGACCGGGGACCCGTCCCGATGCCCGTCCCTGGACACGCATATCGGCAGGGGTTGTGTGATGACCGTGGCAAGGGAACTGGCGATGGCGGGCGACCAGCGAGCGGGCGCAGCGTGCACCGTGTTCGAGGATCCCTTCTTCGTCGCCCGTTGCGCACGAGCCGCGGCTCGTGCCGCTGTACCGGACCACCCTGAACTGGCCCGGCAGGTCTGTGCCCCGGTCCTCGATGCAATCTTTCACTTCCACTGCATTCAAGGGGCCGCGCTGCTCGCAGGCTCGACCGACGCGGTACAAGCACTGTGCGACGACGTCAATTTCACAGTCTCGCACACCAGATGTCTCATAGACGCTCTCGCTCGCACGCGGCTGGCAATCCACACGAACGTGAGCATCCCCGTGTGCCGCTTGTCACCGGAGTGGGAGTCGAAGTGCACCGCTGACGTCGCCACCCGGGTAGCCGTCGAGGACCACGACCCGGTCGCTGACCTGTGCGCCGGGCTGGAGGATGGCGCGGACTGCGCAGTGGCCGTCGTACGGGTCATCGGCCGCACCGACCTCGAGGCCGCCACGGCCCTGTGCGACCGCTTCGCCACGGGGACCTTCGTCCATGACAACTGTATCGCTGCTGCTGTCTCATCGTCCCCCTGCACCGATCCCGCGTTATGCGCGGACGCGTGCGCTGGTGCATCCACGCCAGTCGAGCGTGACGGCTGCCTGCTCTCCATCATGGTCCGGGTCGAGCCGAACGCATGGCAGGACGTCTGCAAAAGGGCCGAATCGGAGGTGACACGGCAGGTGTGCACGGCGGCATCCGGAGTGGTGGCGGGCGATGATGGCGCGACCACCTGCGGCGGCCTCCCGGACCGAAGGGACCGGGAGGCGTGCTTCGGGATCATCGTACCGAACATCGCTCCCGACGGCCTCGCACTTCTGGCGGACGCTTGTGCTGCATTGGACCCTCCCTCCCCCGCGTGCCTAACGGCCATTGCCACCGAGAGAGCGCGCCGCCGCTTGCCCGAACCCGCCGCCCCCTGCCTCTCGCTCCAGGAGACCGCTGCCCGGGACTCCTGCCTCCTCGAATCGTTCGCCGAGACCATCGGTCACGATGTCACTGCAGCGCGTGCGATGTGCGATCTGTGCGGTGACGGACCGGAGCACGACATGTGCATGGCCGCGGCCGTAGCTGCCGACCTAGCTCCCGAGGCCCTGCCCGTGGCCCTGGACGTCTGCGATGGCCTCGAGCTCTCGGAAGAAACGGACAGCTGCAGGTTCGGGGTGGCGCGCGCTCTTGCTGCCAACGATCCCGTGATGGCGGCCGAGGTGTGCGAGCACGTCATCAGTGTGTTCTGGCGGGACAAGTGCTCCACGGTCGCCGCGGACCATCGAGAGAGTGACTGAGAATAAGAGTGGATGGGGCCGCCCGGATTTGAACCGGGGTCGCGGGCTCCCAAAGCCCGAAGGATGGACCAAACTACCCAACGGCCCCAAAGATTGGTAGCCCCGCCCGGAATCCCGCGCCCCGTCAAATCTGGCGGGACGGTTCGAACCAGGGTCAGCGGCTCCAAAGGCCGCCATGATTGGCCGCTACACCACGGGGCTGGCGGAGGAGAGTAGGGTTGCTTATTTAAAGCTTGTTCCATTCATCCATCCGACCATGGGAAGGATGCATTTTGTACTTCTTTTGTGTATTCTGTTCGCCCCCGCCATTGCTGTGGACTGTTCTGTGCTCACCGGCCAGGACGCTTGCCGTGATGCGCGGTGCGTGTGGGTGAACAATACCTGCGCTACGTGCAACGACCTGACCGAGAGCGGGTGCACTCTCGCCAGTGACGCCTGCACGTGGGACAAGGGCGCATGCACGCCCCAACCCCCCTTGGACGCCACCCTTACATGGGTGATCCTTGGAGCAGTGTTCCTGGTACTGGAGATCTTCACACCGGGGATCTTCTTCATCCTGTTCGGGGTGTCGTCGTTCATCGTGGCGGCAGCCGTGGGTATCGGCTTGATCAGCGGCACTGCCCTTGGCGTACAGACACTTGTATTCCTACTGACCTCTATCGTGCTCCTCGCTTTCGTGCGACCCATGTTCAACGTCGTCACTGTTGACACTGGCGAGCGCTTTGGTGTAGAGGCCTTCGTGGGGAAGGTGGGCACCGTCACCGAGGATATCGAGCCCGAGGGTGACAAGGGAAAGGTAAAGGTAACAGGAGAGGAGTGGCGGGCCGATGCCGACATGCCCCTGGAGAAGGGGACCAAGGTCGAAGTCATCGAGCTGAAGTCCAACACCCTCATCGTGAAGGTATATGAAAAGGAGGAATGAGATATGGTTGATCTATTGACCGCAATAGTGCTCTTAGTGATTATCGTTGCCATCATAGGCACGAAGGCCTTGAAGATCGTGAAACCCTACGAGAAGGCGCTCATCGAGCGGATGGGCCGGTACCAGTATACGGCCGGGTCCGGTCTGACGACAATCATCCCCTTCGTAGACACGATCAAGAAGGTGGACATGCGTGAGACGGTCGTCGACGTTCCACCTCAGGACGTTATCACCAAGGACAACGTGGTGGTCACGGTCGATGCGGTAGTGTACTACCAGGTCACCGAACCCAAGGCAGTGGTGTACAACGTCGGGCAGTTCAACCTCGCCTGTACCAAGCTGGCACAGACCAACCTGAGGAACATCATCGGCGACCTCGAACTGGACCAGACGCTGACCAGTCGCGAGCGTATCAACACGAGCCTTCGCGCAATCCTGGACGAGGCCACTGACAAGTGGGGCGTCAAGGTCAACCGCGTGGAGATCCAGAAGATCGACCCGCCCGCCGACGTCACCGAGGCCATGCACAAGCAGATGAAGGCCGAGCGAGAGAAGCGCGCTGCCATCCTCGAGGCCGACGGCCAGAAGCAGTCCCGCATCCTCGAGGCAGAGGGTCAGAAGGAAGCGCAGATCCGCCGGGCAGAAGGTGAGGCCGAGGCCATCAAGCAGGTGGCGCTCGCTGAGCGCGACAAGTTCATCTACGAGGCACAGGGTAAGGCACAGGCACTGGCAACGGTGTTCGCCGCTATCAAGCAGGCGCAGGTGGACAAGGACATCCTCTCTATCCAGTACCTCGATACCCTGCGCACGGCCCTGGCAACGAACTCCAAGTTCGTCATCATGCCCCTGGAGTTCTCAGAGCTCCTCAAGGGCCTGAAGGGCATGGGCGGTACCGGCGAGCTGCTCAAGTAGAAATACGAGCACGCCCCCTCCTCTTCTCGGGGGAGGGGGCCAGTACTCATTCTCACTCCAGGATTCTTGATATGCTGGCTTTTCAGAGGAGTCCCTTGTCGTGGCTCTCATAATAGTCGACGAGCCCCGTGATGAGAGGGGACGTACGGATCGAGTGACCACGCTTCATTGCACACTTGAGGTCGCGGGCCATTACTGAGAGTTCGTTGTCCAGTACCGCCCGACCACCGAGGTCCTCCTCGAGGCGATGGTGGTGCTTGGCGGCCCCCCTCACGACCACATGCAGTCGACGTAGCTCCTCCACGTAGTTGCGATAGGGTACGAGGGCGGGAGTGTCGGCAAGACGAAGCCCCTCAGCGAGCGCATCGATGCCATCCGCGGCCGCGGGAAGGACCGACCTGTCCCCGTCCTTGATTGTCGTCACGAACGCGGAGAGGACCGTGTTCAAGATGGCCAGGAACTCTTCCTTGGTCTCCGGGATGCCCCGGTAGTAGAGGTGGGCTTGGAATATCCCGAAGCCCATGAAGAAAGGTGCGACCATACATACACCATCGAAGAGCTCTCCCCAGTCGATCCCTACCTCGCTCATCTCATCGAATTGTGCGAACAAGATGACCGGGCCGGTCAGTAGGATTAGCGCGGCCGCCGCGCCGACGGTCCCCCCATCGGCGAACACGTAGAAGTGCTCATGTAGAACTGCTGACTCAGACGGAGGTTAGATCTAATATCACTCCATCGACCTTTCTCCTCGAGATCCATCAATCCCTCGGAGATGGTGATCGTGGCTCCACGAACGAGGGCGAACCTATGCTTCCCGATATACCCTTTATTCTTCACGGCCCCTCCCCCACACACTCGTCCAGTTCGACGTTCGTTAGTCCTCTTTCTCGATATGTGCCAGCATCGCCCTCAACTTGGGCGACACCCTGACGCTCTGCCCGCTCTCGAGGACGGTCTTCAGGTCCTTGGCCATGACGATCAGCTCGCGCTTCAGCTGGCGAGGATCCTCGAACTTTGGCTCCAGCTTGTAGTAGTGCTCGGCTGTGCGCTGAACGATGTCCTCCAGAAGGCAGAGGTTGTCCATGTACCCGTGATAGGCCATGAGCTCAGGATCCATGGCGATGCGCAGCCCGTCGGTGAGGTCGTCCAGGTCCGCACCGGCCTGCTCCAGTGCTGCACGGTCGTCTTCCTTTATCGCCTTGGCCATGTTTACGATGATCGTGTCCCGGAGGTGGGCGAACTGCATCAGGTTGGTGGGGGCCATTATGTAGTCCAGCTGTGCGTAGTAGGCCCCCAGTGCTATGAGCATGGGAGCTATCATGGACACGCGGTCCTGGACTGCCCCCCATTTCGAGGTCGACTCGGCGGTGAGGGGGATGAGCACTGCAGTCAGTAGGACGACCACCACGGCACCGAGCGCGCCACCATCAGCGAGCACGTAGAACTGCTTCCGGGCGTATTTGTACAGGAGCCATGATGCCAGAATACAGACCGCGATGATCGTGAGGCCGTTGTCGTGCACGGTGACGGGGATGAGGAGCCCGATCAGAGCGAGGATGTTCCATATGCCCCGATAGACTATGAAGAGGATGAACGAGAGTGTGAGCATCTCGGCGGGAGGGTCGTACACGGAGGGGACCGAGGCCTGGAGGACCCATCCCATGGCCAGGAACGCGACTACGTAGTACGCGCTCACGAGCCAGCCCAGCCAGCCCCCTGGCGCTCCCGTGCCCGTGCGCACCTCGATTGCGACGGCAAGGACGAGCAGGCTGAGCACAACGGCAGCTCCGCGGGTATCGAGCAGCGGTGTTTCCCGGGGCGTCACCTCGATCGGGTAGGTGACCACCTCCTCGGCCCGCTGATCGGCCGTGACATAATTGGGTCCGTCCTCGAACAGCTGCACACCTCGGTAGTAAAGGGATTTCTTTCCCTGGAAGGCGATGCGCAGCACGTGCTGACCCTCCCCACTCCCCTCGTGGCACGTGGCGGGCTCCTCCCTCCAGCCCCGGAAGTACCGTACCTCCTCCTCTGACCAGAGGAGCTTGTCCGGGAGCTTGTCGGAGGGGAACCAGAGCGTGATATCGCCGTAACGCTCCTCCACGTACGCCGTCCTCCCCCGGTAGCTTATGATGTTCCAGATCCAGCCGGACATATCGTCCTTGGGATTGTTGGTTACACTGACCTTTCCCGAAAGGAGGTCGAACGCGTCCTTCCCGATCCGTCCGTGTTCACGCATGGTGCTTTCTCCTCGTCAGTCCGCTTCAGTGTCCGCGTGCTCCACAAGGCCCCGCAGGATCGGGGACACCCGGATGCACATGCCCTGCTCCATGGCGTAGCGCAGGTCGTGGGTCATGATCTGGATCTCGCGAGCGAGGTCGGCGGGATCGTCGAAGTCCCGCTCGAGCCGGTCGTACTGCTCGGCCGCGCCCTTCACGACGTTCTCGAGCAGGCGGAGGTTGTCCATGTAATTACGGAACGCGGCCAGGTTGGGGTCCTTTGCGATGCGCAGGCCGTCGGCCAGGTCGTTGAGCTCCTCGCCCGCCTCCCGCAGCGCCTCCCGGTCGCCGCTGCTGACCGTCCGGTCCATGAGCGTCGCGATCTCGTCGCGGAGCCGGAAGAACTGTTTTTCCGTGTCGGGCGCCTTGCGGTAGTCCTTCCACTTGTAATAAGCGCCGACGACGATGATGAAGGGCGCGAGCATGGATATGGTGTTCAGCGCCTCGTGCCACCACTCGAGGTCCTCCTCGATGGCGACGTTCCAGATGAAGGCGAGTATCAGGACGAGCAGCGCTCCTGCGGAACCGCCGTCGGTGAGCATGTAGAAGCGCTTGCGGATAATGCGGAACATGAGGAACGAGAGCACAATCGATGCTGCGATGAGCGAGAACCCGAAGTGCTCGATGGGCAATAGGAACTCCTTACTGAGCGCAGAGAATATGTTCTCCACGCCCTTGAAACCTATATAGAGCACGAACGAGCAGGCGAGGATCTCGGCGGGGATGTCGTAGTCGGTGGGGGTGCCTGCGATGAGCACGTAACCCATGGACACGAAGCACATCATGTACCACAAGGCCACCAGCACTTGTGTCCATCCGGGAAGCGCTCCCGCTCCTGCCTGGAGCTCGAGCCAGAGGGCGACAAGGGCGATCCCCAGTATCATGAGCGCGCCCCATGTCCCCACGAGCACCGCCTTCCGGGCCAGCACCTCGATAGTGTAGTGGTCCAGGTCCTCGGCGCGGGCATGGGCGGTGGCGTAGTTCTCCCCGTGCTCGAACAGCTGCACTCCTGTGAAGTAGAGGGGCTTGCGGTCGGGGAACACGATGCGGAGAACGTCCTCGCCGTCCCCCTCCCCCTCCGAGCAAGCGGCGGTGCCATCCTCCTCCCCGCCGGTCCTCATCTTCCGTGGATCCCAGAGGCCCTCCAGACGGCCGGAGAGGTCACGCACTGCCTCCTCGCGCCATGCGACGTGGGCAGGCAATCGTTCGACCGGGGTCCAGACGGTCAGCTCGCCTTTGTACTCCTCGACGAACACCGTCTTCCGGTCCCACTCGATAGCGGTCCAGCCCCAGCTCTCTTGGTCCTCTCCTTCCCCCTCGGTCAGGGTGATGGAACCGTCGGGGACGATTGTGTACCGTTTCCGATTGATCTGACCCTGTTCATTCACGTCCGAAGCCCCGGGTACCAGTACCTCTTCCCGCTCTTCTCCTTCTCGTCGTCCATCTCCTTGAGGATGCGCACGGCCTCCACGGCCACCTTCGCGCACTCCTTTTCGCCCGTGACCTTCAGTTCGTCGCGAGGACGGTTGGCGAACACGGTGCACACGCAGCCTGCACGCAGCCCGAAGAGGCTTGTGAGGGTGTAGAGCGCGGCGGCCTCCATCTCGAAGTTGAGCACGCGGGCCTTCTGGAGATCAACGACCAGGTTGTCCATCCAGCTCTGCCAGAACCCGTTGTACCCGGGCCTTCCCTGGCCGCAGTAGAAGGTGTTCGTGGACGCCGTGATCCCCACATGGTAGGGGATGTTCAGGCATTCTGCGGCCTGGATGAGGGCCAGTGTCACCTCGTACGACCCGACGGCGGGGTACTCTGGCCGCACGTAGTCCTTGCTCGTCCCCTCGAGACGGACCGCAGCCGAAGTGATGATCATGTCACCGATGTCGATGTCCTCCTGGATGGTCGCCGTGGAGCCCACGCGGATGAACGTGTCCACACCGACAGCTGCCAGTTCCTCGATGGCCACGCCCAGGGGGCTGGGGCCCAGACCCGACGATACGGTAGAGACGGGGATGCCCTTGAACTTGCCGGTGAAGGTGCGGTACTCGCGGTGGTAGGCCACTTCACGCGCCTCGTCGAAGAGCTCGGCGATGACCGGTACCCGCCCGGGGTCCCCGGGAAAGAGTACGTACCGCGCGACGTCGCCCGGTTTGCACTGGATATGATACTGGATGCCCTCCTCGGTCTGCGGCCGGGTGGCCTCCTTCATCTTGAGCGTGCCCATACGGCTGACAGGGCGTCCAAGTTTTATAAAGGATGGCGGCACCACTACCCTTTTAGGCCCCCTCCATGCCACGTATCACGAACATCACTATGAAGGGCTTCAAATCCTTCGCGCGGAAGACGTCCGTGCAGTTCCCGGTGGACTTCAGTGTGGTCGTGGGGCGCAACGGTTCGGGGAAGTCGAACATCGTCGACGCCCTCTGCTTCGTTCTCGGGACCGCCCGCTCAAAGGTGATGCGGGTGAAGAACTCCGCCGAGCTCATCTTCAACGGGGGCAAGGACGGCAGGGCATCCGACAACGCGGAGGTGACGGTCACCTTCGACAACCAGGACGCCGGATTCCGGATCGACAGCGATGCCGTGAAGGTCAGCCGGCTCGTGAAATCCAACGGCCAGGGTGTCTACCGGCTCAACGACAAGCGCGTCACCCGGCAGGAGATCCTGGAGGCTCTCTCGCACGCCCGGATCAATCCCGATTCCTACAACATCGTGCTCCAGAACGACGTGACCCGGGTCATCGATATGAGCGCCCGGGAACGGCGCGGGTTCATCGACGACATCGCTGGCATCGCCTCCTACGAGGAGCGAAAGGTGAAGGCGTTGCGCGAACTGGATAGCGTCGAGCGCCGGATGGAGGAG
>PVBE011735937.1_pt1 | contig 14364 bp, 17 predicted proteins | sample 1631181 | NCBI WGS metagenome assembly PVBE01 (sample SAMN08397723, study PRJNA350692) | Marine metagenome, whole genome shotgun sequencing project. | isolation source: water | place: Pacific Ocean | collected 2012-04
AAAAGGAAGTGCCGCATCTTGGCTCGGCGGTACTTCGCGGTTGGTTTTTTGGAGACTGCCATGTGATGGATGGTACGCCGGGCTCGAAAGAGAGGTTCAGAAGCGAATCTGGCCGCCGACGAAGAGACCCTGCAGCCCTGCATCAAATGTGTACGAACCACTCTCCGCATTGAGTTCCTTCAGGCGGTACCCGAAGTACAGCGATGTGTTCGCCGCGAACTCAAGCGCCATGCCGACCCGCACCATCCAGCCAGTGCCGCCGTCGCCGCCGACCAACGAACCAACACCCACTGCTGCGTCGATGGACAGCGAATCAAGCCATTCCACATGCTCCGATGTGTCCCAACCCAGATCCATGCGAGCTCCGCCATACAGGAACTCCCACGACTCATCACGCGTCACCGAATTCCCCGTCGTGACATTTCGCAGGTCGAGGTCCACCCCGTACCACTGCGCGCCGAGCAGCGGCGCAAAGGTCAGCATGGTGCCACCGCCCCGAGGGTATGGCCGCACCATGTCCCAACTCGCCTCAATACCAACGCTCTGCATCTCGACGGTCCCCGACCAGAGATCACCATTGCCCAGAGCCATGCCACCAAAGGTCGTATTGCCTGAAAAAGTACCGCTGTTGGAAACACTGAAGTCAAAGGTGGAAACCTCCAGCGTAAGGTGATCGACTGGCCGCAACTCAAACTCACCGAGAAGTGTCGGCTCCCGGTCGCGTAGAAATATGTCCGTTTCGAAATCCAACTTTGCACCGCCGTCCTGAATGGTGCCACCCAGCCTCGGCAGCCAGACCCCCGGCCGCAGAATGGCCGCACGTTCGGCGAGATTTGTGTCCTGCGCAACTGAGGCAGCGGCGATGAGTGTTGCAACCAGCATGATCAGTTCATCAAGTGGACGCGCCCTGTACCGGATGTGATTTCACCCAGTACAAGCGGGTGCGAGCCAGCTTTCGCAAGTTGCCGCATAATAGAATCTGCGAATGCAGGGCGAACAATCAGGCAGTACCCAATGCCCATGTTGAACACGCGGAACATCTCGTCGCGGGAAACGCTGCCACGCTTCTCCAGGAAGTTGAAGATTGAAGGAACCTCCCATCGATCAAGATGCAGCACCGCGTCGACCGAATCAGTGAGTGATCGACAGAGATTGCCCTCCAGACCGCCCCCGGTGATGTGCGCCATGCCGGATACGACCTTCTTGACCGTGTAGTGTCCAAGGCACGACAACACCGGCTTGACATAGATTCGCGTGGGTTCCAGAAGAGCCTGCCCAAGTGTTTGATCCGAGCCCAGTTCAGGGTACTTCGCGGTGAGATCCAGATTCGCATCAGAAACCACCCGACGAACCAGGGAGTACCCGTTGGAGTGAATGCCGCTGGACCTGAGCCCAAGTATGACATCGCCGGCCTCCACCCGCGTCGGATCAATCGCTCTGGGGAGTTCCACGACACCGACGGCGAATCCGGCAATGTCAAAGTCACCTTCGGCGTAGAGGTCCGGCATCTCCGCGCACTCGCCGCCGATCAACGCGCAGCCCGCTATCTCGCATCCTCTCGCAACACCAGCAACGATTGATGCGGTGGTTTCCGGATCCTGCCTGTGCAGGCCGAGGTAATCGAGGAAGAAAAGCGGTTCCGCACCCTGCACAATCATGTCGTTGACATTCATGGCGACACAGTCGATACCGACAGTGTCGTAGATCCCCATGTCGCAGGCCAACTTGACCTTTGTCCCAACACCATCGGTACAAGCTACGAGCACCGGATCGCGGTAATTCCTCTTGAACAATCGCTCATTGAAGTCCAACCGGAACATCCCGGCGAAATCGCCATGTTGTCCCAATACCCGCGGACTGTGGGTGCGGCGCATCAAGGAGCCGATCATGTCCACAAGACGATCGCCCGCCTCAATGTTGACGCCGGTTGCGGCGTAGGTCAACGGGTGTCCGGGTTTTCGGGCAGTCGCCATGACGGTGCAGTGTAGTGAGTGGTACAGCGGTTTCCGCGGTGGTATCCTGCCAGGTTCATGTCCATTCTCGTCAACGGTTCAACGAAGGTCATCTGTCAGGGCATCACCGGTTCCGCCGGCGCTTTCCACACCAAGGGCTGCCTCGACTACGGGACGCAAGTGGTGGGCGGGGTCACGCCCGGAAAGGGTGGACAGCAGGACGCAAACGGTCTGCCCGTCTTCAACACGGTGCAGGATGCTGTGGACAAGACCGGCGCAACGGCCACCATGATCTTCGTGCCACCCCCATTCGCCGCTGATGCGATCATGGAAGCCGCCGCTGCGGGCATGTCGGTCATCTGCGCAATCACCGAGGGAATTCCCATTGCCGACATGATGCGTGTACGGGCGGAACTGAGTGCCTACCCGGATGCCGTACTCATCGGGCCAAACTGCCCGGGCATCATCACCCCCGGGCGTCGGGTGAGCGGCGAGGGCCCTACTGCGACCTTCGAGGGAGGGTGCAAGATCGGCATCATGCCCGGATACATCCACACCGCCCCGGCGGATGCGGAAAGTGGCAGGAGCGTCGGCATCATCAGCAGGTCGGGAACACTGACCTACGAGGCTGTCTGGCAGACCACGACACTCGGGCTCGGACAGACCACCTGTGTAGGCATCGGCGGCGATCCCATCAAGGGCGTCAACTTCATCGATCTTCTGGAATTGTTCGAAGAGGATGATCAGACCGACGGCGTCGTGTTGATAGGCGAAATCGGTGGCAGTGACGAGGCAGATGCGGGGCGTTGGATTCAGGAGAACATGTCGAAACCAGTGGTTGCGTTCATCGCGGGTCGCACGGCACCCAAGGGCAAGCGAATGGGACACGCCGGGGCGATCATCGGAGGCAGTGATGACACTGCCGAGGCGAAGATGCGTGCGCTCCGCGAGTGCGGTGTCACCGTCGCCGAGAGCCCTGCCTCCATCGGTTCTGCGATGAGTGACGCGCTGGGTGCAGCGGCGACTTCGCCGGGGTAACTCCCGGGGGTAACTCCCGGGGGTGACTCCGGGGGTGATTCCGGGGGTGATTCCGGGGGTGATTCCGTTTGCATGCGTGGGTGCTGGTATGCTGCCTCCACCAACCCATGGAGGGGTATACGTGAGCACAATCAAGGAACGATACGAGTCCGTCCGGTCAAGAATGGCGTCGGCGGCGGAGAGATCCGGCCACAAACCTGACAAGTTACACCTCGTCGCGGTGACGAAGTACGCGTCAATGGAGCAGGTGCGGGAACTCATTGAACTTGGGCATCGCGACTTCGGCGAGAGCCGGCAACAACACTTCACGCAACTCGCCGCTCAGGTGGACGAGTACATCGATCGCCGCCGCGAACTCGGAGAGCCGAAACTTGAGGGGCCGATTCGCTGGCACTTCATTGGACACCTGCAACGCAACAAGGCGAGGCGGGTCGTCCCATTGGCGAGGCTCATCCACTCGCTTGATTCACTGAGACTGGCTGAAGAGTTGCAACCCTTGGCGGCGAAGCGGGATCAGATCGTGGAGGTGTTGATTCAAGTCAACGTCTCCGGCGAGCGTCGCAAGCACGGCGTTGCTCCGCCGGCCGTCACCCATCTTCTTGATCAGATGGACACCATGATCAACATCGAGCCGCGCGGAATCATGTACATGGCACCGCCGTGCGAGGACCCGGAGGAATCTCGGTGCCTTTTCGATCGGTGCCGTGAACTCTTTGATGATGTGTGCAAGAGCGGTGCGGGCGGCGAGCGTTTCAACATTCTCTCCATGGGAATGTCAGGTGACTTCGAAGTTGCGATCGAGTGCGGCGCAAACATCGTTCGTGTTGGAACCGCAATCTTCGGCGAGGCGGCGGAGAGCGACTCGACCGCGGATGAGAAGGCCGCGTGCTAGCCGGAAGTATCGGTCCAAATCCCTTGTCCGTTACCCCAAGTCCGCGGATGCTGCGAAGGCGAGTTGCTCGAGCGACCGAGAGAAATCGACGCTGGATACAGCGACGGTTTCCGGCAGGGCGAGCCTGATCGGCGCGAAGTTGAGTATGCCAACAACGCCCGCCGCAACAAGCCGGTCTGCAATCTCCTGCGCAAACTGTGCCGGCACTGCGAGGATCGCCATCTTGATACCGCGCAAAGGAATGATCCTCGTCATGTCTGCGACCGGGCGGACCTTGTGCCCCGCAACATCCGTGCCGATCACATCCGGGCTGCTGTCAAAGACCGCGACAACCCTGAAGCCCCGGTCCACGAACTTTGGATATGCAGAGAGCGCGCATCCCAGTTTTCCGGCTCCGACAACCGCTACATCCCAGGTCTGATCGGTTCCAAGAATCTGACGCAGCTGATCGCAAAGTCCGTCCACCTCATACCCGACGCCAGGCCGCCCGAATTGGCCGAATGTCGCCAGATCCTTGCGAATCTGCGCTCCAGTCAACCCCAGCGCCGCGCCGAGTTGGCCCGAACTGACTGCTGCAAGTTTCGCGTCGCGAAGCGTCTCAAGTTCCCGGAGGTACAGGCTCAGGCGGCGGGCGGTCGGCTTGGGGATTCGAGGCCGCTCAATCATGCCTGAAAGTATAGGTCGGTCGGCCCGGTACCCTGTATCCGTGTACTTCGCCGAAATCCTCGACCGCGATACCTTTATCTCCAGCTTCGAGTTCTTTCCTCCAAAGACCGATGCGGGCTGGACGCAGTTGCAGGATCGCCTCCAGGAATTCCAGTCATTGGAACCATCTTTTGTGTCGGTAACCTACGGAGCGGGCGGGAGCACGCGCGACCGAACACACGAACTGGTACTGCACCTGGCGCGTGAAACCGACCTGGACCCTGTGCCGCACATGACCTGCGTCGGCCATGGCCGCAATGAGGTGGACGCGATGCTGGGTTCCTACGCGGAGGCTGGAATCGACAATGTACTGGCCATACGAGGTGACATCCCAAAGGGAGGGAACACGGGTGGTGACTTTCCACATGCTGCTGATCTTGTCACGCGGATTCGACAGTTCGATGGACATCGGTTCGGCATCTGCGTTGCGGGTTTTCCGGAAGGCCACCCGGAGACGCCGAATCGGCTGTTGCAGATGGACCACCTCAAGGCAAAGGTTGATTGCGGGGCGGACTGGATCTGCACGCAGTTGTTCTTCGACAACGCAGCGTTCTTTGACTGGTGCGAAAGATGTGAACTTGCGGGGATTTCGCTGCCACTGGTTGCGGGAATCATGCCAATCACTTCCATTGCGGGCATGCACCGGATGGCGGACCTTGCTGGTGGCGCAAACTTCCCAGCGCGGTTGCAGAAACGGCTGCAGCGACACCAGGACGATCCGGAATCGGTGCGGCAAGTGGGAATCCAATGGGCTACGGAGCAGTGCGGCGACCTGATCGACCATCGCGTTCGAGGGATCCACTTCTACACACTGAATCAGTCCGGGGCAACGGAAGACATCTACCGGGCCCTTGGCACGCCGAGCGGCTCCCGGCTGCGGGGATCTTGACCGCCTTCTGCTATCCTCCTCTCGATGAGGCGCCCCCTGATTCCCGCGTTGTTCTGCATTGGTGTGCAGGTGTTGGCGACGGCCGCCGCCGCCGGTGTTACTACGCCCCCGCAGCCCTCGGTTCGCAAGGTGCCCGCTGCGTGGATGGGGTTCGGTCTCATGTTCATTCTCTTTGCCGTCGTGGTGACGATCAGTCTGATGCCGTCAAAGCGATCCCATCAGGACTGACGATGCAACCGAGCGGATCTCCAACACGCGGACCGCTGGCTGGGTTGATCGCATTGAACGCGGTACTGCTTGCGATCCTCGCCGCCGTCGTCTTCATGCCGGAAGCCGATGCACAGGTCGTGAACCGCCACCGATACGCCGCCGCTGCTGCGCACATCAACGGTGTGGAGGCCGGTGTCGTGTTCATCCTCGACACGACAACGCAGGAGCTTGTCGCTGCAGCGTGGAATCACAACACGAAAATGGTCGAGCCGATCGGCTACCGCGGTGTTGCGTCAGACGCAGCATCGGCGCTGCGGGGGAGATGAAACGGTGAAGCACCGAGCACTCAGTACAGCACCACTCTGGGCATCCGCGGCAATCATCTTCGCACTTGTCATCGTGCAGGCGGGACGGCTTCACGCTCCGCGTGCACACGCCGGGGACACCATCGGCACCAGCGGCGACTTTACGCTCATAACCACGAGCAGCGGAAGTGGACCAACCGACAATCCATACGACATGCTGTATGTGATCGACAGCCATGACGGCGTGCTGCTGCTGTATGAGATCGAAAATGCGCAGGATCGCAAGGGGATCACCGTCCGTGCCGCCGGACCCATAGAAAGTCTCTTCGCAGGCGTTCGCCGGTAAACTGGCGACATGCCGCGCACTGTCGATACTGTCATGGCCGAGGAACGGGCTCGCTCCTTCACGAGACGCTCGATCAAGACCGAATCCAAAATGCAGGGCCTGCGACTTGCGTTGTCCATGATCGATCTGACGACGCTGGAAGGAAAGGATTCCCCCCAGAAGGTTCAGTCGCTGTGCCACAAGGCCATTGCACCATGGGATGGCGAGGTAGATCCGCCCCTGCCGTCCGTCGCCGCTGTCTGCGTGTACCCGAGCCTCGTTTCCGTGGCGAGGCGGGCTCTGGAGGGTTCCACTGTCAAGATCGCTTCGGTTGCGACAGGTTTTCCAAGCGGTCAGTTTCCGCTGGATCTGCGCTTGCGTGATGTGAAGGCGGCAGTCGCCGCCGGCGCGGATGAGATAGACATGGTCATCAACCGCGGCTCATTCCTCGCGGGCGGATTCGATGAAGTAGCGGATGAGATTCGCGCAGTTCGGGATACGTGCGGCGGGGCGCACCTCAAGATCATTCTGGAAACCGGCGAGTTGGAGACGCTCGACAATGTGCGTCATGCATCGGATCTGGCAATCGCGGCAGCGGCGCCCGAATCGGACGGCGAGTTGTTCATCAAGACCTCCACGGGAAAGGTGTCCCCTGCAGCCACGATGCCCGTAACGCTGGTCATGCTGGAGGCTATCCGCGACCACTATCTCAAGACGGGCATTCGCGTCGGCATGAAGCCCGCCGGTGGCATTCGATCGGCAAAGAGTGCGATCCACTACCTTGTCATGGTCAAGGAGACGCTCGGTGAACCCTGGCTGACACCACAACTCTTTCGCTTTGGCGCTTCGAGCCTCGCGAACGACCTGCTGCGGCAGATCGTCAAACAACTGACCGGCAAGTATGCCGCCAACTACGATTTCAGCGAGGCATGATTCAATGACTGAGGCGACAGGAGACATCGGCGGAATGGCATGGGACTACAGCCCCGCCCGGCAGGCGAACGTCGTTGAGATCGCCGACACACAGAAGCTGTTCATCAACGGAAAATTCGTCGCACCGAAGTCGAGAACATGGTTCGCCAGCACCAACCCAGCAACCGAGCAACACCTTTCGGACATCGCATCGGCGGGAAAAGGCGATGTGGATGCGGCCGTTGCAGCAGCCAAAGCAGCGCTGCCGAAGTGGTCGCGGCTTCCGGGCAGTGAAAGGGCGAAATACCTTTACCGAATCGCGAGGCGGATTCAGGAGCGGTCGCGGGAACTGGCGGTTCTTGAAACGCTGGACGGCGGCAAGCCGATCAAGGAATCCCGCGATGTCGACATTCCCCTTGCCGCCCACCACTTCTTCTATCACGCGGGCTGGGCGGACAAACTCGCCTACGCCTTTCCGGGCGCTACACCCCGTCCGGTCGGTGTCTGCGCCCAGATCATCCCATGGAATTTTCCGCTCCTGATGGCGGCTTGGAAACTGGCACCCGCGCTGGCGTGCGGCAATACCAGTGTGCTCAAACCGGCGGAGACGACATCACTCTCGGCACTCCTGCTTGCGGAGATCCTGCAGGAAGTTGAACTGCCGCCGGGCGTTGTGAACATCGTCACAGGGGCGGGGAAAACGGGCAAGCTTCTCGCCGAACACTCCAGTGTGAAGAAGGTGGCGTTCACCGGCTCGACGGAAGTCGGCAAGATTCTCGCTGAGTCGGTTGCGGGTACCGGCAAGAAATTGACGCTTGAACTTGGCGGGAAGAGCCCGAACATCATTTTTGCCGACGCGTCCATCGATCAAGCAGTCGAGGGCATCATCTCCGGCATCTACTTCAATCAGGGTCACGTGTGCTGCGCCGGGTCGCGACTTTTCGTCGAAGAGTCGATTCTGGAAGAGGTCGTTGAGAAGTTGGAACACCGCCTGCTGTCACTCCGCCTGGGCGACCCGATGGACAAGAACACGGATATCGGGGCCATCAACTCCCGCAGCCAACTGGACACCATCGAGCGTTATCTCGCCATCGGGTCGGAGGAGGGTGCGGAGTTGCACCAGTTGGATGAACCCTCGCTGCCACGAAAGGGGTACTGGTGCCGGCCGTGTTTCTTCACCGGTGTGCAGCCGAGCCATGTGATCGCCCGCGAAGAGATCTTTGGGCCAGTTCTTTCGGTCATGACCTTCCGCACGCCGGAGGAAGCCCTTGCGCGGGCGAACAACTCCCCGTACGGGTTGGCCGCCGGCGTGTGGACCGACAAGGGATCCAAGGTGTTCGACATGGCGCGGCGGCTTGAGGCCGGGGTCATATGGTGCAACACCTACAACCGTTTCGACCCCGCTTCACCATTTGGCGGGTTCAAGGAGTCAGGTTTCGGTCGCGAAGGAGGCCTGCAGGGACTGCGGGCGTATGTGGAGTTGGAGTAATCGCGATCGATCGATTCGGAATACCACTGCATGATCACCTTCCCATGTCCAAGTTGCCGCGTTCTGGTGGAAGCGCCGCAGCACCTTGCAGGTACGACGCTGGGGTGTCCACATTGTGGCAACATCAACACGGTTCCGGCGCATGTGGTCCAAGGCACACTGCCACCCCCTTGCCCGCGGGTGGCCTACATCCTGCTGGCGATTCTGGTTGGGAACTTCGGCATTCACAATTTCCTGGCTGGCTATACCGGCCGCGGAATTGCTCAGCTCCTGATTTCGGTGCTGCTGTTCTGGACGATCATCGCGCCGATGGTGGTCTGGATCTGGGCGATTGTGGAGGCGTGTACAGTGTGGCAGGATGCCCGCGGACGGGCGATGAGTTGACATGGCAAGATTGACTGTTCCCAAGACCTACAAACTCTCGATCGGCGGGGCATTCCCTCGCACCGAGTCGGGGCGATCGCTGGCGATTCACGATGGCAGCGGCCGCATTGCCGCCCACATTTGCCACGCATCCCGCAAGGACCTTCGCGCAGCGGTCGAAGCGGCGACCTCGGCACTTGCAGGGTGGAGAGACGCAACGGCGTATTTGCGAGGCCAGATGCTCTACCGCATGGCCGAGATGCTTGAGGGCAGGCGGGACGAATTTGCCGCAGCTCTTGCGGTGACTTCCGATTGCACTGCCGCGGTGGCACGGCGGGAGGTGGATGCTTCGATCGACAGACTGGTGCACTTCGCCGGCTGGACCGACAAGTTTCAACAGGTGCTCGGTTGCCAGAATCCAGTGGCAGGGTCCTACTACAACTTCACCGTGCCGCAGAGCATAGGGGTGGTGGCGGTAGTGGCGCCAGATGAACCTCCGCTGCTCGGGCTCATAACGCTCATGGGGGCGGTGATGTGTTCGGGGAACACTGTGGTGGCCGTTGCATCCGATGATCACCCCCTGCCCGGTGCCGTGCTTGGCGAAGTATGCGGTACGTCGGACATCCCGGGCGGCGTCGTGAACATCCTGACGGGGAGGCGAGCAGAGTTGCTTCCGTACATTGCCGAACACCGGCAGGTTTCGGGGATCTCAGCCGCCAATGTGTCAAAGCAGGAGCGGACACTTCTTGAGCGGGGCGCTGCCGAGAACATCAAGAGAATTCGCGTGTCCAGATATGAGGATGATGCGTGGGGGAATGCATCCGTGACGGCGTCACCCTGGGCGATTGAACCCTTTGTGGACATGAAAACCATCTGGCATCCCTCGGCCTGTTGATGGTGCCATGCACCTCTCCGCCAATACAGCCAGAAGGCTCCCTGCACGTCCGATCGAACACTTGATACCCCTTCCCCGTAGAAGGAAGTCGCCCGCGGCAATGTGCCGCGGCGAGAGGTTCTACTATCCATTGGAGATGTGAAAGGACCGATCAGCCACATGAACTCGCGCAATTGTTTGCTCGCTGTTGGAAGGATCCCGACCTCAAGAAGCGATTCTTGAGTGATCCCAAGGCCGTCCTTGAGGAGTCAGGGTTTTCGGTTCCAGATGGCCTTCATGTCAAGGCCCAGGAGAACACGGACTCCACCGTGCACCTCACGTTGCCTGCCGCCCCCACAAACGCCACCGAGCTTTCGGATCATGAACTCGCCAACGCAGCGGGCGGCACGATTACGGCGAAGTTACCTACTTTTGCAGGGGTGGTAGGGCCGGATTCCTGCGACCCAGGCCAAGGCGGTTGCTGACCCTACTTCGATCGCATTGAAATCCGCTGCGTCACGGTCATCGGCCCGCGGTGCTGTGGCGTGAAAGTCACTTTCAGCGCCACCTGATCCGGAAGCGTCTCGACGCTGCCCAGCGGCACGGTCACCCGGTACGTACGGGTGACATCGTCGTAGGTGGCGAGATTCGTGTCCGGATCATCGAGGTTGATCAAGAGGCGATCGACCATCGGCAGACCGCCATTTGGTCTGGAGGCAACGACTTCAAGCGTGCCGATGCCACGGCAGGAGACATCGTCGTTGTCGAGGAGCTCGACCCGGACTTCCAGCGCATTGTTGTCCACATCATGTCTCGTCAGCGGGTGGACCTGCATGTGCTCCGGGGCATACGCCCACATACCGTCGACGGCTACAGGACCACCACGGCCGGCGCAGCCAGCAACCAACAGGCCGCACAGGGCCCCTGCGGTTCTGATCACCCGGCAATCTCGTCGATCAGCCGCTCTACAGCGATCGCAAGTTTCTCATCGGTGATGTAACTGCCCTCCGCAATCGCCGCCGTTACAGCGTCGATGCGATCCTGACGCACCTCTGGCAGTGCATGCAGTTGTTCAAGCAGGTGGGCCTGCTCGGAGATTTCTACGCGATCAGCACGGCATGCTCCCGCGGCCACCGGGGCCTCTACGCCACCCTTGGCGAGAACCTCCACCGGTGCAGTCCGCTGCACACCTTCCACCATCGCGTTCCCGATTACGGATACATCTGACATCGACACCTGGCTCCTTAGGCACCATGAAAGCGGTGCCGCTGTTCCTCAAGTCCACCCAAGCTTCCCCCGCCGATTTCCCTGATCGGCGGTGCCTGTGGCCACGCTGCCACAGCATGTTTATCGTACCGTTCGTACGTCGTGCTTGAACTTTGCAACACTTTGGGAAGTTTCCGTAAAGTCCGATAGGAGGAGCGTTTGAAGGCTCTGAAAGCCGGTTTTTCGCCCTTCGCCAGCCGCGGGTACGATGCCGCGTCATGAGGCCGCCCACACGCCGAATTTCCGTCCTTTTCTTGGGTCTTCTGCTTTGGTCCTGCGGCGGCCAACCACCGCAGCAGGAGCGTCAGAGAGCCCTCGTGGGAACGACCAACACGGCATCTTCCCCACGAATAGTCCCCCGGACCCCCCCGCGGCCGGCCCCCGATCGATACGGCATCGTCCTTGCCACCTTCCCAGGAGCAGGCTCAGCGGAGGCCGCCACATCGCTGCGATTGCAACTGGCCTCGGCGTTTCCTGGATTGGCATCCAAGATCTTGCTCCATGAGCGACGAAACGGCTGGGTTGTGGCCTTTGGGGACTACACCGGTTTCGATGATCCCCGAGCCCGGCAGGACATCGAGATGATCCGCAGACTCCGAGGACCGCGGGGCAACCAACTCTTTCCGCAGGTTCTGCTGACGCGATTCCGCGCACCACGGGCAATGAGTGACCTCCACCCGCTGGACCTTTGGTCTGTGCGACAGGAATACCCCGATATTGACCCGCTCTACACGCTGGACATCGCCATCTGGGGAGATTTTGAGAGCGGCCAGTGGAGCGCCTCGAAGCGGCGATCGGCGGCCGAGCACTACGCGGCCGAGGTTCGAAAGCGTGGCTACGAATCATGGTTCTACCACGATGAGGATCGCCAACTGAGTTCGGTGACGGTCGGACTGTTCGACCACTATGCGATCGACGCGGAAACCGGCTTCTACAGTATGGATGTAGATGCGGTCCTGGCGGAGTTTCCGGAGCGGCTGGTGAACGGCGAGGCGCTCATGGAGTATCGCAATCCGGGGGATCACTCGATGGGTATGCGGGCTCAGCAGCCTCGTCTGGTGGAAGTGCCGCTGGAGTAGCCTCAAGTGTCTCGACCCGCGTGTACTGGTCCAAATTGACCGTCGAGATCTCACCGTCGGCCAGTTGCAGATCCACCCGATCGAGCCACAGACGCTGATCTCGAGACCCTTGGAACCATGAGCCGGTGGGGGCCCGGTAGGACCGGACGACCCTGCCCTCGATGGTCTCCGACCATGTTTGATCCCGCAGGGGGGTCTGCACCGTGATGCGGATACGGGAACCCACTTCTGGAAGTGATGTGCGTGATGCCATTGGGGGGATTGTAGCGCAAGAGCCCCTGAAGATCACCCCAGATCAACAAGCCGAGCCGGCGCCACGGTGATCGGTGACTGTCCGACTGTCTGCAGGGTCATGTGCCCAAAGCGGCGAGCGGAGAGATAGGAGTTGATCTGATCGAGTGTCGCAGCTTCAATTTCCCTTCGAATGTCAGCGAGTGTGCGGGCGTGACCCATTGCAAAGCACTCGTGGGCGAGCCGCCGCGCACGGGCCGTCGTCGACTCACTTTGCATCACGATTCGGCTGAGAAGACGCCGCCTTGCTCGATTGAATTCCTCTTCACTGATGCCATTCTTGAGGAGGTACAGTTGCTCCAGACACACCGCGGCCGTCTCATCCGCTCGCTGCGGAGTCGTGCCGGCATAGAGGCGAGTTGCGCCCTCGTCACGGGACGCGGCGTACCGAGCGTGGACGCTATAGCACAGTGACCTGCGCTGCCTGACCTCTGTGAAGAGTCGCCCGCTCGACGCACCACCAAACACCATCATCGCGATCAACTCGTTCATGCGGTCGGCGTCGTCCGCCTTCGGCCCGTCGAATGCCAGAGCGAGGTGTGTTTGGGCGCTGTCGTGTGCAAGAAAGTGCAAGCCGCGATCGCCACTATCCGTCGTGGACGGCTCGGGGTTGTCACCGCGCCAATCTGTAACGGAGGAGGTGATCATCGACAGAGTTGCGTCGGTATCAATGTCACCGGCGATTGAGAGGATCGCCCCATTCGGCCGCATGGTCTGATCGGCAGCCACTCGAAGATCCTCTGGCCTCATCGCAAGAAAAGCCTCGCGATCGCCGTAGGGAGAGCGGTTGAAGGGCGAAGACAGGTGGTACCGATCCAGTTCCACCATGGCCAGGTGAGCAGGATCATCGGAGAGCGAGTCAATCGCCTGCACACACAAGCCCACAATTGGCGACAGAGATTCCTCGGGGAGAAGGGGATCGAGAACGATGTCACGCAACATCCCGAACCCCTCTTCGAAACGGGATCCCAGCATAATGCCCCCCAGTCGCATGAACCGGATGCCGGGCGAGACCTGCCGCGAGATGCCGAGGCGATCAAGCGCCGCTGCCTGCTCCTTTGCGGTGAGCGACCCTGTGCCTCGCAAGACCATCTCCGCGAGTACGGCGCCGCGGCCGACGCGATCGTGCGGGTCGTATGCAACGCCTGCCGGAAGCCACCATTCGATGGCAACTGACCGCACATTCGGCACATGCTCCACCAGAACATCAAGGTGGTTACTCAGTCGGTGATGAACAATACTGGTCACGGCGGGAAAGCATACATTGCGTGCGTTGTGCGGGTCTGTTGGCAAGTTTTTCGATTTTTTTTTATGCAGCGCGCAACACCACTCGTGCGCGGTGTTGTTTGGCGTGCGCGCAGGAGCCGCACGGGAGTTGCGGAGTGCGCATCAAAGTGCCGCAAACAGCGCAAGGCACGCAAAATGCGATGTAACCGGTGAAAAAACCGTGATTTATGCGCGATTGGGAGGCACGCACGGTTGCTGTCGTGACAAGATCATTCTGTGTGTGCAGAAACACAATTCGCGGTATGTGCGGCGCAAACAGTGTTGTGCGCGCCATTGGGAACGAAAAAAAATGGATGAAGTTGCTTTCGGGATGAGCCCGATACATGTACAACGCGTGTGGCGGTGTGTCCGCCCGTGGTCCGTACGCGCATGACTGTCGCGACGAAGGAACAATAAGGAGGTCATCACCATGGCCAAGAAACGCGCTACTCGAAAGAAGGCCACTCGTAAGAAGGCCACTAGAAAGAAGGCCACTCGTAAGAAGGCC
>PVBE012254294.1_pt1 | contig 14364 bp, 13 predicted proteins | sample 1631181 | NCBI WGS metagenome assembly PVBE01 (sample SAMN08397723, study PRJNA350692) | Marine metagenome, whole genome shotgun sequencing project. | isolation source: water | place: Pacific Ocean | collected 2012-04
GCCGTGGCGGCCAGCGAGGACGACGTCATATACGGTGATCAGGGCGGAAGCGGATCCGGTGGCGGAGGTGGAAGCGGATCCGGCGGCGGAGGCGGAAGCGGATCCGGCGGCGGAGGCGGCTCCGGCAGCGCCGTGAACGACTATCTCGACGGCGGCGCGGGGAACGACACGCTATACGGCCTCGACGGCAATGATACCCTGGATGGCGGTGTCGGCGACGACGCCCTGTACGGTGGTGACGGAAAGGACACGCTGAACGGCGATGACGGTGACGACGCGCTCTACGGCGGCAGCGGAAAGGACACGCTGAACGGCGGCGACGGTGACGACACGCTCTACGGCGGCAGCGGAAAGGACACGCTGAACGGCGGCGACGGTGACGACATCATTTACGGCGGCGACGGAAAGGACGAGGCCTGGGGTGGTGACGGGTCCGATATCTTCGTATTCGGCGACGGCGACGGCAACGACACCTATCACGGCGGTTCATCCGGCAGCTGGACCGATACGGTCAACTTGCAGAACGCGGACGGAAGCTCGGTCGAAAACGGGTGGGTTCTCGAAATTACCAGCGGCCAGCAAACATCCTCGGGCGAGGGCTTCGTCAACCTGAGCCAGGACGCGGCCGGCACCGTCACCTTGGAGGACGGCAGCGAGCTCACCTTCGACGGGGTCGAGAAGCTGACTTGGTGACGCACGCCGAAGAAAATGGCGGAACGGACCTCCTCGCACAGCGTGCGAGGATGGTTTGTTCGACGTATCTCGGACAACCAGTACTCGAGCTGGATCGGCCGGGCCGCCGCCGACAACCGATTTTCCGCGCGCGTATGGCCGACCGTTCGGTGATCGTATCGCGGCGCGACGATCAGCGGCGGGCGGAGCTCGAAGCGGGCGTCCTGTCCGAGCTTGGCGGTCACGGCGCGCCGAGCCCCCGCGTTCTCGCTTTCGACGGCGAATGGCTGATCCAGGAGGACCTGGGAGGTCGTCGGCTGGCGCAGGCGCTGGTCGCCGGCACGCCGAAAGAGGCCGAGCAATGGCTCGACAAGGCGCTCGATTCGCTCGCGCGGATCCATGCCTCGGGTCGGTCGCTGGGTCTTCCGGGACGCGTTGCAAGGATCGGCGGCCGGCCGGGATGGCTATTGAATCTCGCGCGCGCGCCGGAATGGCTGGGCGCGCGAACGGGCCGTCCGGCGCCGACCTTGCCGATGGACGCGCTCGCCGACGCGCTGAGCACGGATCACGCGACGTTCATCAAATGGGACGCTCGGCCCGGCAACGCAATCGCGCTGGCCGACGGCGAGGTTGCGTGGTTCGACTGGGAGCATTGCGGGTGCCGCGAGCCGCTCGACGACATGGCGTGGCTGCTCGGAGATGAATACACGCCCGACATCCCGGACATGGAAGACCGGCTCATCGCGCGCCATCTGGAAACGATCGCCGCGCCGGGCTCTAAGGATGCCCCGCTGGAATATCTGATGGCGTTCGGCGCGCTTCACATGTGCATACGCCTGAACCTCATCCTCACCAACAAGGGCGACGCGCCGTGGCGCGAGGTCGAGACGTGTCTCGAGCACGACAAGGTGGGGGTCGCGCTCGACTGCGCGCACGCGCTCTGCCGACGCGCCGCCCGTTGGGCGTCGCGGGCCGAGTTGACGGCCCCGCTCGCGCCCTGGCTCGCGTCGTTGCCGGAACGGCTGAGCGCTACTACGCCCAGCCGCGAGGCCGCCTGAACTTCGGTCGCCGCGTCGACGGCGATCGAAGCAGGCGTCGGCTCCGAAGAATCGGCCGCGCGGCGCGCGGCCGAGACGTTACTGGACGACTTGCAGATTGGCGGCGGATACCCTGCCGCGCTGATCTTCTTCCAGCTCGTATTCGATCTTCTGGCCCTCCTGCAGACCCGAGAGACCGGCGCGTTCCACCGCCGAGATGTGAACGAAGGCATCCTTCGAGCCATCCTCGGGCTCGATGAACCCGAAACCCTTGTTGGCGTTGAACCACTTGACTGTTCCGATCGGCATATTCAGCCCCTTGACCAATTGTTGAAGCCCGGCGTATCGCCCGGCGCTGGCGGTGCTTCCACAGTAAATCCGACAACGACGGAACCGGGACATTCGACCCGAAAGGCCCGAAACATCGAGACGTATTGTGAAGACCTATGGGATTATTCGGCGAGCGCCCGCAAAAAATCAAGTCCCGCGTGAACTAGCACGCATTTATCACACCCGCCATGGTCTGCGCGGCGGCGTCCGGATCGCGCCCAGGCGGCCGTGCAACGGCACGGTAAGCGCCCCCTAATCTTCGCGGCACACGGTCCCTTTACCAATTCGGGCTATCTTGCGTCAGCCACATCGATAGAGTTCCACTTCACAATCCAGCGTGATGAAACGTATTTTTCAGATACTGATGGGAATCGTCGCCATCATCGCGGCGGCCTCTGTTCACGCATTTACGCCGACGATCTACGCGGCGGACACCTGGACCAAGGAACGCGTCAGCAACGTCGCGATGGGCGGATTCCTTGCTATCGGCGTCACCTCCTTGATCCTGGGCTGCATCCCTCCCGCGCGGCGGCGGAAAAAGAGGTAGCCCGACCACCGCCCGCGACACGATCGCCCGGACGACGTTCGAGCGCGATCATGCTATAGTCTCTCGCCTGCGGAGAGAGACGGACCATGATCGTGCAGTCGGCACCCGACGGAGAGCCCCGGCTCGTTATCACCATGGCGGAACACACCGCGCTTGCCGGTCAGGTGGCGCGCGTGTTCGGCAACGATCGCTTCGAGCCGGTCGCGCCGGCGGACGAGGTGCTCTACATCATCGAAAATCACGATGCCGGATGGGCCGAGCTCGACCGAGAGGCGCGTATCGATGGCAATACCGGTCTGCCGTACAATTTGGTCGAGACGCCGTTCGAGGAAATCATCAAGACCAGCGCCGCCTCGCCCGAGTTCAATACTGGGCGCCATCCTTATTGCGGGCTATTGTCGAGCATGCACAGTTGGGGTCTCTACAACGGCCGATACGGGCTGTCGAGCCATGTCCTGCTCGATTCGCTGGCGGAAGCCAACCGGGCCGAAGCCGACCGGATGCTCGACGGCGAAATGGAACGCCAGAACCGATTGAAGGCGGAGCTTGCCGGCGATCCGGCCACCGCGCCGTGGATCGAGGAAGGCCACCTCATGCAGAACTACAAGCAGCTTCAGTTCTGCGACACGCTGGCGCTCTACTTCAACCGCACACACGAGGGCGCCCGCGACGAACAAGCGTTCGAGCACGTTCCCATGGACGAAGGCGAGGACGCGACGGTCACCATCGAGCCCCTGGGCGATTCGCGTTACCGGCTCACGCCGTACCCGTTTGCCGAGGACGGCATCGAGCTATCGTTTACCGGTCGGTACGCGCGGCCCGACGGCGAAGCAACCGATCTCGCCGCGATCCCAGCCAGCACCCAGAGCGTGAGGTGTGTTGCCGCGTAGCGCGCCATCGCGATGGGACTTCACCGATCCCGTCGCGGCGCGCGCCAAGGCCCATGGCCCGGATATGACCGAAAAGACCGAAACCCGAAAGCGAGAGCACATCGATACCGTGCTCGGCGAAGACGTCTCCGCCAAGGGCGTGACGACCGGGTTTGAACGATACTTCTTCGAGCACGTCGCCGCGCCCGAGCTCGACCTCGACGACGTCGACCTGTCGGCCGGCGTCCTCGGCCGCCGGCTCGCGGCCCCGTTCCTGATCAGCAGCATGACCGGCGGCACCGCGCCGGCGCGACACATCAACCGGTGCCTGGCCGAGGCGGCGCAGGATCTCGGCATCGCGATGGGCGTCGGCTCGCAGCGCGCGGCAATCGAACGGCCGGAGCTTGCAGATACCTACCACGTACGTGACGTCGCCCCGGACATCCTTCTGTTCGCCAATCTCGGGGCAGTCCAGCTCAATTACGGCTATGGCGTCGATCACGCGCGTCGCGCGGTCGAGATGATCGGAGCCGATGCCCTGTTCCTCCACCTCAACCCTCTCCAAGAAGCGGTCCAGGCGGGCGGCGAGCGCGGCTGGTCGGGGCTTCTGGCCAAGATCGAGAATTTGGCCGGTGCACTCGAGGTTCCGCTGGCGGTCAAGGAAGTCGGTCACGGAATCGGGCCGCAAACGGCCCGCAAGCTGGCCGATTGCGGGGTCGCCGCGATCGACGTCGCCGGCGCCGGCGGCACCAGCTGGAGCGAAGTCGAGGCCTACCGTCACCCGGACCGGGCGGCCGCGCGCGTCGCCCATGGCTTCGCCGATTGGGGCGTTCCGACGGCGCTCGCGCTGATCGAGGCGGTCGGCGCCGCGCCGGAGCTTCCGATCTTCGCCAGCGGCGGCATGCGAACCGGGATCGACGCGGCCAAGGCGATACGTCTCGGCGCGGCATTGGTCGGAACTGCCGCGCCGGTTCTCGGCGAGGCGACGCTGACCGCCAGTGCGGTTCGCGACCACGTCTCTGCCCTGATCGAACAGCTTCGGATCGCTTCGTTCTGCACCGGATCGGCGAATCTCGCGGCGCTCCGACAGGCGACGCTCAGACAAACCAGTGATTGGGCGGCCGTCGAGCCGCTTGCCACCGACGTGTCAGGCGGCCTGGGAGGGGGCCGACTGCCGCGCCGGCAAGGATCGAGGCGCCGATGAACCGAGCCGTTCCACCCCCCCTCGTCCGCGTGCCCGGGACACCGGCGGCTCGCCCCAAGGAAGCGGCAACCTTGATCATCTATCGCCGCGACGGCGACGGCATCAAGGTGCTGATGGGCGAGCGTCACGGCAAGCACCGCTTTCTGCCACAGCGCTGGGTCTTTCCGGGAGGGCGGATCGATCCGACCGACGCCAGGGTTCGGACCGGCAGCGACTTGCGCCCCGATGTGGCGACGCAGCTCGAGCGCAAGCTGTCTCGAGCGCGCGCGCTGGCGTACGCGATCGCCGCGGTGCGCGAGACCTTCGAGGAAACCGGTCTCGTCATCGGCGCGCCCGATCCGTCACCCGGTCGGCGGGTGTCGGAAGCCTGGCGGGAATTTTTCGGGACTGGCATGGCGCCGGCGCTCGACAACCTCGAATACATCGCCCGCGCGGTCACGCCGCCCATTCGCCCGCTTCGGTTCAACGCCCGGTTCTTCATGATTCACGAGCGCCACGTCGCCGGCGACATGGCCGTAAGCCGCGAGCTGGTCGACCTCCGATGGTTCCCGATCGGCCAAGCCCGCGAGCTGGAAATTCCGATGATCACGCGAAAGATATTGTTTCACATCGAAGAACTGATCACCGATCCACCGCCGCCCGATCCCCACCGTCCGATCCCTTATTTCAAGCACACGGGCGATCGTCACGTCCGGATCGACGAATGACGTGGCCGGGAAATCGACGCTGATTTCGATGGTTACTCGGACAGACTGCTAGGAATCGACTTCTTCGATTGCCGCTGGCCGATCGCGAAACTCGCTCGCCCGAATCCACCAGCCGGAATGTTTCTCCGATAGGCGGAACGCCGCGGCCGTCGCCGCGTCCGACGTCTCGAACAACGCGAAACACGTCGCGCCGGTGCCCGAGAGGTGGGCCGACAGGCAGCCGTCCTCGGCGGCGAGCGCGGCAAGCGCGTCCGCGATGGAGGGCTCTATCCGTCGCGCCGGATCCAGGAGGTCGTTGCCGAGCGCGCCGAGCCATCGCGCCGCCGAAGCGGCGTCGCCGAAGCGAGCCGACGCCGGCGCCGGCTCGGAGAACGCGCCCGTGCGGGCACGGAACACGGCAGCAGTCTCGACCGGGCGGGCGCTGTTGACCAGCACGATGGCCATCGGCGGCAGCGGCGGCGCCGCCTCGATAACCTCGCCGATGCCGCCGGCGCGCAGCACACGGCCGTCAAGGCAGGCCGGCACGTCGGCGCCGAGCGATAGCGCGATGGGACGGAGCCCATCGGCGCCGAGATCGAGCCGCCAAAGCCGGTCGAGCAGGCGGAGCGTCGCCGCCGCGTCGGCCGAGCCGCCGCCGATCCCGGCGGCGACGGGCAGGTTCTTGGTCAGCGAGATGGCGGCGCCGTGGCGTACCGCCGCCGCATCGGCCAGCGCGTGCGCGGCCCGCGATACGAGATTGTCCTTGCCGCCGGTCAAGGCGGCGGCGAACGGCCCGTCGATCCGAAGGCCGATCGCCTCGGCCGGGGCCACGGTCACGACGTCGCACTCGGCGGCGAACGCGATCAGGCTGTCGATGAGGTGGTATCCGTCGTCGCGCCGGCCGAGAACGCGGAGATAGAGGTTGAGCTTCGCCGGCGCGGCCAAGCGCAGCGCGGCGGGCGCGGCCCGGCCGCTCACTGGCCGGTCAACTGTCCTTCTCCGCTGACGGTGGGTCTTCTTCCAGGCCGCTCTTGACCTTCTCGCGGATCCGCGCCGACTGATCCGGATCGGGGTCGAGCGACAGCGCGCGACGCCATTGGAACCGCGCTTCGACGCGGCGGCCGACGCGCCAATAGGAATCGCCAAGGTGATCGTTGATGGTCGGATCCTGCGGCCTGAGCTCGACCGCGCGCTCGAGATGGCGAACCGCGCCGGGGAACTCGCGGATGCGGAACAGCGCCCAACCCAGGCTGTCGACGATATATCCGTCGTTGGGACGAAGCTCGACGGCGCGCTCGATCATGGTCCTGGCCCGGTCGAGCTTGATGCCCTGGTCGACCCATGAATAGCCGAGATAGTTGAGGACGTAAGGCTGGTCGGGGTTGAGTTCGAGCGCGGCCAGGAAGTCCTTTTCGGCGCGCCCCCACTGCTTGGACCGCTCCAGCGCGATTCCGCGCGAATAAAGCAGCGTCCAGTGCCGTTTTTCCATGGCGCCAATGCGGCTGATCGCTCGATCGTAGGCTTTGACCGATTCGCCGAAGCGTTTCTTCGACCTGAGGATGTCGCCGAGATTGACCAGCACGTCGGCGCGGGCCGATTCCTCCTGCACCATCCGGCGCAGATGTTCGATCGCCTGCTCATCCTTGCCCAGCGTCTCGAGGCTGGCCGCCTTCCTCAGCCGTGCCAGCCACGACAGAGTCGAGATCGGCGATATCCTGTCATAGACTTCGATGGCGTCCGCGGGCCGCCCGAGAGATTCGAGGATTCGTCCCACCAGCATTCGTGCGATCGGAAAGTCAGACCGCAGTTGCAGCGACAAACGCCCGTATATCAGGGCGGTCTCCGCCGAATTCTCGCGCGTCAGGGTGCCGGACAGGTTGAACAGGACCTCGGCCGCCCCGTCGATGGCGGTCCGCGCCAGCTTCGGCGGCTTGCCCCCGCTTTCGAGCCGAGCCAGCGCGGGCTCGAGCATCATCGAATCGGGATTTTCGTCGAGATACTTGGTGTACAAGGCCTTGGCGTCGTCCGCCTTGCCGGTGCGCTCGAGCAGCGAGCCCAGCGCCACCACGATGCGCAGGGTCACGCGCGAGCCGCCACCGATGGCGAGGCGATAATGCTCCTCCGCCTTGGGCAGATTGTCGGCGAGATCGTGTATCAGGCCGGCATGAAGATTGTGAAGGACGGCGAAGCCTTGAATCGAGGCCAGCGGCGTCAGCGCGTCGATCGCTTCCTTGGTCTTGCTTTGCCCGGCAAACGTCCAGGCGCGTATCATGGGAACCACGAAGGTGCTCAGGCCGCGCCGCGGCATGCTCGACAGCCGCTCCTCGGCAAGCGTGAGCTTGCCCTCGATGAGCTCTCCGATGAGCAAGACGAGGTTGGCCATCGCCGCGTCTTTGTCCTGGTCGACGATGCGGCGTCCGAGCTCGGTAGCCTCCTCGAACCGGCCCTTGGCCAGGCCGACCAGGAAGGCGCGGCGCAAGAGATCGCGGTTCTCGGGATCCGACGCCAGCGCGTGACCGAAGAACCGCGACGCGCTGCCGAAATCCCGGCTCTTTTGGGCGAAGCGGCCGGCCAGGTAGTTGCCGGCCGGCGAATTGCCGATCCGAACCAGCAGCGGCATGGATGGCGCCGCGGGCTGCTTGACGGCGGCGGTGAGAACCCGTGGCTGCGACTCGGATTGGCTCGGCGCCTCGGTCGACGGCAGCGGCTGCGCCTGCTCCTGCGGAGGTGGGGTCGACTGACCGCAGGCAGTTGCGAGCACGCCCGCCGACAGCACTGCGAATACCGCCCCTCGCCGCCGGCGCGCCCAATCGGGCCGTTCCGATCGTATCCGCAACATCGTGTCGTCCAGATCCGTTGATAAGCGCACGGGAACCTACACTAAATGCGTCAAGATTGGGTTTAGCATTTTAGCGAAATCCCTTGGAGTTTCGATCGCCCGGCGCCGCCCGCGCCACCAACCGATTCCCGGCGGCGGATTATACACTTCGAAGCGATTTTGGCGAGCCCTCTCGTCACGGCTTACATATTGGGATAGTTGGGCCCGCCGCCGCCCTCGGGAACCGTCCAGTCGATGTTTTGGGTCGGGTCCTTGATGTCGCAGGTCTTGCAGTGAACGCAGTTCTGGGCGTTGATCTGGAGCCTGGGATTGGCGCCGTCCTCGTCGCTCAGAATCTCGTACACCCCGGCCGGACAGTAGCGTTGCTCGGGTGCGTCGTAATCGGCCAGATTGACCTCGATGGCGACCGCTTCGTCCTTCAGCCGGAGGTGAACCGGCTGGTTTTCCTCGTGATTGGTGTTGGACAGGAACACCGAGGACGGCTTGTCGAAAGTAATCTCGCCGTCGGGCCTGGGGTAGTCGATCCTGGGCGCATCGGCGGCCTTCCGGAGCGTGTCGTGATCGGCGTGATGGCTCAGCGTCCACGGCGCGCGGCCGCGAAGAACGTAGGTGTCGATCGCGGAATAGGCCATACCGAGCCAAAACCCTCTACAGAACGAGGGCCGAATGTTGCGCACCGAGCGCAGCTCGCTGTAGACCCAGCTATCCTTGAGCGCGGCTTCGTAGGCGGCGACTTCGCCGGTGCAGCCGCCATCGCCCCCCATCGCCTCGAAAACGCATTCGGCGGCGATCATGCCCGACTTCATCGCCGTATGGCTGCCCTTGATCTTGGGCACGTTCATGAAGCCAGCGGTGCAGCCGACCAGCAAGCCGCCGGGAAACGACAGCTTGGGGATCGACTGGAAGCCGCCCTCGTTGAGCGCGCGCGCACCGTAGGCGATGCGGCGCCCGCCCTCGAACGTGGAACGCAGAGCGGGATGGGTCTTGAGGCGCTGAAACTCGTCGAACGGGCTGATATGGGGGTTGGCGTAGTCGAGCCCGATGACGATCCCGAACGAGACTTGGTTGTCCTCGAGGTGATACAGGAACGAGCCGCCGTAGGTCGAGCGGTCGAGCGGCCAGCCAACGGTATGGAGAACGCGGCCCTGGGAGTGGTTTTCCGGCGCGACCTCCCACAGCTCCTTGATGCCGATGGCGAAGGTCTGCGGATCGACACCATCGCGCAGCCCGAAGCGCTCGAACAATCCTTTGGTCAGCGAGCCCCGGCAGCCCTCGGCGAACACGGTCTGGCGCGCCAGCAGCTCGACGCCCGGCTGGTGGTTGTCGGTCGGCGCGCCGTCGCTCCCGACACCCATGTCGCCGGTGGCCACTCCGCGCACGCCGCCGTCGTCGCCGTACAACACCTCGGCGGCGGCGAACCCGGGATAGATCTCGACGCCGAGCGCCTCGGCCTGCTCGGCCAGCCAGCGGCATACGTTGCCGAGGCTCACGATGTAGTTGCCGTGGTTATGCATCTGGGGCGGGGTCGGCAAGCGAATCGCGCGCGACCGTGTCAGCATCAGAAACCGATCGTCGCCCACCTCGGTATTGAGCGGCGCCCCGCGGTCGCGCCAATCGGGGATGAGCTCGTCGAGCGCCTTCGGCTCGACGACCGCGCCCGACAGGATATGGGCCCCTACTTCGGAGCCCTTTTCGATCACGCACACGGTGATCTCGCGCTCGTGCTCCTCTGCCAACTGCTTGAGCCGGATCGCCGCCGCCAGCCCAGACGGGCCGGCGCCCACGATCACGACATCGAATTCCATCGAATCCCGTTCCATGCTCCGGTCGCTCCTTGGACGGCGCCGCTCTATAGCACAGAGCCCACCTGTCCGATAGCGCTCCATCGTGCTAAGCTTGGCCGATGAGTATTGGCAGCGATCGAAGCGCCTGGCTTGCGTGGTATCTTGAGGCCGGCGTCGACGAGGCGACGGACGATGCGCCGGTCGATCGCTTCGCGATTCCCGAGGCGGCTCCTTCGCAAGCGCCGGCCGACCCGCCATCCCCACCTGTCACACCGCCCGTCGCGCCACCCACCACGCCGTCGACCGCGCCCGGAAGACTGATCGCCCGCGACGCCGTCGAGGCGACGGCGCGCGAGCTGGCGCAGTCGGCCGCCACGCTGGACGATCTCGCCGGGACATTCGCCGCCTTCGACGGCTGCGACCTCAAGGCGACGGCGACCAATTTCGTCTTCGCCGACGGCAATCCGGACGGCCGGATCATGTTCATCGGCGAGGCGCCGGGTGCCGAGGAGGACCGCCAGGGGTTGCCCTTCGTCGGCCCGGCCGGCCGGCTCCTGGACCTGATGCTGGCCGCCATCGGCCTCGATCGCACGGGCGTCTACATCACCAACATTCTGCCCTGGCGGCCACCCGGCAACCGCAACCCGAGCGATGCCGAGACCGCCGCATGCCTGCCCTTCATCGAGCGCCACATCGAGCTCGCCGCACCCGAAATCCTAATCCCGGTGGGCGGTACGGCGGCGAAAGCTTTGCTTAACACTCGTGAAGGCATAATGAAACTGCGGGGCCGCTGGCTGACCTACACGACACCCCGAATGGATGCGGTGATACCGACCCGCGCCATTCTCCACCCGGCGTATCTGCTGCGATCGCCGGCGCAGAAGAGGGACACGTGGCGCGACTTGATCGCCATCAGGCGGCGACTCGACGAAGACGGCGATGACGGTTAATGACACCCTTCGCCGAGGACGCAACGCAATGATTCGCGCCGGGGCTTGCCGTCGGATCGCGGGTTGGGTATTAGGCTAGGGCAATGGTTTTTGTTAGATCGACAGGCGAAGCTTCGAGGCGGCATCGGCGAGGCGGGCTATCAGGCGTTGGACGCGTCGCCGTCATGCTCGCCTTCGCGTTGGCACTGGTCGTTGATGGTGCCGCGACATTTGCCCAGCAGAAATCTGATTCCATCGTCGAGACGGCGCTTTTGCCGAGCGCCGATGAGTTCGTTGGCGCGGCGGTCCAGCTTCCCGCGATACTGGGTCTCGAGGACGTCGAGCGCTACCGGCGGATCCTGGCGTTGCAGGAGACCGGCCACTGGGGACCGGCGGATCGAGAGATCAAGCGCCTCCAGAACAAGCTGCTGCTCGGCCATATCATGGCGCAACGCTATCTGCATCCGACGAGATACCGCTCTCGCTACGCCGAGCTTCGCGGCTGGATGGGGCATTACGCGGATCATCCGCAGGCCCGGCGGATCTACCGACTGGCGATGAAACGCAAGCCGCGCCGTGCTCGCGCGCCGCGTCGGCCGATCGTACACGCGGCACCCAAGCTCGAAGAGTCGCTCTGGGAGCCGGAGGTGTTATACAAGTCCTCCAAGCGCCGAAGCTCGCGCCTGCACCGCGAGGCGCGGCGCACCATCCGTCGCGTGCGCATCCACGCCCGCCGCGGCTGGCTGACCTCGGCGAGGAAGATCGTCAAGCGCAAGCGCACCCGGCGCGTGCTCGACGCGGTCGAGTTCGACATTGCCCAGGCCTATCTCGGATCGGGCTATTTCTTCCGCGGCGCGCCCAAGAAAGCGTTCGCCAGCGCCGATGGCGCGGCCCGGCGCTCGGGACGATATATGCCGTTCGGGCATTGGACGGCGGGTCTCGCGGCCTATCAGATGGGCTCCTACACTCAGGCGGCCGACCACTTCGAGGGTATGGCAAGCACCAGCCGGATGTCGGGCCGCAAGCGGGCGGCGTCTGCGTTCTGGGCAGCGCGCGCCAACATGCTGGCCCAACGGCCCGACCGGGTGAGCCGCTGGCTCGAGGTCGCCGCGGCGCACCCGCGCACGTTCTACGGCATTCTCGCCGGGCGCGTCCTCGGCATCGAGCAATCGTTCGAATGGTCGGACCCGACGCTCGCCGCGTCGCACGTCGAGACCGTCACCCACCATCCTGCCGGCCAGCGCGCGCTGGCGCTGTTACAGATCGGCAGCGACCGCCGCGCCGAACTCGAGCTGCGCGGCCTGACCGGGATCGACGACCGAAAGCTCGGCCAATCGCTGCTCGCGGTTGCCAATGCCGCGCGGCTGCCGGCATTGTCGCTCAGGACGGCGCCCATGCTGAGCGACGACAGCGGCGGGCAGAACCATGGCGCGCTCTATCCGGTCCCGGACTGGCAACCGACCGGCGGATTCAAGGTCGACCGGGCGGTGATCTACGCCTTCATGCGCCAGGAATCGCGCTTCAACACCCGCGCCAAGAGCCGCTCGGGCGCGCGCGGCCTGATGCAGCTGATGCCGGCCACGGCGAGCTTTATCGGCCGCAAGCGCTACCGCGGCGGCCGCCGCAACCTGCTCTACCAGCCGGAGCTCAATATCGCGCTGGGGCAGAAATACATCCGTCATCTGATCGACCAGAACCAGATCGCCGGCGACATGGCGCTGGTAGCCGCGGCCTATAACGGCGGTCCCGGCAACCTCGCCAAGTGGCGCAAACGGGCCAAGCGCTGGCGCTATCACGATCAGCTGATCTTCATCGAGACCATCCCGTCGAGCGAGACGCGCAACTACGTCAAGCGGGTGCTCGCCAATCTTTGGGTCTATCGTCATCGGTTGGGCCAGGAGACGCCGAGCCTCGACGCCCTTGCCGCCGGCCTGCCGCCGTCCTACAAAGCCCTGGACGGTAGGCAAAGCTCGGTGGCAGCCCATGCACGGAATTGACGACAAGGTTCCCTTCATCCCCATCAACATCGCGGTCCTGACGGTCTCGGACACCCGTACCGAGGCCGACGACCGCTCGGGCGCGACGCTGGTCGGGCGAATCGAGGGCGCCGGCCACGTGGTCGCCGCCAAGGCGATCGTGCGCGACGAGGTCGACGCGATCTCGGCCCAGCTGCGCGCGTGGGTCGCTGACGACGGCATCGACGCGGTGATCTCGACCGGCGGCACCGGTGTCACCGGGCGCGACGTGACGCCCGAGGCGTTCCACGCCGTCTACGAGAAGGAGATCGCGGGCTTCGGCGAGCTGTTCCGCATGCAGAGCTTGGAGAACATCGGGTCGTCGACCATCCAGTCGCGGGCGACGGCGGGGGTCGCGGGCGGAACATACCTGTTCGCTCTCCCCGGCTCGACCGGCGCCTGTAAGGACGCCTGGGACGGTATCCTGAAATACCAGCTCGACATCCGCCACAAGCCCTGCAACTTCGTTGAGCTGATGCCCCGGCTGCTGGAGCACGAGACCGCGGGGGACGCGTGAAGCGATCCTCCCGTCAGTAGTCGTCCCGGTCGCGCCATCTGCGCTCGCCGATGTCGCAGGGCGGGGCGAGGCGCTCCTTGGCGGCGGCAAGCAGCAGCGGTTTTCGTAGCCGTCCGACATACATGATCCGGCCCGGCGGGCGGGTGCCGGCGATCTCCATGATCAGCTTCTTGAGTACGGCGGCGGCGAAGTCATCGAACGTGTTGGCGACCACCAGGAACGAGCCCGGCCCGCCGATCACGCAGTCGCGGTAGTAAAGATCCAGGTCCGGCATCGACGGCCAGCCCCAGCGGCTCGGCCGGTCGTTGACGATGGGGAGGCCGTTGATGGTGATGCCGGCAGCGACCGCGAAGTCGCGCGAGACCGTCGCCGACTGGCCCCAGTTGTTGGGGCCGTCACCCGAAATATCGATCACGCGCCGCGTGCCTTCGATGTCGTTGGCGTCGATCAGCGGCGCGCCGAACGCGATGGCCGAGCCGATGGCGGTGCGCCGCGCGGTCTCGGGCGGCGGCGAGTGAAGACGCTCGGCGAAGGCGAGCGCGCTGGCGCGGTAGTGGATCACCGTCCAGTCGGCGATCATCTTGTTGTGGCCATAGCCCGCCCATTCGTAATAGGCCACGGCAATGCGGCCGAGGATGCCGTGGCGGATCGCATCGATCACGCGCGGATTGCGGAATGCCGCGATGTAGCCGGCGCGCTGCAGGTTGGCCTCTACCTCGTCGATGCTGCCCGAGACGTCGATGGCGAGCGCGAGCTCGAGGTCGACTGCGACCTTGGCCGATGCCGGAAATGCCGACAGCGCTAGTGTTCTGTCTCTAACGGAAGGATTCCCTTTGGCTCGTGGATGTGCGAGTCATGAGGGATGAGGAATGGATCATGCGTCTGGCTGTCTCCCAAGGATCGGGCGCGGCTGGAAGGCTGGGTGGCGGGCCGCA
>PVBE010552988.1_pt1 | contig 14362 bp, 14 predicted proteins | sample 1631181 | NCBI WGS metagenome assembly PVBE01 (sample SAMN08397723, study PRJNA350692) | Marine metagenome, whole genome shotgun sequencing project. | isolation source: water | place: Pacific Ocean | collected 2012-04
CGAGTTGACCCTGCGCGTGCCTGCCGGCAGCGTGGTCATGATGCACTCCAATCTCTGGCATCGAGTTGCGTCGACGGTCGGCGCGGAACAAAAGGTTTGTAGATCACTCTCGAGCGCAGCTGACAGGTCGTGCCCTCCGCCGCGTCATCCACGATATACTGAAAATCCCACGCCGGATTGTTGACCCGTGCCCCCTCTTCGCGCCCACCGCCTGTGGGAGACATGCACAATCGAACGGGCTCTCGCTGATCGAACATCTGGGCGAAGAGCATGTCGCCTTTCCCAGGCCGACCGAACATGAGAGGAAGACCAAAGCGTCGCAGGCTGAAGGATTGGGGGAGAGATCCGGATCGATAGGCAAGCTCTGGGTTTCCCCAGCGCGGCTCGACCGTGGCATAGCAGACAGTATTGCCACTGTCGTCGCCGTGCCCATCGGGACTGAGACAACACCAGATCCCCTCTGGATCAAGAAACTGCAGGGCCGGAGTCTCTGGGGAGCGCATGTAACTTGCCCAGAAGAACCCGAAGGATCTGCCCGATCTCGGCGGGCGTGTGAGTGTTGCCCTGAACTCGAAATCAATGAAAAAGGGCTCACGCACAGTGATCACCGTCTCCGATGAAACACCTGTGAGTGGACTAGGCTCCTGCGACAGTCGCACCGCGTTGTCGGCGATGCGTTTCAGTTGCATAGGGTGGGCCCGGGGTTCGAAGATCTCGTCCCCTTCGTCGGTCATGAACAGATCGTCCATGAGATGCTCGAGATTCAGACCAGCCACAGCTGGCGAAAAGCAGTTCTCCGGCGCGTGGGTACTCGTCAGTGACCAGACACCGTTGTAGCCCGCACGATGGACGCTGTGTGCACCTGTACCCGGTTCGTTGTCGCCGACGACGACAGATAGCTCACTGGTGGTGAGGGTTTCGAATGCCATCCTGTCTCCTTCTCACACCCCGTTGGGTGAGACCACATTGTCCTGGCAGAAAACAGGGCGGAACAACGTCTGCCGCTTGAAGGGCATCTGTTCCAGCTGCTGTGGGTGCGGTTCCCACTTGTGCCATTTGTTGCCGACCACGTTGTAGCAGTTGAAGACGGCGACTCGATCGACATCTTCGTTCACCCAATCCACACCCGAATGGGTGATGGCCTCGGTGAAAATCAGCGCCGAACCGGCAGGGCACTCGTAGTCCTCCCACAGATCACTGTCCTTGCTCGCCATCGACGCAGGCGGCGGAAACGCCCCCTTGTGGCTGCCCGTCAGAAAGAGGGTTCCCCCGTCTCCCCGCCGTACCGGATTGAGTTCCCACACGACCCGCGTCAGACCGCTGTGCGCTCGATCGTTGTTCATGCGGTAGGTGTGCGAATTGCCGGGAAAGTTGAACAGGCCGCGTCCTCCGTGTGGCGCGAACTGCCCATCACCCTTGGACCGAATCGTCAGAAACGTGCCCTCCAGCCGAAACCCGTAACAGTCTTCACCGGCGTAGCCACTGCTGACGAATTCATCCATGAAGCCGACGACAGCTGGATGATCTGTCAGCGATTCCAGCGGACCACCAATTGAGGATCGATGATGCTCGGGAATGGAGTCGGTGTCTTTCTTCAGACGGTAGCAGAAATCCTTCATCTCATCGACCTGTGACTCGGACAACAGACCCGGCAGGAGAAGCCACCCCCGGGTGTCGAAACGGTAGCGCTGCTCTTCGCTCAGGGCGATGGTAGGCATCCCCTCGGCATTGGTCGTTGGATGTGGCATGATCTCTTCCTCAGGCTGAGTCGTCGAGAAGATTGGATGATATGTGGCACGGCTATTATAGTGGACGCCGCAGCATCGAGTGAGAAGCCTCCCCAGACAACCTGCCCAGGCGGCATAGAGAAGATGAAACATCAACCTCCGATCGAGATCTATTCCATTGGGACCGAGTTGCTCAATGGCCAGATTCAGGACACCAACTCCTACTGGATGGCACAGCAGATCGCCTCGCTGGGCGGCTACGTTCGACGCATCGCCATCCTCGATGATGATGTCGATCAAATGCGCACGGTGCTCGACGACGCCTGTGCCCGCGACACTCGCCTGGTGATCACCACCGGTGGACTGGGCCCCACGCCCGATGACCTGACCGTTGAGGTCCTGGCGTCGATCCTCGACGTCGATGTGGAGATCGACGAAGACCTCGTGCAGCGTTTTATGGAGAATCGAAGTATCGAGAAGCGCGGGGATGTCAGCGAGGGGCTCCTCAAGATGGCGACACGGCCAGTGGGGGCCATCGCCCATCCCAATCCCGCGGGAGTGGCGCCGTGCGTTGAAGCGGTCAAGGCTGACACGACCCTGTGCGCGCTGCCGGGGCCCCCTCGAGAGGTGGAGGCCCTGTTCCGTCAGACCCTTGAGCCGATGATCGCCGAACTCTACTCCGGCACACGGGCGAGCCTGCGGGTCGTGGTCAATCTGCCGGAGTCTCAGTGTGGACCGATCCTGCACAGTGTGATGGACGCATGTCCCAACACGTATCTGAAGGCCTTTGTTGCCCTGAGCGAGCGTACGGCGGATGGCCAACGGCTCCCTGTGGATATCGTGGCGTGGGCACAGACCGAAGAGGAAACGACTGACCTACGTGCGCGCGCCCTGAGCCTGTTCGAACAACAGGTGGCAGAAAAGGGCGGCACCATGGAAATCGTCGGAGGAGCCTGATATGTCTCCGCCTCTTCGCGTGGCCATCATCGCTACTACGTGGTTTCCCAACAGTCACGCGGGTGTGCTGGCGACGAAGTTCCTGACCGGTTTTCCCACCGATGAAGGGCTGGTGCCACCTCGCACGTGTGTGGTGTCCCTCTACATCGACCAGATTCACGAGCGGGATGTAGGCCTGCAACTGGCCGAGCAATATGACATCCCCGTCTTCGGCAGCATTCGCGCCGCCCTGACTCTGGGCGGCAAGGCACTGGCCGTCGATGCGGTCCTCATCATCGGCGAACACGGCGACTATCCGCTCACACCCCTCGGTCAGGAGATGTTGCCCCGCCGATGGTTCTCCGAGCAGGTTTGCAGTGTCATCGCCGAGTCAGGTCGTGGAATCCCCGTATTCAGCGACAAACACCTGGCCTACCGATGGCAGGACGCGAAGTGGATGTACGAGGAGGCCCGTCGGTTAGAGATCCCCTTTTGGGCAGGATCATCGATCCCCGTGACCTGGCGACGCCCCAACTATCAGCACCCGTCGGGTGAGCCGGTCGACGAGGCCTTGTGTATCAGTTTTCACATGCTCGAACGGTATGGCTTCCATGGCCTGGAGGGTTTGCAATGCCAGGTGGAGCATCGCGCCGGTGGTGAGTCTGGAGTCCACAGCGTGACCTGCCTGTCCGGCGATCATGTCTGGCAGGCCGCCGACGCCGGGCAATGGTCTCAGAAGCTCGCCGATGCCGCCCTGGCTGCCATGGAACCCGGGCCTGGCCGCCTCGACCGAGATGCGATCACGGAGCCACACGTGTTTCTGCTGGAATACACCGACGGTCTGCGGGGTGTGGTGTTGATGTTGGGAGACACGGGATACGTCACAAAGTCCGCCTACGCCTCACGACGGCGTGACGGCGGCGGCGAAACCATCGACGCCTTCGAGTATCACACCGACCTGGGCCCCAACCACGGGCACTTCAGCTACTTCGGTCTGGCCATCGAGGACTTCTTCATGGAGGGTGTACCCCAATCCCCCGTCGAACGAACGCTGTTGACCACGGGCATCCTGGAGGCGGTGATGATCTCCCACGACCGGGATGGCGCTCGCGTAGAGACGCCACATCTTGAATTCGGCTATCAGCCCACGACATCGATCCTTCGCCGACCGTCGGCAGCCCGGCCCCACTCAGCGACCCTGACTGGGCTCCCCATGCCGGAGCCGGGGTCGACCACATCGGCCAAGATCTTGCCCGTCGGCAGAGACGGGACACAGTATGGCCAGCGCGGTTGAAGCCCCCTCCAACTGAGGGAAGAAGACCTCGGTGACCCAACGAATGCGACCTTCTTGAGCGATCTGTTTCGCGGTTACAATCTGCGCGACTACGACGAGAACGTTCGCAGGTTTTTCCTGTTCGGTATCCCCCTGTTCTCGGGGATGATGATCCAATCCCTTCTTTACAATCTCTATCTGACGCGGCTGGGGTATCAGGAGGACTTCATCGGCCAGATGGCCGGCCTGGCCCCGCTGGCGTCCGGCCTGTTCGCTGTACCCACGGGCATCATCAGCGATCGCGTAGGACGGAAGCCCTTTCTGCTGGCATCGGCCGCGGTGATGGCCGTCACCCAGATCGGGCTGTGCACGGTCACGGATCGCTCGTTGCTCCTGGTTTTTGCCTTCGTCGCCGGTACATCAGGGGCCTTCATCTGGGTCAACCACGTCCCCTTCCTGAGCGAAAACGCCGCTCCGCAGCGGCGAGCACAGGCGATCGCCATCTGGATGAGCATCCAGGCCCTCACCCGGATGATCATGAGTCTGTTGGCAGGATCTCTGCCAGATCTGATGGGACACCTGGCGGACATCGGCACCGAGGAGCCTGAACCCTTCCGGTATGCCCTCTATGTGGGATCGGCCCTCTGCCTGGTGGCCATGCTGCCGTTGATCGGTGTGCACACCAAGACATCAACCCGTACGACCCAGGAGCCAGGGACGACCACCGCTTTTCCCTGGCGCACGTTCATCGCCTTCGGCGCGATCAGTATCTGCCGGGGCGCATCCATGGGGTTCTCCTTCCCCTTCTTAAATGTGTTCTTTCAGCAGGCCCTGTTGTTGTCGACACCTGTGATCGGTGGTGTCTTCTTTCTCAGCCAGGTCGTTGCTGTCCCATCTACGGTATTGGCACCGGCCATCGCCCGAAGATTTGGCCAGATCCACACCATCGTTCCCACGCGAATCGTCGGTTCCCTCGCCCTGGTTCTGCTCGGTTTCTCGCAGAGTCTGGCCCTGGGGCTGGCGTGTTTTCTGCTCACCACCATCGTCGAGGCCATCACGGCGCCGACAGAGATGACCTACGCAACCCAGGTGGTACCGAGCGCCTACTGGGCCCGGATGCAGAGTCTGCGTGTGACGGGATTCCAGATCCCGGCGGGTCTGGCGAGTTTGGCCGCCGGTTTCATCATTGTCGAATATGGCTACTGGGCGACCTTCGTCCTCGCGGGGACATTGCGCATGGTCAGTGCTGTGATTCTTTTCACGGTCTTCCGCGGAAAACAGATCGAGGTGTGACATGTTTGATCTTGAGACGCAGCAGTATCTGTTCGATCTGAACGGCTATCTCGTTGTGGAGGATGTGCTGAGTCCGGCCTTGCTCAAGACGCTGAACGAGAGAATCGACGCACAGAATCTCGCAGATAAGGATCAGAGAATCGGCAGTGCTGCGGGTGGAGCACCACAGTGTCCTGGGTTCCTGCAGTGGGGACAGGAGTTCTGTGATCTGCTTGATCACGAAGCGATTCTGCCGATCCTCAGATTTCGCCTTGGCGACTGCTTTCGTCTCGATCGTCTCTACGGCATTCGCATGCGCCCGGGCACGCCGCGCGGAGGCCTACATGCCGACTACGGTGTTTCAGCGATCGGTTCGGCTGCTACTCCGGGAGAACGGTATCACCCTCCCGAGCATATTCTGCACACCGGATTCGTCGTTGTGGCCTGGAATCTGACGGATGCTGGCCCTGATCAGGGCGGATTCTGCTGCATTCCTGGTTCCCATAAGACAGACTATCCATTGCCCCGGAGCATATTTGAGGCCCACGAGGAAGCCGACTGTGTCATCATGCCCAATGCGCCGGCCGGTTCGGTAACTCTGTTCACCGAAGCACTGACCCACGGCACGGCCCCCTGGAGGGCCACACACGAGCGACGCTGCATTCTCTACAAATACTGTGTTTCGCAGATCGCCTGGTCGGCGCGTCGCGTAGAGATGCCGGAGGAATTCGAACTCACTGACCGGCAGAAACTGTTATTTGCAGATCCAGCCGATCCCCATCGATTCTTCCCATCCTTGTTTGAGTAGTTCGGAGGTCTGCCTGAGCGGCTCAGGCCCAACTCTCCTGCAGCACTCGCAGCATATTGCCACCGAGAATCTTGCAGGCTTCCTCTGCGCTGTACCGGTGTTGCATCAGGTTTTTGGTGAAATCCCGCCACTGCGGCGAGTTCTGAGTATGGGAGGCGAGCCCCACGTGGTCGATGCCCACGAGCTCGACGGCATGGTCGATGTGGCGCAGGTCGAGTTTCGTCCCCCGCACCTCTGCGTCGTAGAGTTTGGCCGCCGCCAGTTCAAAGGGATCGGGAAACTGCTCCAGTTGGCGCTTGTCTCGCTGCAGCCGCGCCTGCCGTGATTCGGCCGACGTGCGAGCTGTGGGCGCAAGAATGCCCACGACACCTCCCGTGCCGGCGATGGCCGACATCAGATCGTCGGGCAGGTCTCGATCGCTGCCGCTGAGGGCGCGGCATTTCGAATGGGTGGCCACCAGAGGGCGAGTCGTGGCCTCCAGCGCGTCACGGCAGGTCTCATCCGAGGCGTGGGAGAGATCGACGAGCATCCCCAGTTCATTGCACGTGTGCACCACTCGCCGGCCGAAGTCAGACAGACCGGGTGTTTCGTTGGCTTCCACAGAAGAGTCCACCCAGTCGAAGGGAGCCAGATGGCAGAGGGCCATCACACGGAATCCCCTCTCTTGATACTGACGCAGCACGTCAAGATCGTTGTCGATCCAACCACTCTTCAGCATGAGAACGAGAGCGACTCGCCCGCTGCGGACGACCTCCGTCAGTTGGGTACCCGTGCCCGCCACCGAGATGTGATCCGCATAGGTCTCGACGAATTGCAGATGCGCGTCCAGTTCCTGACGAAGACGGCGCACCATGTCGCGCCCCTTGAACAGATGCATCCACTGGCCCTCCTCGTCGCCCCGGGTGTTCGCGTCGTCGGCTTCTACATACATCTCAACGGCGGACAGGGCCTGCAGAATGACACCACCACACTGCAGATCGTGCAGGTCGATCAGGGCAGAATAGGCGTCCACCACCGTACATTGGCGGTGGAAGGTGTCCACACCTTCGGCTTGTAGGGCGACTCGGGAGAAGGCCCCGTCGTCGTGTCGAGGTGACCGATGCGATCACCCAGGCCCTGTGTCTCGTTCTCGGATGCTTTCATAGAAGACTTCCTCATGAACAATGATGTAACCACAGCCCCGGCTGCGGGCCCCATCGAACGACGCCGACTGCATGCGGTGCTCGCCATCGCCTCAGCGGCCTTCTTCCTGCTCTTCGGATACGAAACGGTTCGCAGCGCCTCCGTGTCCATGTTTATCAATGCCTATGGCGCCGCACGTCTTCCCTACGTCATGGCCCTGTCGCCCGTGGGCGTCATCGTCATGATCTACGGATACGGAAGACTGCTCACCAGGCTCGGCGCAGGACGGACGTTGGCCGTGACGAGCTTGCTGTCGGGGGTCGTACTTGCAGGTTGTTATGTCGCCGTGGAGATGGGCAGCGCCCCCGCTACAGCCTTGCTGTACGTGCTGAGAGAAGGCTACATCGTGCTCGTCATCGAACAGTACTGGTCTTTCATCAACAGCACGTTGGCAACCTCCGAGGCCCGACGGCTTAATGGACCTGTCTGCGGCATCGCCTCTGTGGGTGCCGTTCTGGGTGGACTCACCGTCGGCCGCCTGGCACCGATCATCGGCACCGAGGCACTCGTCGCTGTTGCGGCGGCGACACTGATCCCCGCGGCGGTGATGGGCTCGCTCGCCTATCGGGTGGCGGGCCCACCACGTGACGAAACCACGACGGACCGACAGGCAGTGCTTGGTCTTGGATTGTTTCGCCAGCATCGGATCCTCGGTCACGTGGCACTGCTGATTCTGCTGACCCAGTTGTTTTCGACGCTGCTTGATCTACGCTTCAGCACATTGACCGAGGTAGCGTTGCCAGAGAAGGATACTCGAACCGCGTTCTTCGGCGACTTCTACGCAGCCCTGAATGGGACGGCCTTTCTTCTTCAGTTCGTCGTCACGCCTTTGGTGCTGCGGTATGTCAGCCTTCGCCAGGTACACCTGGCGATCCCCCTGCTGCACATGTTCGCCATGGGCGTCGTCTTCTTTGAACCCACGCTGGCCGTCGCAGCCGTGGCCTTCCTGTTGTTCAAGTCCATCGACTATTCCGTCTTCCGGGCGACCAAGGAAATCCTCTATATACCGTTACCCTATGACGCCAGGTATCGAGCCAAGGAGGTGATCGACGCCTTTGGATATCGTGCCTCCAAAGGCGTGACGTCAGGCGCTGTTTCGGTGGTGACCATGATCGGGGGAGCCATCCCGGGTTTCATCTATCCCGTGGCTGGATTCGCGACGGCCCTTGGATGGTGGCGGACGGCAGACCGTGCGACAAGAGAACCGATGGCGTAGAGGTCGTCAACCTAGTCGACGCGATGGGCTTGAATCCAGTCCCAGTCGAAATCCCATCCGAGCCCTGGCTCATCCGAAATCGTCACGTTCCCCTCGTCATCCAGTGGATCGGCGATCGAACGCAGATGAGGCGGCGGTTCGTCGTAGTCGACGAACGGATGCAATAGACCACGTTCGTAGAACTCCCCCGGTATCCGCATGGCACAAAGGGCAGCCAGATTGGCCGGCCCGCCTCCGTGGATCTCGCAGCGCACACCGTGTGCCTCGCACAGGTGGATCGTCTTCATCAACGGCGTCAGACCCCCGACATCCCCGACGCCGGCGCGAGAGATGTCGGCCGCATTCTGGACGATCCACTCCGCTCTGGTGAAGTGTTTCCCCTCCATCGTCTCGGGTCCCACCACCGGAATCGTCAGTTGGTCGGTCAGCCACTTGTAGGAGGACATGGACTGTTCGTCCATGGGTTCTTCGATCCAGTAGTAGTCGAGATTCTCCAGCTCTCGCCCGATGAAACAGGCATCGTGGCGATCGTAGAAATGGAACGGATCGAGCATCAGCTTCATGTCAGGGCCCACCGCTTCGCGCACGGCGGCGCACGCCGCCACGTCCATCTTCGGATCCGGGGCCCACTCGATGGGTGGCTGCCACGTGTGCAGTTTGAAGGCCGGATACCCTTTGTCCTGGCAGGCCTTGGCGAACACTCCGTATTCCTCTGGGGTACTCAACCCACCTGACAGCTCGTCACCACACATGGTCGATGCATAGGCGGGCACGCTTGTCCGCGTTGCGCCGAGCAGCTTGTAGACGGGCAACTGGGTCGCCTTACCGGCAAGATCCCACAAGGCCAGATCGACGGCGCAGATCAGTATGTCCGAGAGAGACCCCTTGTGCAGTCGTTGGCGCTCGTTGAGAAGGTGCCAGATCTCTTCGCGAAAAAAGGGGTCGCGCCCTACCAGCAGAGGTTTCACAATCTTGTTGAGCAAATCCGCACCCCCACCCATGGAGACACCCTCCACACCCTCGTCGGTGTGAATCTTCGTGATCGATGAGGTCGTCTCGTAGGGTTCAGGTGCCGGATGGCCGTGGCCATCTGCATCCGAAACGGTGCGTCCCGTCGTCTTGAACCGCTCGACGGTGATGTCGGTAATCTTCATGCTCGCCTCAGTCGCGTCGTAGGGCCTCTTCGACGATCGAGACATTCTCCTCGACCATGTCGTCCTTGTCGCCACGGTGCATGCCGACATTCACCACATCTGTCGGCTTGATATGGTCGTAGGTGTATTCGAAGGCCATGCGCGGATCGATACGCCCAGCCCCCATGACCTTGTAGGCGATGACGGGTTTCTGAATCGTCCGGATGCACTCGGTGGCAGGTGCGACGTCCTTGAGTTGGAACTTGTGTCCATGCCCGTCGTGAAGAGAGCCGCAGTTGAAGAACGGTACGGCGTGGAAATCGACGACGTCGAGACTGTTCACCCACAGATGCACTTCAGGAGCATGCGCCGCAACCCCCACGATCGTACCCCGTGACCTGGCATGGTCCGCCCATGCACGCAGGGTGTCCTCATCTTGATCGACATACAGCTGGTCGATGCGGCCACCGTGGAAATAGAGCGCCTTGCAGCCCACTTCGACGACTCGGTCGACGGCATCTGTCATGTCGGGTTCGGTCCGATTGTTCACCTGGGCGATCCATTGGAGCGCCCCTCCCCCGCCCAGATACTCCTCCACCGACTGCATGACCCTCGGTGTCTCGTTGTTCGTGATCATCGTGTTGATGCCTGCCTTCTCGGCACGATCCCATGTCTCGAAGATTTGCTCCTTCGTGTGGAAGGCCACCATCTCTGCATCGCGCGACTTGCTCTGGTGAGAGTAGCCGCCGAAGGGATTGGCACCCACGATGAGGCGTCGGATCTTGAGGCCGCAGAAATCGACTGTCGGTAACATTTTGAACCTCTTTGAGAAGAGGTTGAGGGCCGGTTGCGGCAAAGATAGCCAGAATCCGACGCCGCCGTCAGATAGACTGCGCCAGCTTAGGCGCTGTCCGGCATGAGGGCCGTGATATTCAGATACTCAAGATCATCCTCAGTGTTGTTGATGACCTGATGACGTTCCTTCGGAGCCAGGTGAACGGCGTCTCCCGCTGTCACATCGAACTCCTTATCGTCAATGAGCATTTTGCCACGACCCGACACGAAGTAGTAGACCTGTTCCTTGTTCTCATGCGCGTGGTAGTCGGTCGTGATTCTGCCCTGGACCATGTGGCGAGTCAGACTTCCCAGGGATAACAGCACGGCCGAGTCCGGTGGATCTTCGCCGTCGTCCCTCTTTCGGGTCAGCAGAGGCCAGATGATCTTGGTCTCGTGCCCGATGTAGGGAACCTGATCCCGCCAGTTTCTGATCCGCATCTCAATCTCCTTGGTCCCACGTTGTGAAAGGTGACTACAGGCCGAACTCCCGCATTTTTCGCCATAGGGTCGTGCGGTGCATCCCCAGTTGTCGTGCCGCTTCGTTGCGATTCCACTGACTCTTCTCAAGCGCTCGAAGGACAGACGCCCTTTCGTCGGTGATGCCGATGGTTGCAAGTGGGGCGGCAGACATCGAGCGAGGATAACTTCGCCCCGACAGCGGATAAATGCGTGTTCGATCGCATTCTCCAGCTCACGCACATTGCCGGGCCACGGATAGCCTGTCAGAAGCTGCAGAGCGGCATCATCAAACGTCATGGATCTTTCGTCCTCTGCGTGCTCGAAACAGTTCGACGAAGTAGTCGACGAGCAGTGGGATGTCTTCCCGGCGCTGTCGCAGGGGCGGCACTTCGATGGGCATGACGTTGAGACGATAGAACAGATCGCTGCGGAAACGCTCCTCGGCGATCGACCGGATCAGGCCTTGATTCGTCGCGGCAATGACGCGACAGTCGACCGGCTCCGAACTCCCAACACGCTCGATCTGTCGTTCCTGCAGAACCCGCAGCAACTTCACCTGTACCGCCAGGCTTACATCGCCGATCTCATCGAGGAAAATCGTACCCGCTTGAGCGAGTTCGAAGCGACCTACCTTGTCGCGCAGGGCGCCGGTGAAGGCACCCTTCACGTGCCCGAACAACTCTGATTCGAACAGGCTCTCCGACAGAGCCGCGCAGTTGACCTTGGCGAAGGACCCTGCTCGCCGATGGCTGCTGTGATGGATCGCTGAGGCAACAAGCTCTTTGCCTGTCCCGCTTTCGCCAAGAACGAGCACTATGGCATCCGAATCGGCGAGTTGCTCGACGAGTTCGTAGATCTCCTGCATCGTTCGATGGCGGCCAATGATGCCGTAGATTCCCCTGCGATTCCCCAGTTGATCGCGGATGGCCTCCAACTCGGTCACATCGTGCAGAACAAGAACCACGCCCTGTCCTGGCCGTCGTCGTCGCGCAATACCCGCGTCGTGGCCAGTAGTTGCCGAAGACGCTCGTCGGGCATGTCCAGCCTCAGCGACACACCGCTGGCCACGTGCCAGGGGCAGACGCGGTCCGGCCAGGACACGCTCGAGGGCGCGCAGTTCGGCGCTGTGATGAAAGGGGCCGTCCGTCCAAGTGGCTTGGTGTACGGGTGTTCCTCCATGGACTGCCAATCGTGGTTTTCCTTGACCTGCCATGACTCCTTACCCTTTCTGAACTCTTTCTGAGTTTCCCATCGTCCACCGACTCGAAGTCGTCGTTGATCTGCAGACCTCAACGGCGACCCGGTTCACCTCGCGGAGATCGACATGTCTGAATCGACCGAAAGTGCCCCTCTGTTTGGTTCGCCCGAGTTGCGACTGCCAGACGACCTGCGGGGACCGCTGAAGGCCCACATGGAGAATCTACGGAATCGGTATGTGGAAATGGGCTGGGCCGGTCGTGGCGGTTTCGGCAGCAAGCCGGCTCTCATCGTCATCGACCTGGCCTTGTGGTGGACGAAACCCGACAAACCACCCATGGGCAGCCACATCGACCCAATCGTGGAATCCACTTGTGTCCTGCTCAAGGCAGCCCGCGCCGCCGGCATCCCCATCTTCTTCACAACCTACGACTACGATCCGGCCGATCCACCGACCCCCCACCACGGGAAGTGCGAACCCAACATTGGACCCGAGGATGCAGGGCTGATGGAGTTGGACCCCCGACTGGAGCGTCGCGACAGCGAACGAATCATTCGAAAGAAGTATGCCTCCGCCTTCAACAGCACCAATCTCTACCACAACCTCACCACGTTGGACATTGACACACTCATCGTCACGGGCGTGAGCACCAGCCATTGTGTCTACGCCACGAGTCGCGATGCGGCGCACACCTTCCGAGTTGTCGTGCCCCACCAGGCCGTGGGCGAGCGCTGCGAACTAATGCACGAGGTGAATCTGCTCGACATCGACATCGACCTAGGTGATGTGATGGGCCTGGACGACGTGGTTGGGCATCTGCAGGCACTGTAGCTCGGGGGGGCCGACGGCGCGCGGCAGAGTGGCTCAGTGGCGGCCCGGTAACTCAGTGACCAAGTGAACCAGGCGGCTTAGAGAATCACCGTCCGCCTGTCGTGTTCTCGCCCTATCCCGCCGCCGCGGATTCGGTGGCAGCGATGGCGGCCAGCGTGTGCTCCACATTGAGCTGAATCTGGTTCTCGTGTTTAGGAAACATGCCTGCAATGGCAGCGTCGCCGGGCTTGATGTTGGCAAAGACGAATTCGAAGGCCGTCCGCACATCTTCCTGCGTGCGGCATCGCCGGCTGGCAGCGAGGAATTTGAAGGCCAGACACATCTTCTGAGTCTTCTGAATGATGGCGATCATCCGTGCCGGATCATCTGGATTGAATTCCTCGAAAGAGCCCGCATTGAAGGGGTCTACGAGCGCACTCTCCCGGCGCACCTTGTTCAGGTTGTAGAAGCAGGTCATGTAGAAATCCACGTCCCACCCTTTGCTCTCCACGTGGTCGAAGACAGCGGGAATGTGACTGGCGATACCTACCTGAACGCCTGTGTCTCGCATGCACTTGAGATAGTCTTCCACCTCGTCGATACGACCGTCGAGCCAGAGATTGTCAGTACGCGAGCCGTGATGGTAGATCGCCTCGGCGCCCGCCGCGGAAATGACGCGGATATTCTCGAATCCATCCGCCATCTCTGAGGCGGTCTGGGCGATAAAGTTCAACTGCCCGCCCTCACGCTTGAACAACTCTCGCCAATAGAGAATCCGGTGGAAGTCACCCCGTGCCTGCAGCGTGTTGATGCCCGCCCCTTCCAACCGATGCAGATAGGCGACGACCTGCTTCTCGGTGAAGTACTCTCCCATGTCTCGATTCATCTCAGGCGTGAAGTGGGAGTTTCCACAGAGCGGATTCCCACCACTGATGAATCGAGTGATCTCGATATCGGAGTTCCCCAGTTGGACAGTGGGAAGATTCATTTGAGCTGCCTTTCCATGGTCAGACGAGGGTTTGGTCCTTCAGCTTCACCAATCGGCCCGACTGTACGACACTCGATGCGATGTCGAGGTGACGAATATCATCGGCCGGATCTCCAGCGAAAGCGGCCAGGTCAGCGACCAGCCCGGGCTTGATGCGTCCCACCGTGTCGTTCAGGCCGATCGCCTCAGCCGTGGCAGCCGTCAGCGTCTGCAGTGCCCGCCATGGCGACCAGCCCATCCATTCGACGAAGGCCCACGCATTGGCCGCGGTTCCGTCATGGGGGGCGTGGGGCATGCCCATGTCTAAGCCTGATGTGAAACGGACGCCAGCCTCGTCCATGCGACGCAGCAGCACCAGGTGTTCCTCGGTTCCACCCGAAGCAGCCACGTCATCTCTTCCCTCTCGTAGCCGGTGCGCCATGGTCCCTCTGAAGATGTGCCCAATCGTCGGATCCACCCAGTGTCCGAGATCGACGATCCGCTGGACCACGTCTGGTCGATAGTCGAGAGAGGGGTCTGGATC
>PVBE011783570.1_pt1 | contig 14362 bp, 10 predicted proteins | sample 1631181 | NCBI WGS metagenome assembly PVBE01 (sample SAMN08397723, study PRJNA350692) | Marine metagenome, whole genome shotgun sequencing project. | isolation source: water | place: Pacific Ocean | collected 2012-04
GTGGGAATGAATGCCGTCATAATGGATGGTGCTGTAATTGGCGAGAACAGTTTTGTTGCTGCGATGGCATTTGTAAAATCAGAGATGGTGGTTCCACCAAATGTTGTTATTGCGGGGTGCCCAGCAAAAGTGATAAAAGAACTTACTGACCAAGAAATTGAGTGGAAGGGAAATGGAACTAGAACATATCAATATCTTGCTGACCGCCACAATGCTACTTTAAGAGAATGCGAACCACTTACAGTCATCGAGCCAAACAGGCAACGAGTTCCCAAGACAAACCATGTTTCAAAGAAAGAGTTTGAGAACTAATTAATTTCGTTCAAAGAGCGTTGCTAATCCTTGCCCAACGCCAACACAAAGCGTAGCAACTCCACGCGTTGCTTGTCTTCTATTTAGCTCGTGGATTAAAGTGACCGCAATTCTTGCACCGCTGCACCCAAGTGGATGTCCCATTGCAATTGCACCACCATTAACATTTACTCTATTTGCATCCATCCCAATTTCTTGTATACATGCGATTGATTGGGCTGCGAAAGCTTCGTTAAGTTCAAATAAATCTATGTCATTAACGGTTAGTTCTTCACGTTCGAGCAACTTTTTTGTGGCAGGTATTGGTCCTGTTCCCATGATTGCAGGATCAACACCACTTGAAGCACAAGCTCCAACGTACCCCAATATATTAAGCCCAAGTTTGTTAGCAAGGGATTCTTCGACGAGTACTAATGCTGCAGCGCCGTCATTTATTCCACTACTGTTTCCTGCCGTTACAGTTGCGTCATCATTGCTTGAAAATGAGGGTTGTAATGTTCCAAGTTTGTCCAGTGAAACATCTGGTCGAGGATGCTCGTCGGCATCTATAATAATTGATTCGCCTTTCCTTTGCGGAACATCGACAGGAATGATTTCATCATCCCACTTTCCTGCGTCTTTTGCATTTTTCCATTTTTGTTGGCTTTCCAAAGCAAATACATCTTGTGCCTCGCGAGAGATAGACCATTTTTTTGCAACATTTTCTGCAGTTTCACCCATTCCAAACGGGTGATGTATTTTAGATAACTTTGGGTTTAGAAATCTCCAACCAATGGTAGTGTCATGCATTTCGCAATTTCGATCAAAAGAAGTTTTCCCCTTTGCCATAACAAACGGTGCCCGACTCATGGATTCAACACCACCAGCGACCATCACGTCTCCGCAATTGCATTCAATCATTCTAGCTGCAATATTGATTGCTTCAAGACCTGAAGCACAAAGTCGATTTACTGTTGCGCCCGGAACAGTTTCAGGAAGTCCTGCAAGAAGAGAAGCCATCCTTGCAACGTTTCGATTATCTTCACCGGATTGGTTTGCGGCACCAAAATAAATATCATCTATCTTGTTCTTGTCGATACCAGCTTTTTGAACAGCGGCTTTAATAGCAATCGCTGCGAGATCGTCTGGGCGGATTGAACTAAGCGCTCCACCATATCGACCGATTGGCGTTCGGACAGCAGAGACAATTGCTACTCGTCGTTTCATACGGTTATTGTACTGGTTTAACTTGCGGGAACTGTTCCAAGAGGAGGCGAAGCAAAACGACCATCTTGAGTGGTCTCATTTAATACAGCAAGGAGGTTGAGAACCCTGTCCATTCCGATTCTATTTGCCCACTCGATTGGTCCTAACGGGTAATTTGCCGCAAGTTTCATAGCAATATCGATGTCTTTCGAGCTCGTTATTTCATCTGAAGAAACCCACATTGCTTCATTTATGATGCTGGCTAAAACTCTTGAAAAGATATATTTTTCAAGCATCGAGCCCGAAGTACAAGTTGCCTCTATACAGAAATCATTAATTGCATGTTCAAGACGATTAGATAGTTCTAATTCTTGCGTCTCAATCAAAATTGCTGGCACAGTATTTTTTTTGTCATCGTGTGCGTAAGCACCACAACCAGTTATCCGACCAAAATGCCCTTTTTCAACAAGAGACGTTTGCCTTTCACTAGGCATGAGCCGATTTGGTTTGCCGAGTTGGTTCCAAATTTTTACAGTTGTTTGTGCAAGTACATCTTGGCCGATGAGGTCAGATAAAATAAATGGTCCCATCTTAAATTCGCCAAAGGTTTGCAAAGTTTCATCAACAAAATTGATAGTTGCAATCCCTTCCTCGACAATTCTCCACGATTCAAGATAGAACGGTTGAGAAATGCGATTCACTATAAATCCAGAAGTATCTTCACAATGAACGACCGTTTTCCCCCACGCTTCTGCAAGAAGTGTTGCTCTTTGTATTGCGGATTCAGAAGAATTATTTCCACGAACTATTTCGACAAGAGGTGTAATTGGCGCGGGATTGAAAAAATGCATACCGACAATTCTTTCACAGTATCCACACGCTTCGCCTAATTCGGTAATCGAAAGCAAAGTCGTGCTTGTTGCAATAATAGATTCCTTAGAACAATTGCCAATTTGTTTTAGTGCAAATGTTTTAGTGTCAAAATCGTCTTCTACGGCTTCTATAATGAGGTCACAATCATTTAAATCATTAAGCACATTTGTTGTCGCAATTTGTTCAAGGAAATTGGATGCCTGAATATCCGAAATCCTACCTTTGGCAACGAGACGATGAAATCGGTTCGTAATTGCAGACATTGAAAGTTCTAAAAGTGTGGGTTCAAAATCAAATAACCTGACTGTCCAACCAGCAGTTGTAATTGCTTGAGCAATGCCAGTGCCCAAAGTTTTTGCACCAACGATACCAATTGGATTTGTTAAATTCATAGTCATTGCTCATATCATCATACGCAAAGATTTACTAAATGGATTCACCTATCCAATAAAGATGGGGTCAGAGTAGTTAAAAAAAGAACAAATCAAATAAGAATAAACCCTGAATTCAAGAAATCAGGATAATTTGTTGAGCAAAATACTTAGTTCATGGTATTGTTATGTGATAGTAATGGTCAAAACTTTCACTGAGACACTCGGTTTGTAATTACATGACAAGCAAAGATTTTCCAACAGATCCAAACGCCGAAACAGTTGGTCTTCCAAGTGATGATTCTGGGAAAGGGAGCGTCCCAGAACCGGGCAAATTTGTTACTCAGGGGATGCCAAGCGAAATTGGTCGGTTCCGTATTCTGGGGATTATTGCAAGTGGTGGTATGGGCGTTGTCTATGAAGCAATGCAAGAAGCACCTCGACGAAGAGTTGCGCTTAAGGTTATCAAAGCAGGGGCTGCAAGCGATATGGCTCTTCATCGATTTCACTTTGAAGCACAAACACTGGCAAAGTTAAGCCACCCAAATATCGCACAAATATATGAAGCAGGCACATGGGAATCTGAGGGTGGGGAAGTTCCTTTTTTTGCAATGGAATATATTCCCGGAGCACGCAGCGTTGTTTCTTTTGCCGAGAAGAAAGATCTGTCACTTGAAAAGCGCTTAGAACTATTTGCAAGTATTTGTGAAGCCGTTCATCACGGCCATCAAAAAGGTGTTATTCATAGAGACCTAAAACCAGATAATATTCTAATTGACAGTAACGGTGACCCTAAAATTATTGACTTTGGAGTTGCCCGTGCTACTGATGCCGATCTTACTGTAACGACAATGCAAACAACGATGGGACAACTCATCGGGACGTTACAATATATGAGTCCAGAACAGTGTGATGCGGATCCCGACCGAATTGACACACGTAGTGATGTGTATGCGTTGGGTGTAATTCTATTCCAGTTGCTTTCAGGTAAGCTGCCATATGACTTGCGGCGGCAGGCAATTCACGAAGCGGTTCGAATAATTAAGGATGAACGCCCGACATCCATGGGTACACTTGATACATCCTTAAGGGGAGACGTAGACACGATTGCTTTGAAAGCATTAGAAAAAGACCGAGATCGTCGGTATCAGTCCGCAGCAGAACTGGCTGGAGATATTCATCACTTCTTGAATAATGAACCAATTATTGCTCGACCATTAAGTATTGGGTATCAAGTTCATCTCTTTACAAAGAAATACAAAAGGACATGCGCAGCGGTTTTATTACTTGCAATTTCTGTTTTTTTGGGTTTACTCGGTACAACATGGGGAATGGTTGAAGCAAATAGACAAGAAAAAATTGCAGTGGCTCAACGGGTCATAGCTGAAGATAGATATGAGACCATCTTGGACATGTCACGTAATTTTATTGGTGGGTTTTATGAAGGTATTGTTAAATTGAATGCTGCGCTGGGTGTTCGAAAGCATGTACTTGACTCTACATTGTTGCATTTGGATGATTTAGAGCAGACTGCTGGCGAGACCGACGAAATACTTGCGGAAAAAGCGCGAACAAATTCTCATATAGGAGATTTGTTTGCCGGAACCTCTGCAGCTAATCTTGGTGATATTTTTCAATCACACACCCGTCACACAGAAGCGTTAAATATGTATTTACAACTCGTAAACGGAGGGGAGAAGAAATATAACTATAACGTTTCAGCAGAATATGCTTCACTGGCTAATTTAGCAATGTTGGATGGAAAACATGCAGATGCTACTGAAATTATCCAGAGGTCAAGAAGTGCTATGGATCAGTTTTTGAAGGATTATCCGAATGATAAAAACGGGTTGAGATTAAGCGACCGTCTCCAAATGAGACTTCTCGATATTTACATTGAGTTAGATCAGGAAGAAGAAATAAGAGCGCTACTTGAAGAATTAAAAGAAGTGCGATCCCAGCGAATGTTAGCGGCTCCTTCTGACCTTAGATTGAAGCGGGGGTATGCAAACATCCTTCTTCGGGTTGGCCGGGTTTATTTAGCGCGGGAAGATTTCAAAACTTCGTTACAAACGTATCAAGAAGCATGTTTACATTTCGAAGAACTAGTGGCAGCTGAACCAGAAAATGGAAGAGCACTCCGCGATTTGGCTTGGGCTCAGTATTTTCTAGGTGAAGGATTGGTTCTCGCAGGCGATATTCCTAAGGGATTTGATGCTCTTGAGGCAGGTTTATCGCTTGTACGAGACCGGTGCGTGGCATTTCCCACAGCAGAGGATGCAAGAAACGATGTTTCTACATATTTAGACAGTTACATAGAATTTTGTAAAAAATACAAACAGAATAGTCGTGGTAAATCAATGACGTACACAGTTGTTCTAGCCCTTCAGCCAGTAGTAGAGAGCAACCCTACAAATTACGCTTTAAGTGAAGTTTATGCAAAAGCAGAGAAAATTCATAAGAAAATGTCGCAACTTGCCACTGTAGAATAGCTATTTTGGGCTAAAAATCATGTTTTTGAGTTTTTTATCGGGACAACAGTTCACACTTTGGTATTTGCTGGATAGTAGGTATTGTCAAGCAAATAATAAAATGAACAAACTCAGAACCTTAAACAAATAAACTCGTAATAAAGAAAACTTCTCTCTCTTTTTCCTCTCCTAATTCTCTCCTAATTCTCTCCCTCTCTCCCTCTCTCCCAATTACTCCTTACGGAGCAACGCTCCCCTCGAACATCGAGGGGAGTTTTTTGTATTCCACAGCATTCTCTTTGCAGGTATCTCTTTTTTGCCACATATATCCAACCACTAGCAAAAATGTTGTGTGGGTGTCCCCGTTCCTAGGTTAATTAATCGCTGTCAGTGAATTCGGTATGAAACTTAGCTTTAAGCATTTGAATCCCATTTTTATCACCGATAATAGTAAGTTGATCACTCTTCTCAAGAACAGTACTTCCTCGTGGGACGACCATTTGATTTCGACGGTGAATAATTGCAACAAGACAGTCTTCAGGAAATGCAAGTTGGCTAATGGGCAAATCGATAAGCGGTTCGGTTGGCATGCCGATTTCAAGTCGCAACGACATGAAACGATCTTCTCGCAATAAGATTTCTTTCATTTCTTGGCTTGTAGTTGATGTGAGCCATTGTGCCATGAACCCATCCTTGTCAACATGACCAGCGAGTTGTGCAAGAACACGCAAGTGCTGTGAAGGATCGTTCTCTGGGCTGACTAAAAAGAAAACAGCATGAATTGCCTGTTCTTCATGGTGTCCTCCGAATGCATCTCCAATATCGATGGTAACCCCATCTCGACTTCTTGCAATAACCATGCACGGTTTTTCAAGGTTCGGAAGACGTAGGTGGGGGAGTGCCACGCCACCTGTGACAGGTGTAGCTCCCACTCGTGTTCCGTGGAGAAAACCTTCAGTTAGAGCTTCAGCAGTTGTTGGCAGTAACGTAGCTAGTTCTTGGGAAGCGGATAGAACAATGTCCTCAAATGATGAGTCGTGAGGTGCATCTACAACACGTGCCTTTGCCACAATCTCATCAAAAGGATCATGCGCACGCAAACCTTTTTCTTTTAATATTTCTCGGAGCTCTGTATCAAGTGCACCAAATCTTTTTCTTCCAAGGCGTTCAAATATATGATAGATAGCACCGTATCGCTCAACTCGTTTTCGTGCGTATGAAAAGTACCAAACAATCCCTATAACAACTATACCGCTAGAAAAAATAACTGGAAGCCATCCCATAAGTACAATAATGGCAATGCAAGAGGTTGCGCCGAACAATTGTAACCATGGGTAGAAGGGAACTCTAAAGCCGGGGTCATATGAAGGCAATTCTGCTTCACGCATAACAATTACTGACATGCATAACAAGGCGAACATTAACAATTGAAACGCACTTGCGAGCTTCGCTATTTTTAGTGGGTCTAAAAACAAAATGACAACAATAATCAAACTGGCAGAAACAAGGATGCCAACAATAGGCGTGCCTTTACTATCTACTTTCCGTAGAGACTTTGGCAGTAAGTGGTCACGGCTCATTGCAAGTGGGTAGCGCGAGGAACTAAGAATTCCTGCGTTTGCTACAGAGAGGAATGCAATAATTGCAGCAAACGCCATGATATATGCGCCAGTGCTTGAGCCAGTGATTGCTGAAGCTACTGTTGAAACGGGAGTCAAATTGATTTTTCCATCAACTAAAGATAGCCCATCCGTACCACTTACTCCAATCATTACAATTAGCCCAATTACATATACAGTGATTGCTGTGCCAATTGCCAAAAAAAGTCCAAGTGGTAAATTTCGCTCTGGGTTACTAATCTCTCCAGCAACGCTAATTACTTTTGTGACTCCTACGTAACTTATAAAAACTAACCCTGCTGCAGAGAGGATGTTATCTGCTCCGCTATCAAAGAAGCCGGTGAAGTTAGCCGGTTTAATTAACAAACTACCTGAGGCAAGAAACCAGCTTAGTAATGCTAGCAGCAAAAAAACAAGAACAATTTGAAATGATGTTGTCTTTTTTGCCCCGAGTATATTTAGCCCACCAAAAAAGACAACAAGCCCCAAAGCAATAACTGTGTAAAGTGAGTCGCTTGTCCCCTCAGGGAAAAATAATTGTATGTACGCGCTCATTCCAACCAAAGCAAAAGCTGTTTTTAGCAAGAGCGCCAACCAAATGCCAAGCCCGCCAATTGTGCCGACCATTGGCCCTAGGCTACGATCAAGAAAATAATACGCCCCGCCGGATCTTGGCATGGCTGTTCCCAATTCTATTTTGCTCAACATTGGTGGTATGAGTAAAAGCCCTGCAATCAAGTAAGCAAGAACAACTGCTGGACCTGCTATTTGAGCAGCAAAACTAGGAAGTAAGAAAAAACCACTACTTAGCGTTGCGCCCGTTGCAAGGGCAAATACACCAAAGAGCCCTAGGTGTTTCTTTGTTTTAGGGAATATCGCCATCGCTAGGTGTTCATTATGCACGATTACCCAGAATCATGCGTTGAATAGCAGGATTACCGCTTTACGTGTGCGGTTCAGTCATTTTGCTGAAATTGAGGTACTCATCAAGTTCAGCTTCATCGAGCAAACCCTTTCTGAGAACTATTTCGCGAATTGTTTCGCCAGTTGTAAACGCCTCTTTTGCGATATTTGATGTTTTATCGTAACCAATAACTGGTGCGAGGATTGTACCAACCATTAAACTCTGTTCGACAAGTCCTTCTGCAATTTCTTTGTTGACTTCAAGCCCTTGAACTAATTTTTCATCAAGAATCGACGCTGTGCCAGCAAGGAGCATAATGGATTCGGTTAATCGCTCCGCAATTACTGGCATACAAAGATTTAATTCTAAAATTGAACCAACACCACCACTTGCCGCTGTCGTGATTGTGACATCATTGCCAACAACCTGGCAGAATACTTGCATGGCAGATTCGCAAATCACGGGGTTGACCTTGCCAGGCATAATCGAGGAGCCGGGCTGTGTGGCTGGTAGTGATAATTCAAAAAGTCCACACCGTGGTCCAGAACCAAGCCAACGAATATCGTTTGCAATTTTAGAAATACTTGTTGCAATAGTTTTTAATTCACCATGTGCCTCTACAACGCAATCTCTAGTCGCTTGCGCCTCGAAATGATTATTTGCTTCTTTGAACGAGACCCTTGTTGCTTTTGATAGTTCCCTGCAAACGATGGATGAAAAACGTGGATGTGTATTGATGCCAGTACCTACAGCAGTTCCACCAATTGGCGTGTTTTCAGCAAGTCGCATCATCGCTCGTTCTGCTCTACGAATACTATATTCAATAGCTGCTTCGTAGCCAGAAAAAATTTGTCCCATTCGTATAGGCGTTGCATCCATCAGATGCGTTCTTCCGATGGTGACGATTTTGTCCCACTTTTTTGTTTTTATTTTTAGACTCTTGCGAAGCCCCTTTAGTGCTGGGATAAGTGATTCCCTCAATTCCACGCAAGCTGCAATTTGCATAGCTGTTGGGAAAGTGTCGTTGGAAGATTGGCCCATGTTGACGTGATCATTTGGATGAATTGCATGTTTTGATTTCGCTTCTTTATTTGCAATTCTAGAAATCACTTCATTCACGTTCATATTTGTAGAAGTGCCTGAACCAGTTTGGAATACGTCAATCGGAAAATGTTTCATTATTCCAGCACTCCGGTCCGGATTGTCTAACGCATCCATCACTTCGTTACATGCACCGATGATGAGTTCTGATTTAGAGCCGTCTAGTAGTTTTAGTTTTGCATTTGCTACTGCGGCAGACCTTTTGAGGAGGGCAAATGCAAAAATGATTGCTGGTGGAATTCGTCTTCCTGAAACAGGGAAATTTAGAACAGCACGTTGTGTTGATGCGCCATACAAGGCATGGGCTGGAACTTCCATCTCGCCCATGGAGTCTCTCTCAATTCGAATTTTTCTTGATCTAGATGGCATCTGTGTCTTCTCGCTCTTATGGTGTTTTTTCAGCAGTTTTACTTTTTGGAGCAATGCCTAACAATTCTAGTTGTTCAGGTGTTAGGTCAAACCGTTGTTTGATTTCTGTTTTCATGGCACTCGCAGCACCAGTGTCAGACTCATTAATAGTTTTATATTTACTTATCCATAAATCTACATCAGAATTAGTATCTGCAGCCGCATCCCATTCATGGGCTTTGATTGCAGTATCGAATTTCAAAGTAAGCAATTCTTTGTTGAGCATGTTTTCTCCAAATACCTCAAAGACTTGCAGTGCTTCAACGGTATCTCCAGAATTCAACAAGAGAGGAACTAGAGTTAGGACAATTGATTCTAACTTAATTGGCTCTGGTTTATTTTCGTGGGACAGTATTTGCTTTAATATTGTTACTCGTAATGAATCCAGTCCTTTGCGTTTAAGCATCTTGTCTGCATCGAAAAAATCCTCAGTGTTTAATTTTGTCGCAATCGTAATGACAACAAAATTCCACGAATCACTATCAGCATCTATAGTGATCTTGTCTTGCAAATACATGAGTTGTTCAAAAGACTGTATGCCTCCTCTTTTTTGGAAAGAGCGAAAGACTAAATCAAAATATTTGGGATTAATTGGTTGTTTGATGAGCGGTTCAACATATCCATCATACGCAAGTCCCTCCATAACCGCTCGTTGAATTGTTTCGTCTTTACGCTCAGACCATCTTAAAAGTTTATTCTGTATCTCTTGACCACCCAGCATGGCTTCAAGAGTAATAAGAGATGTATTATTTTTACTACGGCGTCGTTTTGCTTGAACTATTTTGAGAACCCGAGTTAACAATTCGTCAGAACACTGCTCTCTGTATTTATCAAATAATTCAATTAAAGTAGTTGCGGCAGAATTAAATGCTTGTGTTGAAAGTAATTTAACGGTTGGATTAATTGCTATTAGATTTGGCTGAGACACGAAAAAGGAAAGAAGCTTTGCTAAAACTTCTGGATTGTGTTCGGTTTCAAGAGCATCTGCAACATGATGCGCTACATCAGGAAGGTGTATTTCTGGTAGTAGTTCTGCTGCAGCCAATCGGACAGTTGATTTTTTGTCAGATAGGAGATCAACAACAAGTCGCAACACATCTTTAGGAGCTTTGCCATCTCGAATCAATACACCAACACGCTCAATACCAACAATACGCACTTCTTCCATTGGGTCACGAAGAATTAATGGCAATAATTCGACTTGGTGTTCCACAGAAATAAATGGTAAAAGTTGTTTGTAGGCATCTTTTACTCGTCCCCGAAGAACAGCAACACCTTCATTATCTTCGATGGTTTTTACTATTGTGACCCCAGTAGGTGCCCGTGAATTGTTTACAGGGCTATGATTTTGATGCATTTGTTGGGAGGATTCACAGCCAACTACTGCAAGGACGCAAATCAACAAAACAAGCAACGGGAATCTGACTATCAGTAATTTCAACATGGTTTATTGTGCAGTGTATTCGATTCATCGTAAAACAAATGGATTTCTGAGTAACAAGTTCTTGATTCCTGCATACAATACGGAAGTATGAGTATGTGGCAAGATGCAGAACAACACGCCGATCGCGCGCTCGAAATGTTTGAGAGGGGAAGGTGGGCAGAAGCGGAGGTAGAACTCCGCAAAGCGCTAGAAATAGACCCCGACCAAGGTGACTGGCACTTTAATCTTGGCCTAACCCTAGAGAGAGTTGGTCGTGATGGCGAAGCGTTATCAAGTTATGAACAGGCATCACGATTGCTGGTTGATTCAGTTGAACCTCAACTCGCGGCCGGATCAACCTGTTTACGATTAGGAAGGTTTGAAGACGCGATTCAATGGCTTGAACGTGTCATTTCTATTCGGCCCTCTGTTGAACCAGCATGGGCGTTGCTTATCGATGCAAACGCTTCGCTTGGCAATCACGATGCTGCTGAAACGACTTTTTATATGGCGCAGGATGCACTTGAAGAACCAAGTGCAAATGTACTAGTTGCAATGAGCGGAAGTTTGCAATCGCGTTCACTTCTTGATCGTGCCATTTGGTGTGCAAGAGAGGCATTAAAGATTGACTCTGATGTTCAGGGTGGTCGGCTACGACTAGCAAGTGCTTTAGTTTCTTCTGGTCAAGGACAGCAATCATCCCAAATTCTGTTGCAAGAGTTGCGTGAAGATCCGGGCAATGTTCAAGCACTCCTTCTTCATGCAGATGTTCTCGCAGAATCTGGACGTACGAATGAAGCGCTGATTAAGTTACATAGAGTATTGGAATTGGAACCGGCGAATGTGGATGCCCATATTCGAGCAGGTAACTTTGCGATTGCTGAGAATCGGTGGGAAGAAGCATTTATCGCTTGGGGTCTTGTTAGGCGGTTGCATCCAAGCCACCCAACTGCGTGTTTACACCTTGCCCAAGCACTGATCGCAATGCATCGTCCAGCAGCAGCAAAACCGCTTCTACAGGAATACGTAGAGCGAATGGAAGATGATGCAACCTTTGAGGAGAAGGTATTTATAGCAGAGTTGCTACTTGCCTCAGGTGAACCATCCTTAGCAACCACGCTACTCGAGCCACTTTACGAAATAATTCCGGAAGACAATCCCCTAAAGGTGGAAGCACTTCGGTTACTAGCACTGTCATTTTTTGACAATGGAAATATTGATAACGGTTCTGCTATAAGTAGAAAGGTGTTACGGTTTGAACCCAATTGTGTTGCTTCAATGCATAATCTAGCCCTTGCAGCAGTGAAGAACAATCGGTATCGGTCAGCATGGGGATGGGTTCGTCGAGGCCTATCAGTTGATCCATTGGATAACGATTTGCGTCGCCTTCGTTCCCGATTGATTTGGGAAGGGATGACGAAGTTTGTCCGAAAATTATTTACAAATAAATAATGTATTTCTGAAAAATTAGTTGTTTACTAATTCGACTCTACATTGTGCCAGAAGTAAATGGAAGAAGTGCCATATACCGAGCACGCTTAATTGCTTGAGCAACCATTCTTTGTTCTTTGGCGGATGTAGCCAATCTCTTTCGTGAGTAGATTTTTCCGTTTGGTGTCATCAATCGTCGTAAATCTTCAACCGATTTATAGTCAATATATTTTTTGTCTCGGTTGTCGGTTTTGAGGTATGTTTTTGAAACTGGTCTGCCGTAATCTTTGCTCATAATGATCCTTTCGTCATGGGTATGAATGTAGCCCTGACATCAAACGTGTACAAGGCGACGAGGTCGAGGAATTATACAAAATCACACGAAATACGGCAAGCAAAGATTAGTGAAGGTATCCTGCTCTATATGTTGCCAATCATTGGTATTACTGCAGACCATCATCAAAAACGGCATAGAGTTGCTATTACGTACGCAAACTCTGTTCGTATAGGTGGGGGGCTCCCAATCATTATTCCACCGATTTTGGGTTTAGAATCGCATTTTTTATCCATTTGTGACGGTTTTGTCTTTTCGGGTGGTGATGACCCTAATATGGAACCGTGGGGAATTCAAACAGATTCTAGGGCGACACCTGTTTCTATTGAACGACAAGATTTTGAAATATCCCTCTTGAAGGAGTTGCAAAAAAACAAAGAAAAGCCAGTACTTGGTGTTTGTCTTGGCATGCAATGGATGGGTTTGTTGGCGGGTGGGATACTTGAGCAGGATCTTCCAGAGCAATTAGCGGCTAATCATAAACAAAATAATCACAACATCTATGGTTCTATTGGTGAAGGTCTGGTGCACAGCCACCATCATCAAGCAATGAAGGAAGTTGGATCACTTGAAATTATTGCAACTTCTGATGATGGCTTAATTGAAGCAATACGTGACCCGCATCGATACTGGTACATTGGTGTGCAATGGCATCCCGAACTGACAGAAGATAAACAACTTGGTCAGGGATTGTTCAACCAACTAATCCAAGCGAGTTTGGAAATGCAGGAAACCCATTCATGACAATCCCCTCACCGTTACAAAAATCCCTTGAACAATATGAGTTGCCTTGCTCTCATCAACACGAAGACGTGCAGCGTGAAGGTGCAGCAAGTGGGAAGTATCAAGCGCAACTTTTAAGTGAGTTTTTACCTTGGGGGGAAAGTGGTTGTACCGTCTTAGCAACAACGGGGGTTGTTGAACTGGAATACGCTGCGATTCAAAAATCGAAAGCCATTTTTGACGCTTCGTGCAGAGGAACAATAGCTATAACGGGTGCTGATCGGCTAGAGTGCATTAATCGTCTTTCGACGCAACAATTGTTAGAAATGAAAACAGGTGAATCTTGCCTTACCTTTTTGATTAGTAGGAAGGGTGGCATCATTGCTGACGCGATAATTCATCTGTTACATAATAAAATTTTGGTGGATGTAGATATTACAGTTGTAGAATCGGTTTGTGACCACATAAATTCATACATAGTCATGGAAGATGTGGAAGTTGAAAACAAAACCGACTCGATTCATTGGCTCTGGTGTTTTTGTTCAGCGCTTGATCAAAGTTTTGAAGAAAAGAATTCATTTACTTTGCCATTCGAATTATTGGGACTTAATGGAAAGGCAATTTGTACATCTTCGGGCCAAGTTGTGGAAATTTGGAACAAATTTGTACAGCAGGGAGCGATGCCTGTTGGCTGGTATGTAATTAATATGGCAAGAGTGGAGCAAGGTGCGCCTATTTTTATGATTGATTTTGATTCAAACAATCTTCCCCATGAAACAAATCTAACTCAAAGCAGAGTTAGCTTTACCAAGGGGTGCTATTTAGGACAAGAAATTGTTGCAAGAATGGAGTCGTTAGGGCAGCCAAAGCAACGGATAATGCAATTACGTATGGATTCGGATGATTTACCCATTGCAGGAACACAACTTTGGAAAGATAAAACAGGGGCAGGAACACCAATCGGAGTGGTGACTTCGAGTGCTATTAGCCCCCTACGGGGTGGTGTTCCAGCAGCAATTGCAATGATTGGCAAAAATTATGCAAAAAGTAATACTAAAACATTTATGTTTGTTGGCTCCGAAATTGTATCTGCTGATATTTCTGAACTGCAAACAAATGAAGAATCACCATGACAGCGTTTGTTAAACGAATTCAGATTACTGAAGTTGGTCCTAGGGATGGTTTGCAAAATCAGCCAACGTTATTA
>PVBE010417623.1_pt1 | contig 14361 bp, 9 predicted proteins | sample 1631181 | NCBI WGS metagenome assembly PVBE01 (sample SAMN08397723, study PRJNA350692) | Marine metagenome, whole genome shotgun sequencing project. | isolation source: water | place: Pacific Ocean | collected 2012-04
CGAAACTTCTTGGGGTGCTCCTTGAAGTACTTGCGGATCTCCGCGTCAGTGGTCTTCTGCTCCAGGTACTTGTAGAGTCCGATACCCCCTCGTGTCATCCGCGCCAGGGACGCGATGTAGCTGTAGTTCTTACGCAACTCCTGCTCGAGCGAGGTCTTGCCACCGTAGCGTAGCTTGATCTGCTGACGAACCTCTCCGAGGCGTTCGTTGACTTCTCGGGGGCTGACCTTGACCCCCAAGGTGCGGATTTCTTGCTCGATCAGTTCGGTGCGGATCTGTTGTTCGAGAACGGATTTCCGGGCCTCGAGCAGCTTGTTCTTCGGCAACTTGGACCATTCGGAGCCCAGGGATCGCTCCAGGTGCCGGTCGATCTGCTCGCTGGTGATCTCGGTGTCGTTGACCCGGGCGACGACCTCCGCGGTTGCGGTGGCCAGGGGAAGTGCCAGGCTGATCGCCCAGATCAAGAATGTGTGTGGTGCATGCTGATCCATCAATCTCACTCGTGGGTGGCTTGACTGTGGTCTCGGGCTGACTCTATAATCTCGGGCTTCTCGGACCGTGTACACGTCAAATTCTAAGCTCTCGGAGCATCGTGCGCTAGCAATGTCTCACGTGTCGGAATTCGGTGGTTATCAGCGACTGGCCTCCCTGGGAAAGGGTTCGATGGGTCAGGTCTACGCAGCCCAGCATCTGGAGACGGGCGAACGAGCCGTGATCAAGGTGCTATCCGACACCCTCGTGGAGCCGCATCAGGTAGAGCGGTTCAAGCGGGAGATCCGCGCTGCCCTTCAACTCGACCACCCAGGATTGATACAGTCCTATACTGCGGGCCAGGACGAGAATGGTTCGTGGTACTACGTGATGGAGTTCATCGAGGGGAACACCGTCAAGACCGAACTGCTCAGGGGCCCGATGTCAGAAGACTGGGCGCTCGAGATCCTCCGGCAGGTGGCCGAGGCTCTGGACTATGCCTGGGGCTTCAACCTGATCCATCGGGACATCAAGCCAGAGAACATCATGATCACGGGCGATCAACAGGTGAAGCTGTGTGACATGGGGCTGGCCAAGTCACTGGATACGCAGAATGACCTGACGGCTTCGGGTACCGTGCTGGGGACTCCGCAGTACATGTCTCCCGAGCAGGCTCGGGGCGAAGATCTGGACTTCCGCTCGGATATCTATTCGCTCGGCGTAACGCTTTATCGGATGGTCACCGGCTTCTCTCCGTTCGAGGGGAAGGACCCGCTGAGCGTGATCACGGCGTTACTCAGTCAGGACCCGACGCCGCCCCGAGATCACAACCCCAAGCTCTCCGACGGGGTCTGCTACCTGATTGCCCAGATGATGAACCGCAACCCGAACGGGCGGTACAATTCATACCGCGCACTGCAGGAAGACATCAACCGGGCGAAGGTCGAGCGGCCGACGATGGCGGAGGAGTCCGGCCGCGTGCGCATCCTCTCCCAGACCGAAGCGCGGGACGCCAGGTATCGATTCAGCCATGTGCCCAACGATCAGGATTATCTGTTTGGCAAGATCGCGCTGCGCAACAAACTCGCCAATCAGCGTGATCTGGAGCAGATGCTGAACTTGCAGGAGGAGGCGGCCCACCACGGAGCGATGATCACGCTGGCCGACGTGATGCTCGCCGAGGGGCTCCTCTCGCCCCAGGCGGCGGCCAAGATCTGTGAGGCACGTTGTCAGTACGAGCAGGAACGGGCCCGAGATCTGTTCCTCAAGAGCGCGCTGGACAACCAGTTCGTCACCGCCGAGCAGGTGGCGGAGTGCCATGCGCTGGGCGAGTCCCAGGGCCGGGGTCCCGTGCCAACCATGATCGAGCGAGGTTATGTCACCCCCAAGCAGCGGCGCGTGATCCGCTGCAACCAGCAGATGATCCGCCGCCAGGAAGAGGACCGTCTGTTCATCCAGGTCGCCGTGGCCAACAATTTTGTTTCTCCCAATCAGGCCCAGAGATGCCAGGTGATTCAGGGCAACGGGGTCGTGATGGGCACGTATCGCGACCTGGGCGGGATCATGGTCGAGCGGGAATTGATGAAGCATCTGCACAAGACGGTCATACTGCGGGCGATCCGCAGACACCAGCTCACCGGGCGGCCGATCTCCGTGTTGATCGCGGGCCAGCGCATTCAGCTGGGACAGTCCGACTCGAGCATGGTGAATCCCAACATCTAGTGGGCTGCCGGGAGGCAGCCTCGTGCTCTACTTGGCGTGGGCCGTGAGCCATGCCTCCTGGGTCAGCTTGACGAACCCCAGCGCCTGTCCGATCCGAAGCGCACCCAGATCCCCATGCCGTGCGGTGAAGTAGGGCACCTTGCCCGAGGTCAGGGCGTGGCGTGCCACCTCCTCGGCGACCTGGCGGCCGTGACCCTTTTGGCGGTGCCCCTGATCGACACGTACGTCCATGGCCCAGGCTCGTTCGCCCCGCAGAGCAATGTGCCCCAACGCGAGCAACTCCTCGTCGCGGACCACTCCGAACACATCGCCTAGACCGAGCGCGCTGCGCAGCTGTTCCCAGGCCTTGTCGTCGAACAGTTCCAGCGCCAGCTGATGAGAGGCGTCGAGCTTCAACACCGGCTCGGTTTCCCGGTAGGGCAGATCCTTCTCGCAGTGAACGAAGCTATACCCGTGGTGCATTCGCAGGTCGGCCAGGTACCTGGCATGCTCTGCGGTGATCTGCTCCAGCATCGCCGGGGCGAACAAGGCTTTGTGGTCGCTGTTGTTTCCGATGATTTTTTTCAGCTTGCCGGCCAGTGGGGGGAGCGCTGAAACCAACACGGCGCCCTGGTGCCAGGCGATCCAGCAGGCCCGGATGCGACCGTTCGGCAGGGGGCGCTCTCGCTCGGCGCAGCTGACGATATGTACGCCGGGCTTTTCAAAATGGCGGCTGTCGCCGCCGAGAAACTCTGCCAAGTCGGTCAAGAACTTGCGCTCCGCGGCTTCCATAGGCACCATTATACCAATGAGCGTTCAGGGACTGTTCCTTTCGGATGAAAACCTCGGGCTGGCGACCGACCTCTACCAGCTGACGATGGCCGCGGGCTACCACGTCAACGAACTGGACCACGAGTCCACCTTCGAGTTGTTCGTGCGTTCGCTGCCGGCCTCTCGCGGATATCTGGTGGCCGCCGGTCTGGAGCAAGCGCTGCACTACCTGACGCGACTGCGGTTCCCTCCCGAGACGATCGCCTTTCTCAGGGGGCAGCCGTCGTTCCGTGACATTCCCGACAGCTTCTTCGAGCGGCTGGCCGAGTTGCGTTTCAGTGGGAGCGTTCGGGCCCTGCCCGAGGGGACGCCGTTCTTCCCCAACGAACCGGTGCTGCAGGTCACCGCGCCGGTGATCGAGGCCCAGCTGGTGGAGACCTACCTGCTGACGGTGATCAACTACCAGACGCTGGTCGCGACCAAGGCCAGCCGGATCTGCCGGGCGGCCGCGGGGCGGGTCGTCGCCGATTTCGGCACACGGCGCGGCCACGGGCCACAGGCCGGGCTGTATGCCGCCCGGGCGGGCTACATCGGCGGAGTGGCGGCCACCTCCAACGTGCTGGCGGGCCAGCAACTCGGGCTGCCGATCGTCGGCACTGCGGCCCACTCCTGGACGATGGCCTTCGACGACGAGATGTCCTCCTTCGAGGCCTACCACAAGGCCTTCCCGGAGCACTCGACCTTGCTGGTCGACACCTACGACACGATCGAGGGAACCCGCCGGGCGATTCGAATCGGCGACAAGCTGCGCGGGGTGCGGCTCGACAGCGGGGATCTTGGCGCACTCTCCAGGCAGGTGCGCCGGTTGCTGGACGAGGCGGGTCTGACCGATTGCCGGATCGTCGCGTCGGGAGACCTCAACGAGTACAAGATCACGGAGTTGCTGGAGCAGGGCGCGCCGATCGACATCTTCGGCGTGGGAACCGAGATGATCACCAGCCGGGACGAGCCGGCTCTCGGTGGTGTCTACAAGCTGGTTTCCCAGACCGGGGTCGACGGCGTCGAACTCGCGCGTGTCAAGCGTAGCAGCGGCAAGGAGACCTACGCCGGGCGCAAGCAGGTCCATCGTAAGCGCAGCGGTGGCCAGGCCAGCGGCGACCTGATCGCGCTTGCCGACGAGTCGGCCGCAGGGGAGCCCCTGCTGGTTCCGGTGATGGAGAATGGTGCGTTGATCACGCCACTCCCGACGCTGGCCGAAGCGCGAGAACGCTGTGCCCGGCTAGTGGGCGAGCTGCCCGACTCGGTGCTCAAGCTGGATAGTCCATGGCCCTATGACGTGCAGGTCAGCTCTGCCGTACAGAAGCTGACCAGCGATGTGGTCGCTCGGATGAAGAGCTGAGAACTCGTCCCCCCACACGCTATTTGCGTAGTGTGATGAAAAAACCATCTACCCCCGCAGAGTTTCAGGGCTGAGACGCAATTCGGCCCCGGCCATCAGGAAAATATAGAAACGGCGTGCAATGTCGTGAATCCCGTTCGTCCTCCTAGCAACCGATACGTTCGTACGGAGGAGCGAGATGAACAGACGCGCAATGATGATGCTGGCCTGCATGTTGGTGGTCCAGCAAACGGCAGGAGCCGAGTCCAAGCTTGAGCGGGCGCGCAAGCAGCACGCTGCGTACCGTCGGGTGGTGAGCCGCACGGCTGCCATGGTAAGAGACCCGAAAGTCCAGCAGCTGGCCAGCAAGCACGGGCTGCGCGTCGTCAACGTGATGTGGGAGGACACGGGTCGCTACAAGGGCTCGTCGGTCGGCCCGAATATCAGCGACGTGACGATCCAGGTCCAGCAGCAGGATCCGCGTACCGAGCAGTACCAGTCGACCTGCATGCCTGTGATCCGCTTTCCCAATTTCTCCGACAAGACTGCCGACCTGGCGCCCGGCAAGTTCATGCTGCTGGTCGGTAACCAGCGGAAGGGGCAGAAGCTGCGAGCCGTGTCGCTGAGTGAATATCTGGACAACCTGCAGGAGTACCTATCACGACCGGCGAGCTGGAAACGTAAGAAGGGCTCGCTGCTGGCGCCGCGAGACACGCGGGTGCTGGTCAGTGCCCAGGCCTGTTTCCTGCCAGTGCCGCGTGGGGGCCAGGCGGTCTTCAATCCGGTGATCTTCAACTACCAGTCGGTCAAGGGCGACCCGGCTGTGCTGGCCATTCTGGCCACTCGTGAGGGGACCAGCGCGACGATTATCGACAACCAACGGGACGGGGTGGGGGGCTCGGCCGGCTGGGGCCAGCGGCTGTTTTTTAACCAGTATGGCAAGCGGGCGACCCTCACCGGTCAGCGGCTGAGCGATTTTCGCCAGCAGGTCCCGCCCGGCTCATCCGCCGCACCGGGCCAGTCGCGGGCCAAGGCCAACGGCGAGCAGGGCTTGAACATGGTGTTGCTGATCCAGGTCCCGCTCAAGCGCAAGCGTGAACCAGCTCCCGACGCCATCGCGTATGACGAATCCTTCAGCCTTTGCCAGACGAAGGCATGTAGCTTGGCGAGAGGGTCGTCTGTCGAGGCGGCGGTGATTGGGCACGGCAAGGTGGAAGGACCCTATACCGAGATCGATGACCTCGAGATCGAGCGAGACCAGCGATTCCCGATCCGGGTCACCGTTCAGTTTTACAAGGCGACCGACAACGGCGTGGTCTCGGCCGCTGACGTGGCGGCGATCAAGGCCCAGATCGATCGGGTTTACGCCAACGCCGCCGCTGTCGGGAGCCTCGTGCTGTCCGGCGACACCGGTCGTGTCACCGAGTACGAGGGGCCCAAGTTCGAGCCGCCCGGCTGGTGGGGCAGCTTCTGGTCACGTCACCTGTCGGATACCGGCCAGCGCCGGGAAGAGGGGCTGGCGACGCTGGCCCAACTCTACGCAGGCGACTGGGTTCTGATGGCTCGTGACCAGCAGCGACTGACCGAGTGCTTGCAGCTGTGCAGCAACTTGAAGCAGATGTACGGAGAAGACTGGGTCGACAGTGGGCGCGATCCGATCAAGCTGGAGCGTGTGATCAGTCGGATCAATGCGAATTCAGGCGCCCGTGCCAGGCGAACTGCTCATAGTCAGGCCGCCGTGCTGCTGCTGGCGGTGTTTCTGGTGCTGGGGCTGCTGCTGCGCGTTGGTGTGAGCAAGCTTCTGCGGCACTGGCGCCTCAGCGATCGCGCTGACTAGCCGCGGCCAGCGCTCGTGTCAGCTCGGCCAGGTCGATCGTGCCGTTCGAGTTGGCGTCGAGCCGCGCGAAGTGTCGACGCTGCTTGGCCGGGATCTCCTGACGGGTCAACCGCTTGTCTCGATCGAGGTCCCAGCGCGCCAGCAACTCCTTGGCGCGCTCCTCGGGTGTCGCGGTGGATGACGTGTTCTGGCTCCCGCCGAACACCTTGTCCACCGCCCGCTGCACCTTGCGCTGAAAGCCGCGGCTGTCTCGCGAGACCGTCTGGGTCAACACGATGGCGACGACGTCGTTGGCCAGGTCGACCCAGCCCAGCGTTCCGCTGGCGCCTCCGTGCTGGATTCGACGGACGGGCTGCTTGCCCTGGAGGTTGAAGCCGAGCCCGTAGGATTTGGCCCCGGGCTGGTAGACGTACAGCTCTCGCAGCCGTTCTCGTGGTGTAATGCGGGTCTGGCCGTGCATCCCGCCGGTGGCGTGCATGCGGAAAAAGCGAGCCAGGTCATCGAGAGTCGAGACCAGTCCGCCGCCCGCGCTGACATAGGCGGCCGGCTTGGGACAGACCATGTCGAGCCACGAACCGATCAGCTGCCCTCCGCGGCGGCGGTAGCGGGTCGGCATCTTGCCGATGGTGGCGCGATTCGGCCGGAAACGGGTCTGGTTCATGCCGAGCGGCTCGAAGAGCAGCGTCCGGGCCAGCAGGGCGTATTCACTGCCGGTCACCACCTCCGCGATCCGTGCCGCGACATCGAAGCCCAGGCGGCTGTAACGGTAGCGGATTCCCGGTCGTGAGACCGGGCCCATTCGAGCGATGTTGCGGACTACCCCGGCCAGGGTGCCTCCGCTGTCTTTGTCCGCGGCGTCCCGCTCGTCCTGGCCGGGCAAGCCAGAGGTGTGCGACAGCAGCTGACGAATCGTCGGAGCGTCCTCCCAGGACTCGAACTCAGCCAGGTGTTTGTCGACTTGGTCGTCCAGTGAGAGTTTGCCCTGAACGGACAGCAGCAGCAGCACCGTGGCCGTGGTCGGTTTGGTCATCGAGGCGATCCTGCAGGGCAGGTCGGGAGTGAACTTTCGCTTTCCTTCGACGTCGGCCCAGCCGAACCCCTCGCGGAAAACCGGCTGGCCCTTGTAGAGGATCAACAGCGCGCCGCCAGCGACATCACCGCGTACGACGCCTTGCCGGAGGGTTCGTCGCAGCTCGGTGCGCTGTGCGTCTGTCTTCCCGGCACGCAGCCAGGGGTCATCGGAGGTGCTCTTCGTGTTTTCTTGAGCGGTGGCCATGGTGGCCAGCAACAGCAGCAGCAACGGCAGGAAGAGCAGCGTTCTCATGCCGATCTAACCCGGGCGCGGGTGAATCCGCTCGCGGAATCCTGTCCCGGAGCACCGGTTCGAGGAATTACCGACCGATTCGTCAGGTCTATTTCCCTATAATTGATTGCGATGACCGAGACGGTGCGCATCGACACCAGCCGCTGGCAGCGGCTGCCGCAGCGGCGGCCCGACCGCTTCGGCATTCTGGTCGGGGGTGGTCCGGCGCCCGGGATCAACGGCGTGATCAGCGCGATCACGATCGAGGCGATCCTCAATGGCTGCCAGGTGGTCGGGATCCTCGACGGCTATCGCTGGTTGGCCGAGGGGCGAACGGACAAGAGTTTCGAGTTGACGCTGGACGACGTGGCCCAGATCCACCTGCGGGGTGGTTCGATTCTCGGGACCAGCCGGCTCAACCCGACCGAGGATCCCCAGCTGTTGTCCAACGTGGTCGATTCTCTCGATAAGCTGGGGGTCAACATGCTGGCCACCATCGGCGGGGACGACACCGCGTTCTCCAGTTCTCGCGTGGCCGCACAGGCCGGTGACCGGATCCAGGTGGCCCACGTTCCCAAGACGATCGACAACGACCTGCCGTTGCCTGCCGACATGCCGACGTTCGGCTATCAGACGGCTCGGCATGAGGGTGTTCGCGTGCTGCGCAGCCTCGCAGCCGATGCGCAGACCACGCGGCGGTGGTACATCGCGGTGACGATGGGACGCAAGGCGGGACATCTGGCGCTGGGCATCGGCAAGGCGGCGGGCGCGACACTGACTTTGATCCCGGAAGAGTTCGAGCAGGGACTACCGCTGCGGGTGCTGTGCGACGTGATCGAGACCACGATCCACAAGCGGCTGGCAATGGGGCGTCCACACGGCACGGTGGTCTTGGGAGAGGGGATCATCGAGAAGCTGTCCCCCGACGAGATCCCCAATATCGATCGGGTGGGTCTCGATGAGCACGGCCACCTGCAGCTCAACGAGATCCCGCTAGGCGAGATCGTCCGCGCCGAGTTGCACCGGCGTTTCGATCGAGTCGGCCGAAAGCTCGGGCTGGTGTTCAAGGACATCGGCTATGAGCTGCGCAGCGCCGATCCGATACCCAATGACCAGGAGTACACGCGGGACCTGGGGTTCGGTACTGCGCTCTACCTGCTGTCTGGTGGGTCGTGCGCGATGATCAGCTTGCAGAATGGCGAGCTCGTGCCGATCCCCTTCGAGGCGCTGATCGACCCCGCGACCGGCAAGCCGTCGGTCCGGATCGTCGACATCACATCACAGAGCTATGTCGTCGCTCGCGAGTACATGATCCGACTCCAGCCAGAGGACCTGGTCGATCCCGAGATGCTGGAAAAGCTGGCCGTCGCGGCGGGCCTCGACTCTGCGGCATTCTGCCAGCGCTTCGGTTATCTGGTGGGTGAGAACCCCTACTTGTTGCCGGTGCCGACTCCCGCCGATATCCAGCGTCGCTGGGCCGAGGCACCGGATTCGTCGGCGCAGGGAGCGGATTGCTGATCCAGTCCGGCGGGACGATGTTCCGCTAGAGCTTGTGTTGCCGCAGAACGACGCCGGCCTCGACCAGCAGTGCGCTGGCGCTGTTGTTGAGCGAATATTCCGCGTTGAAGATCACCTCTCGAATGCCAGAGTTGATGATCATCTTGGCACACATCAGACAGGGGCTGAAGGTGGTGTAGATGCTCGAATCCTTGACGCAGACCCCGTGGTAGGCGGCCTGGACGATCGAGTTCTCCTCAGCGTGTGAGCAGGTGCACTCATCGAGGGCCGTGCCGCTGGCCGCAAAGCTGTTGCAGCGAGGACAGCCCCCTTCGTCGCAGTTGGTCGTGCCGCGCGGTGTGCCATTATAGCCGGTCGAGATGATCCGCTTGTCCTTGACCACGATCGCGGCAACCTTCCGCTTGATACAGTTGCTGCGGGAACTGACCTCGATCGCGATCCGCATGAAGTACTCGTCCCAGCTGGGCCGCTGCGGTGGCATTCGGCGTAGGACTTCCTGGAGCGTCTCGTCCAGCTTGGCCTGCAGTTGTTCCAGTGTGCCGTTGTTGCAGATCGTCAGATCCGCCAGCTCGCCGACCTTGTCCAGCTGCTGTTGTTTGGGGTTGCTGCTCTGTTCGCGGGCTTCATTGGCCGTGAATTCCTCGACGCTCAGCTGGCCCTCGCCGACACGATCGCGTCCGACGCTGCGCTCGTAGCGTGCGCTCATCGGAGCCTCGACCGAGATCAGCAGGAACTTGGGCGAGCGTCGCAGCAGGTCGACCTCGCCCGGATTTCGGATCGAGGTGATCACGTAGTTTCTGTCCGACTCCAGCTTGGCTTCGGTCCGTTGGGCCAGGATGCTTGCGCCGTTCGACTCGCGCAGCTCGTTACCGACCTGGATCAGGTTGTCCCGTGTGGCATCCAGTCCCCGGGCGGACAGTTCGTCGCGGATGATGTCGGACAGCGAGTGATGGTAAAAGCCCTTCTCCACCAGCAACTCCGCGACCGTATCCTTGCCCGAGCAGTTCTTACCAGTGACCCCGATCCGCATGCCGACGACCTCCCGTTGAGTTCGGCGCATTATAGTGGCTTCCAGAAACCTCGCCAGCGCCCCGCTGCTTTCGCGGGTCGCTGTTGGCGCGGCTGCGCACCCGCCGCGGGGTGCTCTCCTACTCGGGCTGCTTCAGTAGATCCAGGATGAAGGCGAACTCCAGCGCTGTTTCGCGGAAGCGCCGGAATCGCCCGGAGGCGCCTCCATGCCCCGTGTCCAGGTTGGTGTGCAGCAGCAACAGGCTGTCCCCATGTTTGTGATGGCGTAGCTTGGCCACCCATTTGGCTGGCTCCCAGTACTGGACCTGAGAGTCGTGAAGTCCGGTCATCACCAGCATGTGCGGATAGGCGCGGGCTTCTACCTGGTCGTAGGGCGAGTAGCTGAGCATGTAGTCATAGTAGGTCTTCTCGTTGGGGTTTCCCCACTCGTCATACTCGAAGGTGGTCAGTGGAATCGACTCGTCGAGCATCGTGGTCACGACGTCGACGAACGGCACTCCGGCGATGACGATCTTGTAGAGTTCCGGCGCCATGTTGGCCACGGCCCCGACGAGCAGGCCTCCGGCCGACCGACCCACCGCCACGAGCTGCTGGGCTGTGGTGTACCTGTTTTGGATCAGGTGTTTGCTGCAGTCGATGAAGTCGCTGAAGGTGTTGCGCTTGTTGAGCAGCTTGCCGTTCTCGTACCATTGGCGGCCCATTTCCTGACCACCGCGGATATGGACCATGGCATAGATCATTCCGCGCTCGAGCAGGCTGAGTCGGGCGGCCGAGAAGCCGGGGTCCATCGAGGCGCCGTAAGAACCGTACCCATACTGGTACAGCGGCTGCGTCATGGAGCGATCGAGGTCCTTGCGGTGGACGATCGAGATCGCAACCCGCGCGCCGTCGCGAGCCGTGGCCCAGATCCGCTCACTGTGGTAGTCCTGCGGGTCGTAGCCGCCGAGGACCTCGTCCTGCTTGCGCAGCCATGTTTCCCGGGAGTTCATGTCGTAGTCGTAGATCGAGCTGGGCGTGATCAACGACTGGTAGTGATAGCGCAGGACCGGGGTGTCGAAACTGGGGTTCTGACCGGGATAGGCCGTGTAGGCCGACTCGCCGAACTCTATCTGGTGCGCACTCGACGGATCCTCCCAGGGAATGATGCGGATGCCGAGCAAGCCGTTGGTCCGCTCGCTGACGACGAGGTGATCCTTGAACAGCTCGAAATCCTCGAGCAGAACGTCGCTGCGCTGGGGAATCACTTCTTTCCAGTGGGTTCGGTCCTGACTCTGGGCCAGGGTGGCCGACATCAGCCGGAAGTTCTGGGCGTTCCAGTTGGTGCGGATGTAGAACTGGTCTCCGGCATGGCCGATGGAGTATTCGTGATTGGCCTCGCGGGGCAGAAAAGGTGCGAATTCGCCGGTCGGGTCATCGGCCGCCAGCACCCGGGCTTCGGTGACCAGCGTCGAGCTACTGAACAGGATCAGGTATTGGCGGCTCTTGCTTCGGTGGATGCCGATCGAAAAGGTGTCGTCGGTTTCCTCGTAGACCAGCCGATCCTTCGCCGGATCGGCACCCAGTTGGTGGCGCCACAGCTGGTGGGCCCGCAGCGTCGTGGCGTCTCGCTTGACGTAATAAAGGGTGCGGTTGTCGGCCGCCCAGGCCAGCGCGCCGGAGGCTCCGGGCAGCTGGTCGGCAAGCACCTGGCCAGTGGCCAGATGCTTGAAGCGGATGGTGTAGATCCGCCGGCTGAGTGTGTCCTCGGCATAGGCCAGGATGTCGTTGCGTTGACTGACCTGCAGGTTGGACGCGCTGTAGTAATCGTGCTGGGTCGATTCGATGTTGGCGTCGAGCAGGATCTCCTCGGTCGCCTCGAGCGAACCCTTCTTGCGGCAGTGAATCGGATACTCCTTGCCGGTCTCGAATCGCGTGTAGTACCAGTACCCCTCCAGCAGGTAGGGGACCGACGCATCGTCCTTTTTTATCCGGTCCTTGATCTCTTTGAACAGCGTGTCCTGGAGTTGCCGAGTCTTCGCCAGAACACTCTCTGTGTACGCGTTTTCCGCGCGCAGGTAGTCCAGGATCTCCTCGTCTTCCCGTTTGTCGTCGCGCAGCCAGTAATAGTGGTCGACGCGTCTGTGGCCGTGGGTCACCAGCTCGTGTGGCACGCGTTTGGCGATCGGGGGATCGGGTCGGGTCATGTTGGTTTCCTTTGCGCAGCCAGGCGTCAGGGCCAGTGTGCAGATCAAGGTCAGTCGGAGAGCTAGCTGAAGATCCATGTGAGACGAGTGATCTAGCGGTGCTGGAATCCACTCTCGGCGACCCGCCGGCAGCTGGTGGGCCGGGTCCGGGAAACGTGGCCGGGCAGATGGCTGCCCGGGAGCGCGCGCCAGACGGTTGACAGGGCGATCACAGCGGCTTGGTGCACCAGGGGCAGTGGTCCCAGAACTCCCGTGTCACCGCGCTGCGGCAGCTGCGGCACTCGTTGGGCAGGGTCTCGATCTTGACCGGCTGTTTGCGCTTGGCGTGACACCACGGACAGTACCGCATACCCTCTATCATCGGGCTGCTGCACTTCTCGCAGCTGGTCTTGTAGCGGACGTTCTTTCGAATCTTTCCGTCTGCCAAGCCCGAAAGATGGGGGGCCCAGCACCAGGGGCAGTAGAGCCACTCCGCCAGCAGTCCGCGGCCGCACAGGTCGTGATAGTGCGGGAAGGCGGTCGCGCCGATGAAGTGGATGTCGGTCAGTCCGCACCAGGGACAGCACATCATGTGCTCGCTGATCGGACCGTGACAGGTCGGACAGACGTAGCGCAGGAACAGGCGTTTGCCGTGGAGTCGCTTGCACTCACTGTGTCGCAGGTTGCGCCACTTGCCGATCTTGACTTGCCGTTTCTTGGCTCGGGCGCTCGGGTCGATGAAGCGGCGAATCGTCGGCAGCAGCCGCTCGAACGTTGCCAGCATCTGAATCCCGTCGCGATGTCGGTGCTTGAAGTTGGGCTGCGTTGCCTTGCGCAGCCAGTCGATGAAGACGCGCGGGACCTTGCGACGCAGCTTCTGCTTGCGTGGAAAGGGCCACTCGTAGGGGAAGCGAGGCAGTGCGCCAGTCAGCATCTGATAGATCACCAGCCCCAGTGCGAAGACGTCCGAGGTCGCACCCGGGTGGCCGAGCGCCTGCTCGGGCGCCATGTAGTTTCGCGTTCCCGAGGAACTGGCCGAGATCAGCGTGCGCTTCGAGATGATCGACAGCCCGAAATCGGCCAGGCGGACGTTGTCGTCATCGAAGATCAAGACGTTGCACGGCTTGATGTCGCGGTGGACGATCTGCAGAGTGTGGGCGTAAGCCAGGCCCTCGAGCAGCTGATGCACGTAGCTGATTGCTCGACTGGTGGAGATCCGTCGGCTCATGCGATCTTCCAGGGACTCGATCGCCAGGTCCATCGCGAGCAGATAGCGGCCATCGACCTTGTTCGCGTTGCGGATCTGCAGCACGTTGGGATGGTCGATCGAGGCGCCGATGCGAATCTCCTCGAGCAGGAACTTCTCCTCGATCGAGTTGGGGTCGGGGATCTTGAGCGCAACCCAGCGCTGCTCGACCATGTCGCGCGCGCTCCATACGGTGGCAAACCCGCCGAGCCCGAGTTTCTTCTCGAGTCGGTACTTGCCGATCCTGCTGCCTCTTCTGTGCCGAGCCATGGCGCGACACTATATCGTGGACCGTCCGTTTCGTCGATGGAGCAATCGAGACGACGCCGGTGAATCAGTTTCGGCTGACAGACTCCTGTTTTCGCCGTAAGGATATGGCCGGGTGAGGTTTGTGGAGCAGTTGGCGGTTCGGTGTTCGGGGCTGGCCCGGGGATGGCGGATCGTGTTTCGGTCTCTGCTCCGTGGCCGGGGCCTGTCAAAGCCGTGGGTCACGCTGGAGGCAGCACACCGCTCCGGCTGCTGTTGACGGAATGAGAGCCAGAAGCTACCATTCCGTAAGTGCTTGGCCATCTATGGGTTTGAATGAGGGCAGCTTGGCAACCAACCTTGAACTCGCGCTAGCCAAACGAGCCATTCGCCACCGCCTGCTGGAGATGGAGCAGGTTGAAGAGTGTGTGCGGCTTCAGCAGAGGTACCTCGATGAGAAGGGGAAAGAAATCCCCTTGCTCAAGGTCTTTGTCAAAAAGGGCTACCTGACCGAGCGCCACGTCAACTTCCTCCAGACCGGGGATGGCGTGGGGTTGGAGTTGGATAAGAAAAGCCACCGTCGCGCGATCGATGGAATCGGCGGCCAACTACCCGTCGCTGCGCACGGTGACCAAGATCGCGCACGCCGCGATGACGACCGACCGCAACCTGTCAGCGGTGCCGGTCACGTACCTCTCG
>PVBE010196442.1_pt1 | contig 14359 bp, 13 predicted proteins | sample 1631181 | NCBI WGS metagenome assembly PVBE01 (sample SAMN08397723, study PRJNA350692) | Marine metagenome, whole genome shotgun sequencing project. | isolation source: water | place: Pacific Ocean | collected 2012-04
CTAGAGTTTTGCGGTTTCTCTACCGTATTTTGTTGCAAATGGTGGGCCGACCACTACATCTTGTAGTTGTCCACAAAACAGGATGGAGGGTCGGCCCATGGAACGACATGCGCTCCAAGCTATGCTTGTAACCTTTGGCGCTGTGTTTAGTCAACCGCTTTTTCAAAACTTCGTCGTTTTGGTGGAGGGATGAATCGTGGCCGGGATGCGCGCGATGACTTCGACGGCCTTGACGGCGCACGGCGACTTCCCCAAGCATTACGTCACGTACTACCGCTTTTTTAGCGAGGGCGCATGGCGTCCCGATGTGTTGGGAGCTGCGTTGCTCAAGTTGGTCCTTGGCTTGGCGCCGCCGGGTCCGCTGGTCGTCGTGGTCGATGACACGCTGGCGCGCAAGACGGGCAAAAATATTTGGGGCGCGAACCTGCATCACGATCCGCTGAGTTGGCTGTCCAACGCCTTGGCCTTCGGGCACAACTGGGTCGTCCTGGCTATCGTCATTCGGGTGCCGCTTGTGGAACGCGCGGTGGCTGTGCCGGTGTTCTGGCGTTTGTATCGCAGCAAGAAGGCGCGAACGGGAAAGACGGCTGGAGGCAAGCGCGAACTGAAAACGACGGGTAGCACCACCGACAAGGACCACCGCACCCGTCCCGAGTTGGCCGTCGAACTGCTTCATGTCTTGCGAGAGGCCCTTGGGGACGGGCGTATCCTACGCCTCGTGGGCGACAGCGCGTATGGCGGCAAGTCCATCACGCGCCATCTGCCCGCGCGTACGGTCTGCATCAGCCGCCTGCCCATGAATGCCGCGTTGTACGCCATGCCCTCCGCGCCACGCCCCGGCCAGAACGGACGCCCACGTAAAAAAGGCAAGCGCATCGCCGGTCCCGAAAAGATGGCCGCGCTGACCAAGGGGTGGCGCAAGGCCACCGTGCGGCTCTACGGCAAAAACGTTTGTGTACAGTACAAGACCCGCGTTGCCTTGTGGTACAACTCGACCGGAAACGCTCCCGTGCGCGCCGTCGTCGTGCGCGATCCCAAAGGCCGCCGCAAAGACGATGCCTTCTTCAGCACGGACCCGCACATGAGCGTAGAAACCATCCTCGAAACCTACGCGCAACGCTGGTCCATTGAAGTGGCCTTCCGCGACAGCAAACAGCAACTCGGTTTCGAGCGTTCCCAAGCGCGCACACGCAAGGCCATCGAGCGCACCGGCCCCTTCGCCTTCGTCACCTACACGATCACGGTCGCATGGTTCTGCCGTGTCGGCTATTGCCACTATCCCGAACTGCGAATCATGCCATGGTATCCTCACAAGCGCGGTCCAAGCTTCGCCGACATGCAAACGCTTCTGCGGCAGGAAATTTTGTGCCGAGGGTTTTCCTATACCCCTGAAAACATGCACCCATTCGAAAAGCCAAACGGGGCTAACAACCATGCGAATAAACAGGCTGCGTAACCGCAAAACTCTAGCGTAGTGTGACAGGTCGATACTCCCTACGCCCGGCTGGCCGACCTGAAACGCGACGAATGATTCCACGTCCAAGTAACCCAGCCGTATCAGAATCTCGACCAACTTCCCCCCTCTCGTTTCGCTGAATGGCCAGGGCTTCTTCCACTTGCGCGGGCTCGACAAGCCCTTGGTCGGCGAGCATTTCGTCCACCATTTTCTTCGCGGTTCGAGCACTCTTGCTTAGCGTTGATCTAGACATAAGACCCCGTTCTGCCCATGTTGCCTCGGGACTCTCACTGCAGCCGCGGCTTAGCCTCCCGCTTCCGACCTGTTTGCGCCAAATTAAACTCCAAACGCAACGCCTCCCTCGCCGTGTGGCTCGACGACGACGTCGAGTCGTTCCATCATTAAGGTAACAATCTGGAGCCAGAAAGATTCCGCTTGCCCGCCGGGCGGTTATCGTTTACCCATGCGGGTGCGCCCATTGAAGCGGTACTTCGGCCTGGAGCGGTCGTCGAAGCGCCTGTGAATCACGGTACACGGGCGCAGACGTATGTAATCGTCATGGATGGGGTTCGGCAGCAGCGGCCCGCATTGGTGCCGGATGGCGTGTACCGGGCGAATCATGTGATGGCTGGCCGAAAATCAACCCGGATTCTACAGTTTTAAGGATGTGCCGATGGGCCGGGCGAGAATTCGGGCATGGCGGATGACTGGTTCGCGGCATCAGGTTGATATCGAGTTTGAGATCGCCGAAGAGGGGCCTCTCGTGCAGGATATCACGTTTCCCGAAAGCCCCTGACTCACGCAAACAGATTGTACTTCAGGATGCACCACACGGCGCTTAGGCCGTCGCGCCAGGTTGTTTTTTTTCCTTCGTTGTAGGTTCGGCCGTGGTAGGAGATGCCTACTTCGTAGATGCGGCAGCCTTTCTTGGCCACTTTCGCGGTGATCTCTGGCTCGAAGCCGAAACGATCTTCCTCGATGGGGATGGCCTGGATGATTTCGCGGCGAAATACTTTGTAGCAGGTCTCCATGTCGGTGAGGTTGAGGTCGGTCAGCATGTTGGACAGGAGCGTGAGCCCGCGGTTGCCCAGGGAGTGCCAGAAGTAGAGGACGCGGTGGGATTGGCCGCCGGCGAAACGGGTCCCGAATACGACATTGGCTTTTTCCTCCACGATAGGACGGATGAGGCGAGTGTAGTCTTCCGGGTCGTATTCGAGGTCGGCGTCTTGGATGATGACGATGTCGCCTTTGGCCTTGGCGATGCCGGTGCGCAACGCGGCGCCTTTCCCTTGGTTCTGCCTGTGGAGTATGACGCGAATGGACGGATTATCTTCCAGCGCGACGAGCTTGTCGCGGGTGCCGTCCTCAGAGCCGTCGTCCACGATGATGAGTTCCTTGGACGTGGATTCGCGGAGAACCGCCCCAACGATTTCGTCGATGCTGTCCACTTCGTTGTATACCGGCATGACGACGGTGAGAAGCATTGCCACCTCCATGGAGAAGACCGCAGTCGATTTTCACTTACGATCCACGATATAGCCCTGTCGAATCAAATGAATCTCACATCTTTTGTCGTTCCGCGTCAGAACGCGCCACGCGGAAAATTGGGAGAAGGAAGTCTGAGAGCAAAGAGGCTAAGAATAAGCGGGCCGCGACATCCCCTTGATTCCCCTTCAATGGGGTGCTGGCTCGATTCTACCGGCGAGATATCCGGGTTAAGTCCGAACTTCCCTCTGTCTGAGGGACAGGGCGCGTTGGGCAATCAAGTGACTTGATAGGCGGATTCCGCGGTCGCGCTTTGTGCGGATGCGGAGTGGCGGGTAGAATAAAGGGGTTCCCAATCTGCTGCCGGAGGATCCGTTTTTAATGGCCACCAAGGACACAGCCAGACCGACCCGTCGCGGTTTCTTGACGCGTGTGCACACGCTCTGGCCGTATGCCCTAGTCGTCGCCATCGTGTTGGTTAGCTGCCAGACTCTGCCCAGCCCCCTCGTAAGCCGCACCGATGCGAAGGCCCCGCGCGATCTGAATACGGGTGTGCTTATCGGAGCGGAGGAACTGGTCCTCGGTCCCGAAGACGCGCCTACGGCTGTCTTGCTCGTCCACGGGTTCATTGGCGCAATGGATAATTTTTGGAGCTGCCGGAACGGCTCGTCGCCGAAGGGCACCGGGTGCGGGCGATTCGCCTGCCGGGCCACGGCACATCCCCCCCCCCGCGCGCGATATGGTGGACACGACGGGCGGCGATCTCTTGGAGGCGCTCGTCCGCGAAGCCGGCGTTCTCGAGAAGAAACATGACAGGGTCGTGCTCGTGGGCCATTCCATGGGGGCGCGTTGAGTACGCTTGCCGCGGCGTCTGTCGAACTCGACGGCCTCGTGCTGGCCGCGCCTTACTACGCCGTAACACGCCATTGGTATTACGTCCTGCCCGTCGAGACGTGATCCACTTTGATTGGCCCCTTCCTTCCCTGGGTGTACAAATCGGACGCCTTCCTCCGGGTGCGGCGCGATGGGGCAAAGCCGCACATCACCTCGTATCGTTGGGTCCCGAGAGAGGCCACGCGCGAGCTCGGCAAATTGGGCGAACGCGCGAGGGATCCGGAAGTCCTCGCCGCGTTCACTTGTCCCGTGTTGCTCATTCATGCCGAAGGCGACCAGGCGGCCTCTCCAAACGCCGCGCACAACGCCTTCGAGGCTATCGGCTCGGAGAATAAAGAGTTCCTCTGGCTGCATGAGACCGATCACCATGTATTCTGGGATTACGACAGGGATGAGGTAGTCGATGCCGTAGTCAAATTCACGGCGGAAATTCGAGATGAGGAGTACGTGGATTAAGGTGCCCCGCGGTCGTGGGAGCCGTACGGAATGAAGAAGCACAATCCCCAGCCCGGACTCTCTCGATTCTTGGATAGATCGGGTGCGGTCGATTTCTCCGAACTCACTCGGGTAAGATAACGGGGGAACCAAGAACGCATGGGGTTCTCGGCATGGGGATAACGATCAGATCTGTCGTGATAGGAATTGGATTCGTTGGCAGGGGATGGAGAGAAAAATGAGTGGAAAACGTGTTGAGGTACGCGCGAAGATGGCTGGTCTCTTTTATCGAAAGCCGGGACCGGATGAACCCGTCTATGTGGAAGTGGGAGACGAGGTGAAGAAGAAGCAGGTCTTGGCGCTTTTGGAGACCATGAAGGTGTTTCAGAAGGTAAAATCGCCCGCGGCCGGAAAGATCATCGAAATCGTCGCGGAGAATGAAACCCCTCTGTTGGACGATGATCTCATGTTTGTAATTGAATCCTGACGCTTTGAGATGGAACATCAACAAGTGAGAATCTAATCATGGGAAAATGGATGGATGGCTATCTTAGCCGACTGAAGACCTTAACTGAGGAAAACCTAGGCGGCGGTGGCGAGGAACGGATCGCGGTGCAGCATGGCCTGGGCAAGCTCACCGCGCGGGAACGAATTGACCTGTTAGCCGATCCCGGAAGTTTCGAGGAGCTGGGGTCGCTGGTTCGCAATCCTTACGGTCACAAGATGGAAACGCCCAAACTGGGGCCTGGGGACGGTGTGGCGATGGGATTGGCCAAAGTGAACGGCCGTCAGACGATAGTCTATTCCATGGACTTCACCGTGATGTCCGGCGCCCTTGGCGACCAGGGGGCGTGGAAAATTGCGGAGTTGGTCCAGATAGCCGGACAGGAACAGTTGCCGCTTATCGGGATGATCGATTCCGCCGGTTCGCGGATCGGTTTCAAGGGAGGCTATACCGGTCTCGACGGCATCGGCCGTTTGGTGAGGAACTACTGCCTCTACTCCGGAGTCATTCCCCAGATCACGATGCTTCTGGGGCCTTGCACTGGACCGCTGGCGCAGATCCCCGTTCTGTCCGATGTTCTGATTATGAATGAGAACACCGGATTTCTATGGCTTGGCGGCGACATTGAGTCGGAAGACGCGGGTACGGCCGAGTTTCATATGCAGAAGAGCGGTCAGTGCGATTTGATCGCAGAGAGCGATGAAGAGGCCATCGATTTGGCCAAACAGGTGTTGGAATTTGTTCCGCAGAACTGCTGGAAGAAGCCCATTGCGGTCGAATCGGAAGACGATCCGGAACGAAGGGAAGAAGCCCTGCTCGATGTGATGCCCGAGAATGACAAGTTTACTTACGACATGCACAACGTTATCGAGTTGATTGTTGACAATGGCGAATTCTTCGAATTGAAGGAAGACTTCGCGGCGAACCTGATTGTCGGTTACGCTCGCTTTGACGGTATGGTGGCGGGGATCGCCGCCAGCAATCCGGATGAAATGGGCGGCATCATGGAGCCGGATTCGTCGGACAAGTACGACAAGTTCCTCATGTTTCTCGACGCCTTCAACATCCCGTTGGTGACCATGTCCGACACCCCGGCCTATCCGCCCGGCGATCGGTGGGAGCGGATGGGCGTAATTCGCCATGGCGCCAAGAATCTGCACGGGTACTCCCATCTGACCAACCCGAAGGTGAGCTTGGTGCTCCGCCGGTCGTACGGCGGATCCAATATCACGATGGGGTGCAGCAAGATGGGCCCGGACTTTATCTATGGCTGGCCGACGGTTGAGTTTGCGCCCACGGGTCCCGAGCAGATCGTCCAAGCGGTCTTTCACAAGGAACTGGCCAAGGCCAAAGAAGAGGGCAAGTATGACGAGGTGTACAACGGCTACCTCGCCCCCCTCAAAGCGGGGTTCAATGTCATGAACTCGGCGAGGACGTTCAACAGCACCTATACGGTTAACGAAGTTATCGATCCCCGGGATACCCGTTCCTATGTCGTGAGGTCGCTCAGGGCCATGGTCAATAAGCGCGAGGAACAGCCGGAAAAGAAACGATACATCAAGCCTGCTTAGGGGAGTATGGGGAAAATGGCAAAACGAATGGAAGAAGCGATCAAACGCTACCATGAAATCCAGGAGAAGAATCTTCTGGGCGGTGGTGTCCAGCATATAGAACGGCAGCACGGCCGGGGAAAACTCACGGCCAGGGAGCGGATTGACATTCTGGCGGATCCAGGGACATTCGACGAAAACGGATCCTGTGTGGGGACGACCGGCGCGCGTATGGATGGCCGCGTAGCCCTTGCTCCCTGCGATGGCGCGATTGTCGGGACGGTGCGGGTCCACGGCCGCCTGGTTATGGTTTACGCGAGCGACTTTACCGTGCTCGGTGGGTCCACCGCGTCTCAGCACGGGTTCAAGTACGCGAAGTCGCTGATGATGGCCGCCAAGTGGGGAATCCCGATGGTCAACCTGCTGGATTCCTCGGGAGGGCGACTGGGGTATAGCGATGTCGGAGGCGTCGGCATGGACTGGCCGTTCAGGCTTGAATCGCTGTATTCGGGCAATGTCCCGCAGATTACGGTTCTCATGGGTCCGTGTATCGCGGGAGGCGCGTATCTGCCGACATTGTGCGATTTCATTCTAATGAGCCGGGTGTCGGCGAACATGTGGATCGGCGGTCCGCGCCAGACTCAGGCGGCTACTTCAGAGGTTATCAGCGAGAACATCGGGAGCGCGGACTACCATATGGAGCTTAGCGGCTCGGCGGAGATGGTGGGGGATGACGATGAGGAGACGATCAATCACTGCCGCGAATTGCTCCGATATCTTCCGAGCAGCTATAGGGAGAAGCCGCCCCGCTGGGATCTGACCGACGACCCGAATCGGGAAACGGAAGCGTTGAACGATCTGGTCCCGGACGACTTCAACGAAACTTACGACATGCACGGCGTCATCAAGGAAATCGTTGACGACGGCGAGTTCCTGGAGATCAAGGATGGGTACGCCAAGCAACTGATTACTTGTTTCTGCCGGTTCAACGGCGAATCCGTGGGGCTGGTGGCGAACAATCCCAAGTATCCGGGGTCCAGCCTCGAGATTAACGCCTGCGATAAGTACTACCGTTTCTTGCAAGTGGTGGACGGTTACAACCTTCCTATGGTCAACCTTATCGACACGCCGCCGGTGGTGCCGGGCGAAGAGCAGGAAGCTATCGGGTTGCTCAGGCACTACGGCAAGATCACTGACGTCTATGCGACGACGACCGTGCCTAAGATCAGTGTCGTCATTCGCGAATGCTATGCCGATGCGGGCAGCATGATCATGGGCGGATTGAAGAGCATGGGCGCCGATATCGTCTACGCGTGGCCTATCGCCCAGTTCGGCATCGAATCGTCGACGCTCGACTATCGGGAGGTCTATGGCAAGGGCATCGAGGATGATGCGTATGAAGCCTACATGGACCGGTCGCGGGAGAAGGTCGATGCATTCGACGTGGGACACACGTGGACGGCGCAGGTGGTGGACGAGTTGATTCTCCCCAAAGATACCCGAAGGAAGATCATCGGGGCGCTGGACATGACTCGCAATAAGAGCGAGAAGCTGCCGGCGCGCGCGAAGAACCATACGGCCCCGCCGACCTAGGCCAAGTTTTGGTGCCCTAATTTACGGCAGGGCCTACAAGAAACAAGAAGATCCTTCGGCATTTGTCTAAACCCCTTAAACAGGGGTGAATATATGGTCGTGATAGCTGGAGTTTTTGCCGTTTTGGGTTGTGTGCGAGGCCCGCGTTGAGAGATTTGGTCTAATGATGCAGGTGATAGTTTTTGCCCCGAATGGGCTACATGCCATAACCCCTTCGGGGCAGGATCACTCATATATTAAGGTGCCTACTTTTCGGTTGGCATCGTCAGTCTCGAATCAAACCAACAGGAACTCACATAGATGTTCAAGAAGATCTTGGTCGCAAACCGGGGCGAAATCGCGCTGCGCGTCATCCGGGCCTGTCGTGAAATGGACATCAAGTGTGTGGGTGTCTACTCGGAGGCAGATGCCGAATCGCTTCATCTCAGGTTGGCCGATGAGATGGTGTGCATCGGGCCGGGTGTCAGCGCGAAGAGCTATCTGAACATTGAAAGCATCGTTGCGGCTGCAAAGGAAACCGGCACCGATGCCATCCACCCAGGCTACGGCTACCTCGCGGAGAACGAGGATTTCGCGAAGGCGTGTCTGGCCGCGGGCCTGGTCTTTATTGGACCTACTCCGGACAATCTCCGGCTGGCGGGAGACAAGATCACCGGCAAGCAGATCATGGAGAAAGCCGGCGTTCCCGTAGTTCCCAGCAGCCCCGGAGGCGTCACCGATCTGGAAGAGGCCAAGGGCCTGTGCGCGGACATGGGGTACCCCGTGATAATCAAGGCCTCTGGCGGCGGCGGCGGGCGCGGAATCCGAGTCTGCGCCACCGAGGAAGTGTTGGTCGAGGAGTTTCCCGTGGCGAAGATGGAAGCCCGAGCCGCCTTCGCAAATGATGAGCTCTACATCGAGAAGTTCATCGTCGATCCCCGTCACATCGAATTTCAGATCATTGCTGACACCTTCGGTAACATTGCCCATCTCGGCGAACGGGAATGCACGATACAGCGGCGGTTCCAGAAGCTCATCGAAGAGTCGCCCTCTCCCAGGCTCACGCCCGAACTCAGGCAGGCCATGGGAGATGCCGCCATAGCCGTTGCGAGGGCGGTAAACTATGTCAACGCCGGGACGGTCGAATTTCTCGTGGACAGGGAAGGCGATTTCTATTTCATGGAGGTCAATGCGCGCATTCAGGTGGAACATCCGGTCACCGAACTCACGACAGGGATCGATCTTGTGAAAGAGCAAATCCATATCGCCGCCGGCAAACGGATTGACTACGCGTTCGAAGACCTCAATCTTAGAGGCTGGGCTATCGAATGCCGGATCAATGCGGAAGATCCAGCGCGTAATTTCATGCCGTCTCCGGGTACTGTCACTTCCTTTCACGCTCCGGCGGGCCTCGGCGTCCGAGTGGATTCCCATCTCTATCAGGGGTACGCGCTGCCGATCTACTACGATTCGCTTGTGGCAAAGCTCATCGCCTTCGATCTTAGCAGGGAGGGAGCGATCCGCATCATGCAACGGGCGTTGGCAGAATTTGACCTCGCCCCCCTGAAGACAACGATCCCCCTTCACCTCGATATTATGGATGATCCCAATTTTCGGAAGGGCGAGTTTAGCACAAATTTCATCGAACGCTTCGTCAGCGACGATGATGATGACGATTAGCCGGCAAGTGTGTCTTGTGCCGCCTGTCCTTGTCGAAAACTCCCCCCCTTACGAGGTCACGGATACGCGGTAATCGAGCATCGAGGCCCCCGAGGCCCCGGAATTACTCCCGGCGATGGAGCGACAAGAAGTCTATTCTGCCTGAACTAGCTTTATCAGAACATCTCCGCCATCCTTGCGGGTATCGAAGAAGGCAAAAGCGCCGCCGGTTTGGGGCGTCCCGCTGAGGATGACCGGCGCCCCTTTGTCGACGAGTTTGGCGGTCTCCTTGTCAAGGTCATTGACAGTGAAGGTCAAGTCAAAAATGCCTTCTCCCCGCACGGCCGCTATCTCCTTGAAGATGGATTCTCCTTCGACAGGCTGAACGAACTCGAATTCCGTCGGGCCTGTCCGGACGGTTCTAGTTTTCGCTTTGACCGCTGTGCCGGAGGTCTCGCCGTAGGCCTTGAAATCTTTAATCGATTCGCTATCGAACATCGCTCCCGATTGAGGCGATGCAAGTTCAAGGAATTCGTAATACTCGACGGCCTTCTCCACATCGAAGACCGCTACGCTATGGCCACGAAACTTCCAATCGTTCGTTGCCAGGCCTGCCTTCGTCGCCGTCTCCCCTTCACTGCGCTTCCCATCTGGATCCGGGCGCAACGATAGAATGATATTGCCGGATTCGCGGGTGTCGAGGTAGTTCTCGACAAGGTTATCGTCTTTTCGACTCCTCAAGACGAGCATGAACTGTGGGCCCTTCTCAGAGAGCTTAAGCGAGTCTCCCACAATATCGGGCACGTTGAAACAGACGTGGTTGACGCCCTCGCCTGGGACCAGGTAGTCGCCGGTAATAGAAGGTTTTCTCGGCAGCAACTGCAGCACCTCGAGCATCAGGTCGCCTATGACGAGAAGGTCCAACGCATACCCCCCCGAGAGATCGGGTGGAGGGGCGACCTTGCCGAACTCCCTTCTGAGAGCTCCATCCATTCCTTCCGCGGTCAGGGTGAGGCCAATCCGGCCGGCGATTCCCAAGGATCGATAGTAATCCATGGTCTTGTCAAAGTCCCTAACCCATATACCTGGATGTCCAAATTTCCAGTCGTCGTGCATAGCGCCTCCTTTTCGGGAAAATAATAGACCGAACGTTGCATTGACTCATCGTTAAGCCACCGGCTCTGCCGGTGAGAATTCATCAGGTTTTACCGTTCCGGCACCACGGGGATTGCTCCAAATCGCGTCGGCTTTCTTCCAATAACATCCCCCTTTGAAGGGGGATCAAAGGGGATGTTGCGCTCCGCTCTCTTCTGCTTCTGGCCAACGCCCAAAGGTCTCGCTTTCACCGCCTTTTCCGATTGGATCGGCCGGCCCGGGATTTTCGCGCGTACGCTTGGGCCAAGTTAGCGCCAGGTGAAAAGGGAGCGACAATTTCAATATCCTGGAACACTGTTGTCCGAAACCGCTATAAGATAATTACGGTTAGGGTTAGCAGCATTGGACAAAAGCGTTTTTGTTTTGATTGAGACCTCAACTCCACCGTCTTTGCGGGGAGAAACGACGAAGCAATCTACTGCCAACAGCTCGTCACGCCTGACAGATGGCGAGCGACTTTGGCGACCGGAGAAGATTGCCGCAGTCGCTATCGTTCCTCGCAAAGACGGTTGAAGGTTCTATTTAGTACAGTAGCGATCCTGGAAGTTAGCAGTACGGAGGATTACTCGATATCATTGGCGACAATCTCGCTTTCAATGATCTGACGGTTTGAAGAGATCAGCGCCTCGGCGGAACTTCCCGCCCAAAACGCTCTTTTCCTGACATGATCCTGTAAATCACGTCAAGAAGTGTTTTGGTTGCTGCTTGCGGGCAGCGCAGTAGGAACTCTGTGTCATCAGCGGCTGATGGATTCATCAACAGCGATAGGAGTACCCAAATTGTCTCGCGTTCAAGAAACGAAAGCTTCGAAGATGGAATCCGCGGAAGATTCTCCAATACTCATTCGTAAGGAACCGCCGTTAGGCTGGATGATCATCAATCGCTCCGAGAAGATGAACGCGTTCACCTCGGCTATGTGGGAATCGGTGCCAGGACTGCTCGATTCGCTTGAAAACGATTCTGAGGTCCGGGTCATCGTTGTGCGCGGAGCGGGTGAGAGGGCCTTCTCGGCGGGCGCCGACATTCACGAGTTCAAGGATCAAAGGGCGGCGCGCAAGGAGAGCGCCGTTAATACTGGCGCGACGGGCGCGGCCTTCCAAGCCTTCGAGAACCGGGGCAAGCCAACGGTATCCATGATACGGGGCATCTGCATGGGGGGCGGCTGCGCGGTGGCGCTTAGCACGGACATTCGCGTTGCATCCAGCGACTCGATATTCGCCATCACCCCGGCGCGCCTGGGCCTGGCGTACCCCTACGGGGGTATCGAGCGGGCCGTTTCCGAATTGGGTGCGGCCCACGCCCGATATCTGTTCCTCACCGCAAAGCGGATCGGTGCGGAGCAAGCGCTGGCCATGGGGATCATCCACGAGATGTACGAGCCCGAGGATTTCGAGGAGGCCGCGAAAACCACGGCCCTCACCGTCGCGGAAAACGCGCCCAAGACTCTTCGCTCGATCCAGGAATCCGTGCGCCAGGCTATCCTTCCACCGGAGGAACGGGACCTTAAGGTCCTGCAACGCTTGGCCCGCGAATGCTTCGCGAGCAAGGACTATCAGGAGGGCCTGCGCGCCTTCGCCGAAAAGCGGAAGCCACGCTTCCAGGACCGATAGCGGCCATTATTCGCTGGGTAGACAGGCGAATGCGGCAGGGCTCTGTGTCGGAGCTCAATTGGTAATCGCCAGCGGAACCGGTGGTTCAACAAGAGAGGTCCGCATCGACAAAGCGCCGCGTCACTTCGCCGGCAACGCGTCCGCTAATTCCGTGATGTTCCCGAAAATCCTGTCCGCCGCGCTGAAATCCGCCCCGTGGTCATGGCATTCGGGATGGCGTAGCAGGTCAGGCCAGCGGCCTTCGCCGCCGTCAGCCCGCGTTGTTAATCCTCTACGGCGACGCACTCCTCCGCCCAGAGTCCGTTGCGCTCGAGTGCTGCGAGGCAGGGATCCGGCGCTGGCTTCGCGCGCCCATAATCCCCGAGGGCCACGATGAAATCGAAATGCTGCGCCAGCCCCGTCCGGCCATGAACCAAGTCGAAATGTTTCGAGCGCGACGTGGTAACCACGCCCATCGAATGCCCTTCTCCGAGGCGTTCCAACGCCGAAGCCACCCCATCGATCGCCACCGGTTCGGTCCGCAGGCCCTCGACATATTGCCGGTCGCGTTCAACGCGAAGTTCCTGGATGCGCTCGTCAGAAATCCCACGTCCCTTCGCCAGCGTAAACGTGCTAACGCCCCGAATCAGGCCCAACTCCAAGTACCCCTCGTGTGTCAACTCGACGCCAACAAGATTCGATACATTCCGCGTACGTTCAAAGCAAATGGGTTCTGTATCGACGAGAACGCCGTCGTTGTTCCAGAGGATTGTCTTCATACGGATTGGTTCTCAAACTATCGGTTTTCGGTGGTTAGCCTACAATCGCATTGTGTTTTCACCGCATAAAATCATACCAGATGTAGGCACCCGCTCCGCAGCCCCAAGCAGCCTTCCCAAAGACATCTGCCAGCACAATCTCGGTGGTTGGCCAAGCGACAAGGTCTAGCCCGGTGAGAGATATCCGGGCTAGCGCCGCCAGTCCGACACCGCGGCCTTGTCGGTACCACAGGGAGTGCTCCAAATAGCCTCAGCCTTCTTCCAATGACATCCCCCTTGATCCCCCTTCAAGGGGGACTCTCAGGCCCTCCGAAAGCCCAAAGCCCCCCTTTGAAGGGGGATGTTGCGTACCGTTCGCGTCTGCTTTTGCTCAACGCTTAAAGATCCCCGTCTTGATGGCCATTGACCCGTGTTGACCGTGGGCGGTTTCCTATGGAATAGATTTTGACCAAAGGCATGTTTTACGACTGAAGGGCGCTTTTCTCCTGAGGGGGCCTCGGACATGCGCAACGACTTTAGGTTCATCGAAAGACCATTGTTGGCGTTGATCTTATTGCTGTCATCGCCTTGCATTGGGCTACATTCGACGTTCAAGTCGGAAACTCCAACACTTTCACGCCGTCTACGCTCACAGTCGAGCAGGGTGACACGGTGCGGTGGGTCTGGAATGACGGAATCCATACGGTGACGAGCGACTCGGGAAGTGGGGCCGGTTCGGGGCCCTTGTTTGACGCCCTCCACTAGCTCGAACACCGTCTTCTCGTATACTTTCAATAATCTGGGGTCTTTTCCGTACTTCTGCAGGCCACACGAGTTCCTCAATATGGAGGGGACTATCACCGTGGAGGCGGTCACGTAGCCCGGAATTACGGTGAGCCCGCTGTCTCGTGCGTTTGGCAATCAGAACATTGACTCAGGAGCGACGGCATCCGAGTCGGTATTACAAATGATGGGGACGCCAACCTGACGATATCGAGCGTGAGTAGAGTTGGATCCGGCGCGAGCCAATTTACGAACGCCAGCGATACGAATCAGGGGACGCTCACTCCCTCCGCCAGCCGCACGGTGAACGTGGCCTTCAATCCATCCACAGCCGGCGCCAAGTCGGCCAGCCTGAAAATACTCTCGAATGACTCGAATGAGGGAACCGTCGACGTAAGCCTCACGGGTACGGGTTTCGATCCGGATGTAGGGCTCGCCAGCCTCGTGTACATCGACTTTGCACATGGTGGCGTGGAATCGGGAACTAGCCCAAGCCAGCCCTTCAACACGTTAGCCGA
>PVBE012815124.1_pt1 | contig 14359 bp, 16 predicted proteins | sample 1631181 | NCBI WGS metagenome assembly PVBE01 (sample SAMN08397723, study PRJNA350692) | Marine metagenome, whole genome shotgun sequencing project. | isolation source: water | place: Pacific Ocean | collected 2012-04
CCCGCACCTGCTAAAAATGCGTTGTTTTTATTATGTTTTTCAGTTTCAAACGATCACGGATGGAAAGAGGGTTAGCAAATGGCACAAAAAAACACGAAAGAGCCGATCGGCGAATGGATAAAGCCAGACGATTTAAAACCTTGGGATAAGAATCCGAGGCAAAACGAAAACGCGATAGCAAGCGTAGCCAATTCGATCGAGCGTTTCGGTTTTGGGGCGCCCATCGTAGCAAGAAAAAAAGACCGGCGAATAATTGCCGGTCATACACGGTGGAAAGCCGCCCGCCTTTTAGCTTTGGACTTTGTACCGGTTCGCTTCTTAAATCTTTCAGACAAAGACGCGGAGCTATACGCATTAGCCGACAACAAATTAAACGAATTAGCCGATTGGGATTTTAACGCGCTAGGCCGGGTGGTTAGGGAATTGTCGAACGAGGTAGATTTTGATCTTATTGATTTAAAAGAGATAGGTTTCGACGAAGAAGAGCTAGCCCGGTTAATTGGTGACGTCGAAACGGAAATAAAAACGACGGATCAGCCGGGCGGCGGTTTTGACGACGAAGCTTTAAGCCTTTGCCCTAAGTGCGGGCACCAATGGTAAATTTGAAAAAAGAAAAGCCTTACAGAGTCGGAGAATTAGCAAAGCTTGCGAACGTGTTGCCGTCCACGGTTTGGCATCATATAAAGCGAGGCAATCTTAAAGCCTTTCGATGGGACGATCGAGCATGGTACATGATTCACAAAGCAGACGCCCACGCGTGGCTAAAAGAAAGGTCCGAGCGTAAAGCGGCTGGCGACAACCGTTACAAAATTACCGGGGTCGCTATTGACTAAAAAAAGAAAACAGGCGCCCGGCCCGCGTAGCGAGGCAAAGCAAGAGCGCCAACTTTTTTTAAGCGGGCTCTTGCGTAAAGGTTTACCGCTCGGGCAAATTTATAGAGTTATGTGCGGCAAGTTTTCGATTACCCCGCAAACAGTAAGGAAAGACATAAAAGAGGTTGGCGCGACCGCTCGTAAATTTCTCGAAGACGAAAACAATTTAGAAGCCGAGATCGCGGCCGTTGTCGACCGCCTAAAGAAAAGAGCACAACGCGAGGATAGCGTAGGTAATAGAGCCGACGAAATTCTTAGCTCTTTGCTTACTGGTTATTCGGTTCGAGCCGCGCAACGCGCCGCGCTCGAGGTAGAGGGGCGACTAAAAGAAGCAAACGCAAGGTTAGCCGAAAGCAAAGCGGACGCCGCGACAATTGAGGCCGCCCGCGATCAAAAATGGAGCCGAGACGCGACGAAAAGAATAAACGCAATTACACGTTCAATAATAGAGCGCGGCGCTACCTCGATCGGCGACATGGTAGAGCTAGTCGGTTTAATTATACAAAGACAATTAAAAAACCCCGAATCGAACAACATACATTTAATGCAGTCGCTAAGATTGTTATCGACTATAAGTTTAAGCGATCCTTCGGCAATGGCCGCCGAGCAACAATTATTTAAAGTGCCCGAGGGTTTAATTGGTTTAGAAATGCAAAGCGACCCCGGCGACGAAATTTTAGCAAATGACTAGCGGCCTCTCAAAAGCAAGCAAAGCCGATCGTATGGCAATTGCTAGCCTACCGGGCGAGGGTGTCGAAAGTTGGCCAGAATTTCGGCAAAAATTAGCCGACAATCGCGATCGGTTTCGAGCGTTGCAACTAATCGCGGCGGCTATTAATTACGAGCCTTTACCGCATCAAATGCGATCGCACTTTTCCGGCTCGCGATTTAAATTAATATGCGGCGGCGTCGGTAGTGGCAAAACCCTATGGTCCTGTGTTGAAACGGTTTTATTATCAATACTAAATCCGGGTTGCTCGGGCGCGATGGTAAGCCCTACCTATGATGCGGTTCAGCACGTTCTTTTGCCCGAGTTTATGCGAATTTGTGACGCGCTCGCGTCAATGGGTACGCCTATCTTAAGGCGTTATCACAAGAGCATGGCCCGCGCCGATTTGATCGGGGGCGGCTCTATTTATTTTAGATCGTTTTCTCGCGTCGATTCGATCCGTGGCTGGAATTTAGCTTTCGCCGCAATTGACGAAACGGAACAAAGCGTAGGCAATTCGCCTACCTATATTTTTGAAGTAATTGCCGGCCGCTTGCGCGACCCTAAAGCCAAGGTCTATCAATTGCATTGCACGACGACGCCTAAAGGTGCGCGGGGCGTGCCCTTGCTTTTTCACCAAAGAAGGCAAACCGACGCCCGCCCGGACTGGTACACCGTGCGCGCTTCGAGTATGTCTAACACCCACTTAGATCCTACCTTTGTAGAGTCGCTAAAGCAGGGCTATAGTAAGCGCGCTTTTAGGCAAGAGATTTTAGCCGAGGTTTTAAAACCTTCAAACGTGTGTATGCCTGAATTCGATAGGTCGAGGCATTGCATACCCTACGCCTATGATAGAACTAGGGAGTATTATATTTCGTGCGATTGGGGTTACAATTCGCCGGCGGTCGTTTGGGTTCAGGAAACGCCCTACGGCTATGTCGTTTTCGACGAATTCGTAGAAGACGAAGTGCCCGAGGGAAAATTAAAACAAATAATAGAGGATCGATGCAAGGCTTTAGGAAAGCCACCCGTAAGAGCGGTAGGCGATAGGGCGGACAAGTATATGATGCGGTTTCTAATTGAAACTTTCCCCCGCGCCTACGTTCAAAGAATGACCAGCCGAGACGAGCAAAGCGTAAGGGCCGGGCTAGAGGTTCTAAGAAGCTATTTAGATCCGGTTTACCAAGACGAGCCGGTTTTATTTATTTCGAACCATTTAGCGCAAGATCCGCCCCGCCGTGGAATCGTGCGATCAATGGAAAATTACAGATGGAAACAAAACGCCGAAGGGCTACCGCTCGACGGTATACCGTTTAAAGATCAGGTAACCGATCACATAATGGACGCTATCCGCATGTTATGTGTAACACTCGATAAAGACAAAAGCGGCTCAATTATGATAGGCAAGCAAAACCATGGCAAATCTATTTTTAGAAAATCTCGTAGCTAGTTACGACCGTACTAATTGGCGCGAAAATACCGAACAGCTTTATAAATACCTCCATAGAAATATGGAGGATACTACCGAAACGCTACAAGAGCTTTTTCCTGCGACTTGGGAACAAAGGCTACCTATTTTACGGCCTGTGCCTTTCGTTTGGCGAATCGCTCGCACGTTGTCGACGCTTTACCAGAAAACGCCCGCGCGCCGTTTTGTTAACTTGTCTCCCTCTGTAGAAGAACAGGTAAAAAAAATCTATACGCGGCTCGACGTTGATAACCAATTATTAAAACTACAAGAGCAATTGGTAGCATTAAATAACGCGGTTTTGTGGGTTATGCCCGATAATCGCGGCGGGTTGCGCTTGGTAATAGTTCCGCCGCACTGGCACGATTTCGACATGGAAGACCCATTAAGCACCGACGTCGAAGACGTTAAAAGCGTTAGGGTAAAGTTACCAGTCGGCCGCGACACGTCAAGCGGGATGATTCTTTATGGAATAGCCGAAATTACAAAAACTTCGGCCCGTTGGGCCGAGGCGCCGGGCAAGCTACAGGGCACCGGGTTTTTTAATGAAGAAGGAACAAACCCACTAAACCGGATACCGTGCGCGGTGGTTCGCGGGGCGGTCGATCCGGGCCGTTTTTTTGCGAATGAAAACGCCGATCTTTTACAGGCCCAACGGGCGCTAAATTTAAGCTTAACCGACATAGGTTATACGGCCGGCCTACAAGCCGCCGCGATCGGCGTTATTACGGGTGTTTCGAGGCAACACGCCGAAGAAATACAGATAGGCCCCGAAACTATGATCGCGTTACCCGACGTAGATCAGAGCCTAGAATTCGTATCGCCAAAAGCGGATCTGGTAGGATATAACGCTAGCGTGCGCTCTTATTTAGAATACAGTTTAAGCCATATGGGTTTAAACCCGGACTTGTTTTTACAATCGGGATCCGGCGCCATAAGCGCGACGGCGAAAGCTTGGGATAGTATAGAGCGCGAAATAGAAAAGACCCGGCACAAAAATCAATTTAAAAGATTAGAAAACCAGTTGTGGCAAATTATCCGCCTTTGGGTAAAACAACAAAATAACGGCGTAGACGTTTACCCTGACTCCGAAGTAGAAATAGAATACTATGAGCCCGCGCAAGTAATCGACCCACTACACCACGCGCAAGCGCTCAGAATGAAGATCGAAGACGGCCAAACTTCGCCAGTAGACGCGCTAGCAAAAAGCGAAGGCATAAGCCGAAACGAGGCGCTAAACAGGGTTCGGCAAAATATGCAGGAAACGCGCCTAATGCGCGAAAGCCAGCCCGCGCTAGACGGCGCCAACGTACAAGGCCGGGCGGCCGAAATTACAAAACCGGCAACGCTGATAAAATGACCACGATCGGCGGAGTACACATAAAAGCTAACGTCCATTTCGTTAAGGGTTCGCGCTGGAACAAGATCAAAGGCTCGAAAGAGTCGGCGCGAATTGTCGGCGAAATCGGCGCGATTTTACAACACGCCGTAGCGCACCGCGTAATTTCTCGGGGCGTCGATCACACTGGCCGATCTTTCGGTCGATATAAAGAGCGCCGCAATCAAACCGGGTTTAGTGTAAAGGTTGCCCCAAGCTACCCACAACCGAAAGGTTATGGTTTGCTGCATGGCGGCTACGCTTATTATCGAAGTCTTGCTCTTTATTCCCGTTTGCTCGGAAACCACGAAAGTAAACGGCGTTTCGTTCTAAGCGGCGGAATGTGGGATTCTTGGGGCGTTTACATACGTAGCCCGATCGAGGCTAACGTAAGGTTTGCGAAATCTTCGCCAGCCTATCGCGGAAAATCGATGACAAATAGAGAAAAGGCCCGGCGTGCTTCGCACGGAACCGGGCGCCGGTCTATTGTGGGTATCTCACGAAAAGAAAAAAAAGACGCTACCGATCACGTAATGGAGTCGGTAACTGCCGCGTTATTAAATGACGCCCGCGCAAAAGCCGCGCACTTTAAATTAAAAAGAAGAAAGGGCCGGGCCGGGTACAGAAAAAGACAAGTTAAAAGTTTAATTCGTTTACTAACTAAATAAGAGTTTAAAAATGCCAGAAACTAAAGCAGCGACCAAAAAGAAAGCAGCAACAAAGAAGAAGGCCGCGCCTAAAAAAAAGGCAACGGTGGAAACTTTACCTAAAGGCCCCGATCGTCCTTACGGCTTGTGCGTCTATTCTAAAAGGTGTAGTAGAGAATTAGCGTACGAGCTAATTACCGAACACGGTTTTAGGCTCGAGGTCGACGGAGAGGCCGAGGCGGTCGTATATGCTGATAAAAAGGCTTTTGATAGTTATGTAATTTCAAGGACTTAAACATGTCAGATACAACTTTAGTAACGTCGTCGGTCGGCGAGGTTACTTTAGCGGAGGGTATGTCTAACGCATCGTTAGACGCGCCGCCCGTCGCTAATTCAAACGTAGATCAGCCTAATCTTTTCGACGCGCCCGCGCCGGTTACACAGGCGCCGCCCGCGCCCGAGCCGGCGCCGATAGCGCCCGCGCCCGTTCAGGCCGCCGAGCCAGAAAGGAAAGAAGACAATAACATAACAAAGGTAAACAAAAAAGCCGACGCGGTAGATTTGCTTTTATCAAAGCTCGAAGAACAAAACGCGAAATATGGCCAATTGATTAAAAACCAATTAAATCAGCAACGCGTCGAATATTTAAGAAGCATTGGCGCAAGCTTGGCAAACGACGCACATTTATTAATGCTATCGCCGGATGCCGACGTTTCGACGGCCGACGGTCGCGCCGCAATTGATAATTGGAAAAACGGCGACGGGCGCGATTATTTTACGCAACCGGTAAGCGCTAAAAACGTAGACGTCGAAGAGCTTTCAAAAAGTGTTAGGGGTAGTGCAAACGGAACCTTTAAGCCTGAACTTTTAAAAAGCTTGCTCGCGCACAATTTAAGGACTCGAAATGACTAAAACAAAAAAGAATACTGAGTTAAGCACCGCCGAATTATCGGCGCAATCAGTTCTAAAAGCTCGCGGTTTTATTGAAGCGCTCGACGTAGCCGACGAGCTAGGCCGGATCGGTACTTGGTTAATTCCAGATAAAGAAAAAGAAGATTGGCACTTTACCCGATTTAATAGGGCGGTAGCCTACCACCGCGAACAGGCAAGCCTTTTGTCTAAAAAGGGTTACTTTTTTTGTTATGATATCGCAACGCTAAGACATATTCGTTATGTTGGTTTTGAAAATGACGGGCCGACGGGTAATTTAGGCGGCGACGGCGGTAACGCTCTTTACATGTGTTGCCCGCCTTCGACCTATTTGTTTTTGCAAGAGGCTAAAAAGAACGTGCAAAGCATGATGTTAGCAAATGTGCGTAACGATCTCGGCGGCACCCTCGGCGCTTTGCGTGGCCAGCTTGGCGAAGGCACGGTAGAGCTAGAACGTAAAGAAATTCGAACCTGATATAAAAATTTTTTAATGCTAGGGTTTTTTAAAACGTAAGCCTTTTATTAACGGAGATTTAAAAAAAATGGCACTTACTACAAGCAACGCGAAAGCTGTAAACACAGTCGCTTTTTTTGAGGGCCTTACACTCTCAGTTAACGACGATTGGCGAAAGATTTTTGACTATAGGGAAGACGACGTATCTACCCTAAGATTGGCCAGCCTAACAGGCGTCGGCGACGTCGGAAAATGGAACAGCGGCGCGGGCGGCACGCAAGCCGGATCCACGACCGATATTAATAGAGTCACGGTAGACAGCACAGGCGCGAAAGATTTAAATTTCGAGAGCTACGCCGTGCAGGTGTATCTTCACAAATTCGATCAGATGGATATCCCCGGCATCGCTCAAATGGCTAGCCGCAAGCTAGGCCAAGCGGTCGCCCATACTTATCGATCTTTGGCTTTTGGCGTGCTTGGTGACGCGTTCGACGCTTCCGCCATGGCAATGGCCGATACTAAAGCTTTGTGTTCTGCTACGCACACCACGGCTAGCGGCACACGCTCTAATGTTTTAAGCACTGCCCTCGACCGGTCAAGTTTTCTTAACGCTATGAAATTAGGTAAGAAATGGACCAATTATCAAGGTCAATATACCAACCTTTTCGACGGTGATGTTTGCTTAGTCGTAGCCCCGGATCAAGAGGCGGCCGCATTGGAATTTTTAAACGCTTCTTACAATCGAGGCGCGGACACTACAGTAGCGGACGCTACGCCCGGTTCGGAATTCGGCATGCAAGCTAACGCGGTTCGCTTTATGAATGGCGGCGCGTTTGTCGATCTTATCGTTTCCCCGCATCTTACAGCCAATAAATGGTTTGTAGTTTCAAAGCAGGAAACGCCGCTTCGCGCTTGGAGTCGTTCGGCTCCACTTTACACGCAACATATTGATCCAGATATGCGCGACAATCGCCTAACTGTCGATTTCGCCGTGGCGTTTTCGGCCGGACCGCAAAGCGACGGAATCGTAGGGGCAGACGTTTAAAAAACTACAACGATTTTAAAAGGTTATGTCGCTTGACTTATTGGAAGATACCGCCGCCACGCTAACGCTTTTGCCGACCGTAAAAAGCAGACCTAGCGCGGCTTCGGTGTCTTTCTATAAACCTAGCAGCAATACCGCAATTGCTACGGGCTCGGCGACGATTGGTGCGTGGGGGCCGCTTGGTTTAAGCGGCTCCCCTACCAGTCAAACCGAATGCACCTTAGCTAGCGCCGGCGTTATAGGCGCGGGCGATTCTGTATGGTTAGAGACGGCGGACGGCTGGAAAGGCCGCGTGTTAGTTTCTGAGGCCATAGGCGCCGCTTTAACGCTAGAAAGCCCGCCGCCCGGCACCCTCGACGCTTCGGCGGTTTTTTATCCCTTAGAGCTTAGTTATGGCCTAACTACGGCCGACACCGCAACAAGGGACGCAAATTACCGATCGGAATGGACCGTAACAAGTGCCGACGGAACAATTACCAGACACCAACAAGCGCACAACGTCGTTAGAATGCAATTTAGCGACGCGATCGACGCTTACGAGGTTAAACGCCATATTTCGCGAACTTTTCCGAGCATCGGCGCAAACGAGGACGCGCATTTTTTCGAAGAATACGCCCGCCGCGCCGCCGGTCGAGTGCGCCAAGCTATCGCCGATTCCGGCGTTAGAGCGCATTTAATCGGAAACCCCGATCAATTTAAATTAAGCGCGGGCGTGGCCGCTTTGCGTTTAGAAATGTCGGTAGACGGTTTAGTGCCGCCCGGTATGGAACCTTTAGATTATATGCGCGAAGCTGAGAAAGCCTTTCAAGATGCGATAAGATCGGCGCTTGGCGCGCTACAGTGGATAGATAAAAACGACGACGGCGTTTTACAGGATCGCGAAATTAAAAAACCTTACGCAATTAATATGCGGCGGTACTAATGCGAGCGAGCCAAATACGAGCGGCTATAGTAGCGGCGGTCGAAGGAATTACCCCCGACAAAAAAGCAAGCCATAGAGACGTTTTTAGAGAATTAAAAACCGGCTATCGCGAGCTTTCGCAAGGTCAAAGAACCGCGCACGATCGTTTATTTGCTTTGCGCATTTCGACGCCGCCGGGGCGCTCGCGAACTATGATCACTACCGATCTTTTTGAATGCGAATTTGATTTAAGTATTTTTTACAGCGACGCGCCCGGCGATTTAGTCGAGGATCGACTTACAAAAGATTGCGAGCGAATCGCGCAAAGATTAGAGAGCTTGCCGGCCGAGCAAGACGATTTAGCTAAAATTGAAGTTATGCCGGGGTCCATTGACGAAATGGACGGCGTAATTTCTTCTAATTATGTGTTAAGTACTACATATCGCCTAACCGGAGTTTAAAAAAATGGCTTATCAAGAATCAAGAATTGGACAAATCCGCGTAGCGGAACAAGGCGAATGGGGTACGGCCGCAACTAGTTTTAGCCTGCCTATCGAAGCCGAGGTAGGGGCTTACCCCGCTTTAAATACCGAAGCCGTTTTTACCGACGCTTTGCGGGCGCACCATTACCATCCCGACGTAATCTCAGGAGCTAAATCGGCGACGCTCAGTTTAACTATGCCTTTGCATGGGTGGTCTAGCGCTACGCCTAGCGGCGCCGCTACAGCCGGCGATCGAAGCGCCGACCAGATTTTAGTACAGCACGCTTTCGGGTCTATGAGCTATTCCGGGCATACAAGCGACGCGGCATGGTTAACGGGCGGTACGACCGGATCGGTAGAGTATGGCGCCGGACAAACCCCGGCCGGCGTTGATATCGGCGAGGCTATTTTAGTGCCCGTAACGGGCGGAACAAATTCCGTAGGTTGGGTAGCAAACCGCGACGTAGACGGCGCGGGCGGCTCGGATAGTCACACGCTTTTAAATACTCTATCGGCGGTGCCCGCGTCTAGCGGGATTGTTTACGGCGGAATGGTAGCCGCGTTAACTCGTGGTACATCATCGACGCCGCTAACCATTCAGGTAAAATACGCAAATTCTAATTCCTGTTTGCGAATTTACGACGCTGTAATTAGCTCTATGTCGATAGACATTAACCCAAAAGAGCAACCTAAGTTAACCGTCGAAATTCAGGCCGCAAATTGGATTAACGACGCTACAGGCGGGGCGCCGGGTAACTACGACTACGCAAGTTACGAACAATTGCCGGTAAGCATTGGCGCAAACGGTGCCCGCTTGTTACTCGGCACAACGTCGGCTAATGTTTCTAGCTTTAACTTTGCTCTTACTAACGAGGTCGTAGAGGCTAAAAGTCATTCCGGCGACCAAGGCTTGGCACAATTTGTGATCGTTAACCGATCGGCTACGTGCACCTATACGCAACCCTCCGAAAGCATTACTGCGCGACAACCCGGCCACAACCAACTGATCCAAGTCGATATGGGCACGGGTTCGCCGGGGAATTGCGTTTCTTTGATTCTCGCTAATGGGGTCTTGACAGGTCAAGCGCAAATCGGCGACGATGGCGGCTTAGTGGCTGAGACGTTCGAATATGCCGGGGGCCTAGTAACCGGAGATTCTTCAAATACCGCGCCCGGCAATACTTCGGCACGTTTAGCGTTTCTATAATTATGAATTCTAAAGGTGTTAAATGTTATCTCTCATATCAACGAGCGAGCGGGTAGATCTGGTAATCACGACCGATCCGGCCGTAAAAATGTCGAAAAAAGACAGGAAACCGGCCCGCGCAATTTTAAAGAAAGACGCAAAGCTAAACGGGGCTACGCCCTTTGTTTTGACCGTGCGGCCGCTCGACTCTTTAGAAATGTCAAAATTGATGACGGCCGGCGCGGCCGAAGCGGGCACGTTCGAGTCTATGATCGAGTCGGTCGCGGCGGCGTCTATCAAGGCTACGGGCGAGGGCTTCGGCTTGCCTTGGAACGAGCCAACCGTAGAACAGATAAAAACGATCCCCCCCGCCGAATTGGCGGCCCTAGCGAATTTCGTTTTAAACGCCTCGATAGGTGCCGACGACCCCACTTAGCCCGACGCTTACGCGCTACCGTTTGGTATGATCAGCTTTCAGAGCTTTACGGTTTAGCGTGCGCGGAGGGCGACTTTAAATGCAAGCTCGACCCTTTAGAGTGTAAAAAGCGGGCGGGCCGATATTTCGGGCACGATTTCCCGACTTGCCCGGTTTTGGATTTGCAACAAGATCGAAGGCTACAAATTGTTGTAGGCTTGGAGGGCGACGCGCAAATTTCACCTTTGTCTAATTGGCCTAGAGGTTATTCGGCGTGGGTCGTAAACATGCTAAAAAGATTAAAGGCGCAACGAGATAAGCGGCTAGCCGCACAAATGGAAGGGGCGAAAAATGGCCGCAACTAATACGCTTAAAGTAGTCCTCGAAGGCGTCGACAAAGTTTCGGGCACCGTAACCGGAATCGAAAACCGCTTTAAAAAGCTACAAAAAGTAATGACCGCCGTAATTGCGGTAGGCACGGCTCAAAAGTTCGCCGACATGGCGGTAGAGGGCGCAAAGTTTCGGGCACAATTAAAAGGGATAGGCGGGGACGGCTTAAAAGTCCAAAAAGAATTAAGAGATTTACAAGAGGGCCTAAACGATTCTTTTTCTATGGCTTCGCTTGTTTCGGCAAAAGCTAAAATTAAAGCGTTTAATTTAGATCTTAAATTTACGCCTACGATTTTAAAAAACATACAGTCGCGGGCGATGCTAATGGGCATCGATACAAGCTACGCACTAGAAAGCGTTACTACCGGTATTTCGAGGCAGTCTAACAAATGGTTAGATAATATCGGTATAATTGTAAAATCCGATCAGGCTTATCTAAAAATGGCTAATTCTTTAGGTAAAACTACCAAAGAATTAACCGCACAAGAAAAACAAACGGCATTTACTAACGCGGCTATAGAGGCCATGTCCGGGCGTGCCGCCGAAGTACCGGCCGTAACGCTAGCAGCGCAACAAGCCCAAGCCCGTTGGGCCGACGCTTGGGCACATTTAAACGATGCTTTTGCCGAAACCTTGCCGCTTTTAGCATCGCTTGCCGACACATTAAAAGAGGTTTTCGCGGTCGTCGCTAATATTTTTAGGCCGATTTTAAAAGCTATTTCGGCGTTGTTAACGCCGGTAGTAGATGCGCTAAATTATATTCTCGGGCATTTGGCAAACGTCGCTAAAATGCTAGAGCTTGCGGCGGAAATAACCGCCGATCACCTTTTTAATATTGAGCGCCAAAACGTACTTTATGAAAATCAAAAAATAACCCAAGAAGGGATAAAATTTACGGCTAACGACATAGCCTATATTTATGATGCACAGTCGAGAATTCAAGAAACAATTAAACAGCAAAAAAGCGAGATAGTCGCTTTAATGCAAAAAGAAAAAGAGCTAGCGCAAGAGACAAGCGACTTAATAGCTAAGTTCAATAAAAAGCGTTTTGATATAGAAATTAAACTCTTTAATAAAATGAGCTTACGCGAGCTACGCCAAGAAAAAACGCGGGCCAAATTTACCGAAACGCGTACGCGGCAAATCGAGGCCGAGCATAAAATAAGAGACGCGAACATTAAAAAAGAATTTCGCGTTACTATGGCGGCGTGGGAATTACAACACGAAGCACAAAAAGAGCTTTTACGTTTAGAAAAATCACGGGCGGCCGTTCGGATAACGTCGCTCGAGGCCGTTTTAGGTGCTCAGTATATCGAAATGAAAAATTCCGGCAACATGTCGGAATTATGGTTAGAGACTTGGAATCAAAGCATGCAAGGCGTCGCGGCGATGAAAGCCGATCTAGACGGCGTAGGCAAGTCTACCGAAAAGCTAATAGCTAACCACGAAGCCCTAAAGACTGAATTAAAAGGCAATCTCGACCAAGCTTTAGACGCGTCTTTAGACTTAGCCATAGCGCAACACGCGAACATTGAGTCAGAGTATAAAGCGCTAATCGCATCGAAGAGCAACACGAAGTCTAAAAAAGAAAGACTTAAAACGCTTAAAGACATTTTAGAGCAAACTTTAGCGATAGAACAGGCGGAGAAGCTTTTCGAAAACAGGCAAAGAGGCTTAGGCGATTCTTTAACGCAAGTTTTAGCTTTAAAAATTAAAATTGAATATGCACAAAAAGCAATTGAAAACAGCGAAAAAAGCTTAGATGCGCGTAAAGCAATATTAGAAAAAAAGACGCTCGAGCAAGACCGACTAGACCTTTTGCGTAATCACAATAAAGAAAGCATAGCGACGCTAGAAAACCACCGCGCCGACCTTTTGGTTTTAAAGGGTATAACTGACTACGACCGCCAAATTTTAACTTTTGATCGCGATAGGAACGACCTTTTAAAAGTAAAAAGCGACCTAGAGGCACGCCGAGACGAGGCGCGATCAGAGCAAGAATTAGCTTTAGTGGGCTCTTTTAATCTTCAAATTCAATCTAACGAATTGCAATTAGAAGCTTTGCGAATAGACGAAGCGCGAGTAATAGCCGCCGAAAAAATAAGGATAGAAGCCGACGGTTATTATAAAGCGGGCGAAGCTTTCGCAAGCATTGCCGGCCAGCTAGGCGATTTCGACGCCGTAGATCGCCGGATCTCGGGCGCGTTTGGTTTTATGGGTCAGATGTTAGACGTGCAAGGTCAACTTACGGACGGTAGCAAAACGGCGAGCGAGGCTTTTAACATGCAAGCCGACGCGGTAACCGGCCTAGCGCTTAATTTCATAGAAGGCGAGCGGGCAAAAGCGGCCGTTATGGCGCTGAAACATAGCGCACTAGCGGCCGCAAATTGGTTTAATCCTTTCGCGGCGGCTAGCCACGTAGCGGCGGCGGCGGCATTTGCGGCGATTGCCGGTGGTGCCGGATCAGCCTCTAGCGGCGGCGGTGGTGCGGCCATGTCGGAACCCGAAAGAGACGAGGGCGGCGGCGGCGGCGCTTCGCAAATCGTAGTTAATTTCGAGGGCGGCATTTTAGGCGATGCGGCGACGCTTGGGCAGCATATAGCGCTAGCGACGGGGCAAGCCGGTAAAGCCGGCTACGGCGGTGCTATATGACATTTTTAAGCGGTAGAGTGGCGGCGTTACCCAAGGTTTACGAAGACCTAACCGGACGTGTAGAAATTGCCGAAACGGTAGACGGCGTAACAACTACCGTAGCAATTTACCCACGCTCCGAAGAAAGCGTAGCCAGTCTTTTAGAGCGTTGCGTTAAGATGTGTAACGAGCAATTAACGGGCGACTTTGAAGGCGTAATTACTAGCGAAAGAAAGTTAGCCTTTAACTCTAGTGTAGAATTTACAATCTCGGGCGCCGGCACGTCTTACTCTACGCTCGGTTTTGCCGGCACGGCTACCGGACTTGCGGCAATAGGGTCGACCGCTGTTAATGAGTTTTTCCCATCGATCGGCGCTTTTTCTTCATATTCCGGCGGAACAAAACAAAATAGCGGCGGGCTTTCTTTTCAGGGTTTCGACCTTTTGCAAAGTAGCGCTAAGGCTACGGCGACCGGCGGCACCGCCCACGCCCCGGTTTTTAAAAGCGTTTCGGCTACCGCGATTTTACAAGTTAGCTGGCGATACGCTTTTAATTGGATGGATCTAGTTTTAGAAAACGGCGCAACCGATCACCCTACAAAAGTTGATTTATGGGACGGGGAAAGGGTGGTAAGTCGATACGTCGTGCAAAGCGCGAGCGCTAGAAAAAGCGGTAAACTACACACCGCTTGGAATTTGTCTTTAAATCTCATGGGGGCTCAAATTGTCGATTAGCGCCCCGCCGCCCAACGGTTTTTTAATACCTTGGATAGATACCGGCATTGCAAAAATGGCGGACCGGTGGACCGTCGACGAACACGGCGACGGGGATTACGACGAATTCGTAGCGGC
>PVBE012924233.1_pt1 | contig 14357 bp, 1 predicted proteins | sample 1631181 | NCBI WGS metagenome assembly PVBE01 (sample SAMN08397723, study PRJNA350692) | Marine metagenome, whole genome shotgun sequencing project. | isolation source: water | place: Pacific Ocean | collected 2012-04
AATTTAAATACCATTTATTAACCCAAAAATTGGCCGCTTGAGACTTAACTTACCGTCCACTTTTTTGTTGCAAGTCCATTCACCAATTAATACTTTAGTGCGCTTGCTTGTTTAATCCCTTTAACCTGTTTCTATGATAATGGCAGCTTCATTCAATCACTCTTCTTTATTCCTAAGTACTGCGCTGATTCTGCTAGTTACTTTCACAGCATCAAGTCAAATCACCTGCGATTCAGGAAATCCAAATTCAACTTGTTTTATCAATTCAGCCAAGACTGCTCTTAATGGAGAAGTTTTTTCAGGAACTGGAAATTTGGTCATTCAAAGTGGAGGATCGATCAATGGTTCTCAGGGTCAGATTTTCACACTTGACATAGGTGGAAACGTGGATATTCAGGTAGGTGGAGCAATTAATGGTAACGCCATCATAAACGCTGCTAATTGTACAGTTTCCGGAACAATAAATGTTGATGGGAAGGGCCACTCACGATCCAATGGGCCCGGCCAGGGGGCTGACGGACAATGTAGTAATTATCATGGCGGTGGAGGAGCCGCCTATGGTGGAAATGGCGGTAATGGGAATGGAAACCATCCAGGTGGAAGTGCATATAACTCGATAACCCAACCAAACGATTTTGGAAGTGGAGGAGGAAATAGCTGTGGTAGTAATGGCGGCCATGGTGGTGGACGTGTGCACATTGATGTAATTGGTTCGGTCACCGTTTCAGGGTTAATCACAGCCAATGGTAACCAGGGTACGGCAACAGGAAACAGATGTGGCGGAGGTGGTTCCGGTGGAGCAGTGTGGATAGAAGCTGGAACTATTGCAGGCAGTGGTACGATCAGGACTATTGGCGGCATTGGTGGGCAATACAGTGGCTATCGAGGTGGCTCGGGAGGAGGTGGAAGAATTTCACTGATGGCAACAACCGACAATTTCACCGGACCTTTACAGGCTTTTGCCGGTTCGAATGGCTACAACCGTGGGGGAGCAGGGACCATATACCGACATGCAAATGCATCGTTGCTGGTTGATAATCTTAACATCTCCGGAACATTTACACCGCTCGATCTAACAGCTGGCTACACTTTTCAAACGGTTACTGTCAACAGGCGCGGCCATCTGAACCCTTCGGGCGGCACGCAGAATACCACTATCGTAAATTTGACTAACAACGTGAATAGCCCGATTACCTTCGCCACTTCGGTGAGTAATTTCACTTGTACAGATATCAGCAGTGCTGCATTACTGGATTTTAAGGCTACTGCCAATACCACACTAAATTGCAGCAACTTCACTTCCTCATCTACCTTCAATTACAACAGTGGCTTGCTGGATATGAATGTCACCAACTCGGCCAATTTCAATTCAGGTTCGACTGTTACACCATCCGTGATAAACAGCACTCTTGATTTGAATGCTGCCAACGTGACTGTGGCTGCTGGTGCAAATATTAATCTCGATGGAAAAGGATTTAACCCTAGTTCTGGAACAGGCCAGGGTGTTGATGGTGTGTGCAGTAATTATCATGGTGGTGGCGGTGGAGCTCATGGGGGGAACGGTGGCCTAGGAAATGGAGGCTATACAGGAGGTGTTGCTTATGGATCAGTTCTACAGCCCACAACACTTGGAAGTGGGGGTGGAAACAGCTGTGGTTCCAATGGTGGCTTCGGTGGAGGTGCTATAAAATTTACGGTTAGCGGAGCATTAGATGTTTCAGGAACAATTACAGCGAACGGAACTTCCGGAACTGCCACAGGTAACAGATGTGGAGGTGGTGGAGCAGGAGGCTCGATCTGGATCACTACGGGTTCTTTAGCCGGTTCAGGAACAATACGTGCCAATGGTGGAAATGGGGCTGACTATAGCGGTTACCGTGGAGGTAGCGGTGGGGGTGGCAGGATTGCACTCATATACACCACCAGTACCTTTACAGGAGCCAGGCAAGCTTTTGCGGGCACTAATGGTTATAATAGGGGCGGAGCAGGAACTATCTATTTCAAAGCAGGCTCGGCAAACGGATATGTTTTAGCCGATAACAATAACATCAATGGTACCTATACGCCTCTTGACTTATCAATTGCTACTACTTTCGATAGTGTTGTAGTTTATCGAAGGGCTCATTTATATCCTCAAAACAATCCCCAGGTAACTAACATCATCGACCTGGTCAATTACCCGAATAGTTCAATAACCTTCCATCCGAATGTAACTACATTCGCTTGTACAAATCTGCGAAGCCAGGCCCAGGTCAATTTTCTGGCCGGAACCCCTATTACATTTAATAATACCAATGTCACTTCAAGCTCGACTATCACCTATCAGAGTGGATTGCTCGACATCAACACCTCGAGCTCTGTTGACTTGCAAAATGGGGCAAACGTAACTCCCGGCATCCGTCCTTCAACGGTGGATTGGACATGTAATGATTTCACATTACAGGCCGGTGGCTCAATTACATATAATGGAATGGGATATCCTAGATCCACTGGTACAGGTCAGGGTGCGGATGGCCAGTGCAGTAATTACCATGGTGGAGGTGGTGGTGCTTATGGTGGAAACGGAGGAAACGGCAATGGCAGCCATGCTGGCGGTACGGCTTTTGGCTCCATATTACAGCCTACTGATTTTGGCAGTGGTGGGGGTAATAGTTGTGGCAGTAATGGTGGACACGGTGGAGGTGCCATAAAAATTGTTGCAACCAATAACACGACTGTAAACGGAACAATATCAGCTAACGGAAATGCAGGTACTGCCACTGGTAACAGGTGCGGGGGAGGAGGTTCCGGAGGATCGATCTGGATTACTACATCCACGTTATCAGGTTCAGGGACAATCCGTGCAAATGGTGGAAATGGAGCTGACTATAGCGGTTACCGTGGCGGTAGTGGTGACGGTGGCAGAATTGCGCTCATATACACCAACAGTACCTTTTCAGGAGCCAGGCAAGCTTCTGCCGGAACCAATGGTTATAACAGGGGTGGAGCCGGAACCATCTATTTCAAGGAAGGATCTGCAAACGGGTATGTCCTCGCTGATAACAACAATATCAGTGGTACGTATACGCCACTTGATTTATCTGTTGCGACAACTTTTGATAGTGTGATTGTCACATTAAGAGCACATCTCTATCCGGAGAATAATCCCCAGGTTACTAACATTATCGACCTTATTAATTACCCTAACAGCCCCATAACTTTTAATCCTAACGTAACCAATTTCAATTGTACTGATGTTCGCAGCCAGGCCCAAATGAATTTCCTGGCAGTCAGCCCAACCACATTCAATAACACAAACGTTACCAGCAACTCAACTATTACCTATCAAAGCGCATTATTGGACATCAATACAGTCAACTCAGTAGTGCTCCAAAACGGTGCAAATGTTACACCAGGTGTTCGTCCCTCAGGCCTTGATTGGACATGTACTCACTTCACGATGCAAAACGGTGGTTCGGTCACCTATGATGGAATGGGACATCCGCGGTCGACTGGTACAGGACAGGGAACGGATGGTGTATGCAGTAATTATCATGGTGGTGGCGGTGGTGCTTATGGCGGGAATGGGGGTACCGGAAATGGTAACTATACGGGAGGCACAGCTTTCGGGTCGGTGATACAACCCACCGATTATGGCAGTGGTGGAGGTAACAGTTGCGGCAGCAACGGTGGCCATGGAGGAGGAGCGATAAAAATAGTAGCTACTGGTAATACAATTGTGGATGGTACCATTTCAACAGTAGGTAACAATGGTACCGCAACAGGAAACAGATGCGGAGGTGGTGGGTCCGGGGGTTCTATTTGGATTCAATCAGGCACTTTTTCAGGTTCTGGATTGATCAGAGCTAATGGTGGAAATGGGGCGGATTACAGTGGATTCAGAGGTGGTAGTGGCGGTGGAGGTCGTATTGCCATTGATCATGGCAGTGGAACTTTCGGTGGAACTATACAATCGCATGCAGGAGTAAATGGATACAACAGGGGTGGTGCCGGTACCATTTACATCCAAAAAGGCACGGCTAACCGATATGTGTTGGCTGACAACAACAATATATCCGGAACTTATACTCCTTTGGACTTAGCTATTTCAACCACTCTTGATAGCGTGATTGTGACTAGAAGAGCTCATTTATATCCTTTTGGAGGAACACAAAACATGGTATTGGTCGATTTGTACAACCATGTCAATAGTCCGGTTACATTTGCTGCATCCGTAACAAATTTCACTTGCACTGACATACTAAGTAACGCGAATATTATGTTCGATGCTACTAGTGCCACTACTTTCAATTGCACCAATTACACAGGTACAGCTCAATTGTCTTATCGAAGCACAATGTTGGATCTGAACGTTAGTGGCGCCATGAATTGCAACAGTGGGTGCGTAATTATTCCTCAGATACTCAACTCGCAACTTGATGTAGCGGCCGGCAGTATGACTATTGCAACAGGCGCTAGTTTTAATTACGATGGCAAGGGATATACTCGCACAAGCGGACCGGGACAGGGCGCTGACGGACAATGTAGCAATTATCATGGTGGTGGTGGTGCAGCTTTTGGTGGAAATGGCGGAAACGGAAATGGCAATCATCTAGGTGGCACTTACTACGGTTCGGTGTATCAGCCTGTCTCTTTGGGTAGCGGTGGCGGAAACAGTTGCGGCAGCAACGGTGGTTTCGGAGGAGGCGCTGTAAAAATTACAGTCAATGGCGTGATGGATGTGGACGGAACCATAACCGCAAACGGCAACGATGGCACCGCCACAGGAAATCGGTGCGGAGGTGGAGGAGCAGGAGGTTCGATATGGGTTTCAACAGGTACGTTATCGGGAGCAGGAATCATTCGCTCCAATGGTGGTATTGGTGGACAATACAGCGGTTATCGAGGAGGAAGCGGGGGCGGAGGCCGAATCGCCATTTATTATAATTCCAAACCATTTACCGGAACTATCACAGCTTTCGCTGGTGTGAATGGGTACAACCGTGGTGGTGCGGGAACAGTATATTTCAATGAGGGGGCCGGTTCCAATCAAGTGCTGATTGTCAATAATTCAAATATATCCGGAACAATTACTCCCTTAGATCTTACTGTTGCGGCTGCTCTCGATTCAGTATTAGTGGATAAAAGAGGACACTTACAGCCAACAGGAAGCACTCAGAATACCAGCATTGAAGCTTTTACCAATACCGTGAATAGCCCGGTGACCATGCATTCATCAACCGCCACTTTTGAGGCGACCGAAATAAACTCAGCAGCTCAGATAATCTTTACCAATTCGGGAACCAGCACTCTTAACTGCACCGGCTTTGTGGGTTCTTCAACTTTGACCGCAAGCGCGCAGCAATTCAATGTAAACGTTTATGCCAATACAACCATGAATGCGGGCTGTGCAGTCGTTCCACAAGTGATCCAATCCAAACTGAATTGGACCACATCTAACCTGATCATGAATTCCTCATCTACCATCAACTATACGAGTGCCGGGTATAACCGTTCCTCAGGTCCTGGTCAGGGTGCTGATGGCCAATGTTCCAATTATCACGGGGGTGGTGGCGCAGGATATGGCGGTAATGGTGGTACAGGAAACGGAAGCCATGCTGGTGGAGGATCTTATGGTTCCCAGTCGCAGCCCGTTGATTTTGGCAGCGGTGGCGGAAACAGCTGCGGTTCTAATGGTGGCTTTGGTGGAGGAGTCATTAAGTTAGTTGTGAATAACTCATGTTTCATTGATGGAATTATAACTACAGATGGTACCAACGGAACCGCAACCGGAAACCGATGTGGTGGCGGTGGCGGTGGTGGATCCATCTGGATCGAATCCACTACGTTGTCAGGATCTGGAACAATCAGATCGAACGGAGGCAATGGCGGTCAGTACAGCGGTTATCGAGGTGGAGGTGGTGCCGGAGGACGAATCAGTCTTTGTACACCATCAGGAGGAAGTTTTTCAGGAACAGTAGAGGTTAATGGAGGCATAGGCTATCAAAACGGAGATCTTGGAACCATCAACTATGGCAGCACCTGCGCGGCAATTTTCTCTTTGACCATCACACCAACGGACGCTTCTTGTAATGGTGTTTGTGATGGAGAGGCAGCTGTATCAGTTTCTGGTGGCACAGCACCTTATACTTATCAATGGAATGATCCGAGTAATCAAACAACTGCCACAGCCACTGGCCTTTGCGCAGGAACTTTTGGAGTAACTGTAGAAGACAGCGATGGCTTTATAAATGCGGGAACAATTACAATCAGTGAACCAACTGCACCGAGCTCAACAGCTTCTGTTACCCACGCTACTTGTGCGGGTGGTTCCAATGATGGAGCTATCGACCTTACGCCTCAGGGTGTGACACCTTTTACCTATGCATGGAGCAACGGAGCTAATACCGAAGACATATCGGGATTAACCGCTGCTACATATACGGTTACCTTTACCGATAACAACGGATGCAGCGCTACTGATGATTATACGATCAACCTACAAGGTGGTCTGCCGAATGTTAATTTCACAGTTAACGATCAAAATATCACTCCCGGTAGCAGTGTTAATTTCACTGATCTTTCATCCAATTCTCCTACTTCGTGGAGTTGGTCATTCCCGGGAGGAAGTCCAACATCCTCAACACTCCAGAATCCAACCAATGTGACTTATAACACCACGGGCACTTTTGACGTAATCTTGGTGGCAACTAATGGATGTGGAAGTGATACGCTCACACAATTCGCCTACATTAATGTAGGTTTATTAACACAGGCAGATTTCTCTGCCTCTTCAACGACAATCTGCGCGGGGGATGTGATTGACTTCACCGATCTCTCTCAAAATACACCGACTTCATGGGTCTGGAACGTGACTCCAGGTACCATAAATTTTGTGAATTCAAGTTCAGTATCACAAAATCCTTCTATCCAGTTTTTGGCAGGCGGAAGTTACGAGGTTGAATTAATTGCTAGTAACGCCTTCGGTAGTGACACGGAAACAAAACCCAATTATATAAGTGTAGATGCTTTGCCAACATCCAGTGTTTCAGTAACCCATCCGTCTTGCTCAGGTGGCAGCAATAATGGGTCAATTGATCTAACACCAAGTGGTGCAGCTCCATTCACTTACGGGTGGGATGTAAATAATCCAGATGGAAATTTATTTACGATAACGGTCGCAAACAAGACTCCAGCTCACCCATATTTCGGAACTGGGTCATCGCTGGCTTACTCTTTAAATGGTGAAGAAGGAAAAGAACTGACACTTGTGCGAGGCATCACTTATGCTTTTGTAACTAGTGGTGTATCTGCCAGTCATCCATTTTATATATCGTCTAATCCAGCAGGTGCCGGAGCGGGCGTGATTTCAGACGGAGTGATAAACAATTTCATCACCGGTACCGGTCAAACTCTTTATTTCACACCTAATTCCAGCCACGCCAATTTGCTTTACTATCAATGTAATAGCCATTTGAATATGGGTTGGAAGATCAACATAATAGATGGTCTTAACCAACAAGACCTTTCTGGACTTTCCAATGGTGCTTACTTTGTAGTGGTCACAGATAACAATGGGTGTAGTTCTACCAACAACGCGATTCTCAACAATGTACCGCCATTAGCAGGCTATATTGTTGGTGCAGATGTGTGTACACCTGGTGGCAATGATGGTGCTGCTGATTTGATCTTGACTTCCGGCAGTGCACCCTATACCTATAGCTGGTCCAATGGCGCGAATACTGAGGACATCAGCAACTTGACTATTGGCACTTACACTGTCACGGTAGGAGATAACCTCGGTTGTACATTTACAGACAATGTTACTATTGGAATTGGAACGTTTACCTGGACAGGAGCCGTAAGTTCAGATTGGAACACACCTGGCAACTGGAGCTGTAATGGTGTTCCCGGCCCAACTGATGATGTAGTCATTCCAAATGTCAGCCCAAATTTCTTCCCAGTAATTGGAAACTTTGACGCTTTCGCCAGGGACTTGACTATTCATCCTGGTGCAACTTTAACTTACGCCACAACAGGTTCGTATAACTTCGGGATTTATGGCGGTTGTGTGGTGAACGGCTCATTCACACAAACCGGAAATCGGTATGTTCGATTCTTCGGAAATGGCAACACGATCAGTGGAACAGGTACTGTATTGGTTGATGTAGAATTTACCAGTGGTTCTTCTTATTCACTCGGTTCTAATATTGCCGCTCGGAATGTCCTCTTCAGTGGTGGAACCTTGGATGTAACCTCAAGCAATTACACCATTTACGTCTATGGTAACTGGACTTTCACCTCTGGTTCCTTTGTTCAACATACAGGAACTGTTCAATTTACCGGAGGTGCTACCAAGATTGTAAATGCAGGATCTATGGTTTTCCATCACATATATATAGACGGTGGAATGGTCCAACTTTCCACAAACCCATTGATGGCTTACGGAAGTATTACCACAGCCATCGGAGCCACATTCAATTCCAATTCTATAGATGTTGAGGTACGTGGCAACTGGATTAATGCTGGTACTTACACTCCCGGAACAAGTACAGTGATCTTCAATGGCAATTCACCGCAAACAATTGACATTGGGTCTTCCCCGATCTACAATTTGTACGTTGCATGCATCAGCCCTTCAGGAACTGTTACTGCAGTAGGAAACACACTTCGTGTAACCAATAATGTAAATATCATTCCACTCGGTACTTTGTTCGCTGGTGGGAATGATATTGAAGTAGGTGGCAACTGGACTAATGCAGGCACCTTTACTTCTGATACAAGCACCGTTATCTTCAATGGATCTGGAATCCAAACAATAAGTATGGGAGCTTCGGTCTTTTACAATACCACTTTCAATGGAACTGGAACAGTTAACATCGTGAGCAATTATGGACCATTCAATAACACGTTTTTCATCAATGGAAGTTTAAATATAGCCTCAGGTGCAACCTTGAATTTTAATAATTACGACATTCAGATTAATGGTGATTGGATTAATAATGGAACATTTATTCCGGGCACGAGGACAGTGATTTTCAACGGAACAGGAACTCAACAAGTCAATCTCGGAACATCCGCTTTTTGGAACCTGGATATCAACAGTGCAAGTTGTTTAATGCAAATTGTAGGAGGAGCCCTTGATATTGATAACAACATAAATGTAGTTTCAGGCGGCACGATAGACCTAAATAATTTCGATGTGAAGATTGGAGGTAACTGGCAGAATAATGGGAATATCGTGATTGGAAACAGTTCAGTATTCTTTGATGGAACCAGTACACAGACAGTGGTTAATGACTCTGCATTTGTGAATGTTACCATCAATGGAGTCGGCAATACCGTCATCCTCAATAGCAACATCACTATTTTGGGCAATTTAACGATAGGCTCAACAAGTACGTTGAATGTGGGAGTTTACAATATTCGTGTTTCAGGTAACTGGGTAAACAATGGTACGTTTCTATCAGGAACAGGAACAGTCTATTTCGTGGGGAACGGGGTTGTCCAAACAGTGAACGCAGGTGGTTTTGCGTTCAACAATTTTGTTGTCGATTGCGACACCTCAGGTACAAAAGTTAACGTGGTCGATAACCCGCTATTGGTTGACGGATCCATCACCATAGAAAGTGGCGATACACTCAATTCCAACAACTACAACATAATTGTTGGCTTGCATTTCACCAACAACGGTGTTTTCATTGCCAATAATGATAGCGTCTTTTTCAATGGCAATCAGGTACAAACCATAAACATTGGTTCCTCTAGATTTTATCATGTTGTACTTAACTGCGGCTGTGCTTCAAGTACAGTTCAAGTAACTGGTAATCCATTATACATCGATGGCTCTTTGGTCATTTTTGGAAACAACATCCTTCAAGCCAATGGATTCGATATTTATGTAGGCGGTAACTGGACAAATTTTGGAGTATTCCAACCCGGTACCTCGACAGTCTACTTTAATGGAACAGGCACACAATTAATAAACCGAGGAGTCTCGCCCTTTTACCACATAAACTTGGATTGTGCCGGATGTGGCACCCAGGTGGTCCGCGTGATGAACACCCATCTTGATGTAAACGGTGATGTTTATATCGCGTCAGGAGCCCGGCTCAATTCCAACAACTATAACATCAATTGCGGTGGAAATTGGACCAACTTTGGAACCTTTGTTGCCAATACAGATACCGTCTTTTTCGATGGATCTGCCACTTACAACATAAATGGCGGACCTTCGGAGTTTCATCATGTGATTATCAATGGTGGTACTTATAATTGCAACGGTACTGCACTCAGGATGCTGGGTTCTTTGGTAATCAACAATGGATTTACACTGGCTTCAAACGGCCAACGTATCGAAGTGTTCCAGGATTTCTTAAATAATGGAACCTTTAGTGCAGGCACAGATACAGTGGTCTTCGATGGCGATACCCTGCAATTGGTGGATATTGGAACTTCTTCATTTTTCAATTGCCTTATCGATGGTAGTACTGGACAAATTGTTAGGGTGATTAACAATTCTTGGGTTTGCGGAGGTTTCATTCACATCAAGGCGGGCTCAACTTTCGATTTTGCCAATTACGATGTTACCTTGGCTGGTAACTGGACCAACTTCGGAACCTTTTTGCCCGGCTCAAGACTCGTGACTTGCAATGGTTCAGGAACCCAATTGATTCGTTGTGGCAGCAGTCAGTTTTACGATCTTAGCTTCAACAGTTGCAGTTGCTCAAGCAACATTGGTCAATTGACAGGCACGAAACTGTTGGTTGATAGGCATATCTTCATTGCGTCTGGACACACCCTACGAAGTAATGGCAACAGTATTTATGTAGGTGGGAATTTCACAAATGCAGGTACATTCATCCCCGACACCGACACAGTTAAATTCACAGGCTCCGGAGCTCAAACTGTCGACATTGGTTCTTCTTCTTTCTATCATGCGAGCGTAGACTGCGGTTGTCCATCTAACTCATTAAACGTAACTAATAATTCATTGGATTGCGATGGGTCACTAATTATAGCCTCTACGGCAGGCCTCAATCCAGGAGGCTTGGATGTTTATATTGGTGGAGACTGCGTGAACTATGGCTCATTTCCAACTGCCAACATAGGTGTTCATTTTGATGGCATATCTGCTCAGAGAATTGTGGGACTTCCTGCCACATTTTATGATCTGATCATTAATAACAGTGGGCTTGGTGTTACATTGGAGGTGCCAACTTCCGTAACCAATAGCCTCACATTGACAGATGGAGTGGTGTATACAACGCCAGTTAACTTGCTAACACTCATTGATAATGCAACCTCAACACAGGGTACGGTAACCAGTTACGTGGACGGCCCGATGAAGAAAATCGGAGATGATGCCTTTATCTTTCCTGTGGGTGCTGGTGGTGTTTGTGGACATTTCGGAATATCTGCGCCAGGTGCAGTGAACAATGAAGTGGTATTAAGGTATTATGGGGTTGGGCAGACTCTCGGTTCGGCATTGGCCTCGCCACTAAATTATTTAAGCACTTGCGGATACTGGACAATGGATCAACCGGTTGGGAACTCGAATCTGACTATTCAACTCTATTGGACAGGTGGTGCATGTGGTATTACCCCAATAGGAAATACCAGAGTGGCCTTGTGGGATGCTGGTAACTCATGGTGGGGAGATTGTGGTAACAGCGCAACTTCAGGTAGTGTATCATCGGCTGGATCAGTTACAAGTTCCTCGCAACATGATTCTGGAAGTTTCACATTAGGTTCGGACATCTGTGTTCCTGGGTCATGGACAGGAACGATCAGCACCGATTGGTTTACTGTTGGAAATTGGGGTTGCGCTTCTAGCATACCAACCTCTACTACCAATGTGGTCATACCTGATGTGAGCGGTGCCTCTGGAAACTTCCCGGAAATCACTGTTATTGGCGGATTGACTGGTGAATGTCGTGACATCAACATCAACAGCAATGCACTGATTACGGTATTTAACGGTGCACAATTGGATGTTTATGGTGATTTTGTTAATGCTGGATCTGCAAACATTGGTGCAGGAAAAGTAAAATTTACAGGCTCAGCGGCCCAAACTCTAAACGGAAGTTCCACTTTCGGGATTTTGGAATTAGATAATTCAAGCGGGTTGACCAATATTGGTGGCACCCAAACAATATTAAATTCACTGGAATTGGTTACCGGTCAATTTGCAACCAATGAAGCACTCGTCATCAACTCCGACATTTCAGGAACAGGCTTTATAGATGATTTTTCGATCGGCCGTACCGGAACATTGGACGGAGACATTACCATGGAAAGACATATTGCATCAGGAGCAAATGGATTTCACAATATCGGAAGTGGGGTAAACAACCCAAACATAACAGAATGGGCTGAGTTAAACCTTTCCGGACCAAACAATGGCCAGATCATCCCACTGCCGACTTGCGATCCCAGTGTGATCTCAGCCAACTCACCATATGGGAAAGTTTTTGAATGGCGTGAACCTGGCCCATTTACAGTACCTGGTTGTGATCAAAGCGGATGGCACGTCCGATCTGCAGGGTCGCTTGTGGATGGAAGGGGCTATAGTGCAATTGTTTCCAATGGAACAGTTATTGATGTTCAGGGAACAGCTAATACCGGTACAGTAACATACCCTGGCCTTACAAATTCGAATACAGAAGGAGACGGTTATCATTTGGTCTCCGTGCCATACCCATCGGCAATAGAATGGAATCAGCCCCCAGGATTCGATGCACAAGCCCATCTGTGGATGTCATCAGGTGGATTTTCAGGAACGTACCAGACGATATTAGGAGGTACTGGTGCTGATCTACCTTCTTCCCAAGGATTTTTTGTAAGGGTATCAACACCCTTCAGCACACCTAATTTTACATTGAACAATTCTGACAGACGAAGAGGAGACCCAGCATTCACAAGAATGACTGGAAACCACTGGTATGATCAGCTTTTGACCCTGGTCATTGAGGGTAACGGTTTTGCTGACAAAACTCAAGTCTATTTCAAAGACGGTGCGTCCAATCTATGGGATGGACAGATGGATGCACATAAAATGAAAAGCAATCACGATCAACCGACTCTCTATACTAGAATACCTGGTGATCACCATTTGATTGGAATCAATGGGTTACCATTGCTGGATCATGCTCATTCAGTGGATATGGGATTGTTACCTGGTACAGATGGCAGCTACAACGTTCGTGCTGAGGATGTGGAAGGTTTCGATGCCTCAGCTTTAATCTTTTTAGAAGACAAGCAGACGGGTGATATCATCAACCTGAGAAGTACACCCCAGTATACATTTACAGCTAACGTTTTGGATGATACAGAAAGATTCATAATTCACTTTGTGCCTCCTGTTCAAATTGAAGCCATCTCTATGGATTGTGATGGAGCTAAAGGAACTATTCTTCTCGAGCTCTGGCAGACTTCTATTGACGGACAGTCCATTCTTTGGGATGACCTTACCATTGAGGATTCAGAAGGTAACCTCGTTCATCAGGTTCTCGAGGTCAATGGACCAATTTCAGTCAACGGGCTAAACGCTGGATTATATACTGTTTCATTAAACATCAATGGATATGTGGCTGAACAAACCATCGCTATTAATCCAATCCAGCAAGTGGTTGCAGATTTTGCTCCTTCAACCAACCTGGCGGGAATGGATGAAACTATCCAGTTCGCCAACAATGGTGATTATGGTCTGGAATATCGTTGGGAATTTGGTGATGGTACAATCAGTGATGAGTCTGATCCAACACACAGTTATACAATGCCCGGTACTTACCAGGTTACACTCTTAAGTTTCAACAAAGACTGTCAGGACATAGCTACCGACTGGATTGAAGTATCTGAGACAACTACTGGTGTAGCTGAAGATTCTGAAGAAAGCCAAATCAATTTATGGTTATCAGGGCAGGTTTTGAACCTCGATTTGATCTCAAATGACCAGTCACCTTGTGACCTTGAAATCTTCAATTCACTCGGGCAATTGTTGTTCTCCCAAAAAGGATTGAGTAATGGAAAGCACCAAATCAACCTACCTCCTTGGGCAGATCAGGTGCTGCTTGTCAAACTGTATAAAAATGGAAAGTTAACGAACCATCAATTGGTTGGAATGGACCTATCCATAAAATGACCCTCTTCAAGAGAGGGTATACGCTCAGTTTACGCTAACATTTAAACGGACTAAAGATTATGCAAATAAATGAAATGTAAGTATTTGTTTTACAGAAGTTTGAGCCGAAACTCTTTAATATCTTTTTCTGATGACCTCCTCCCCTAATTAGGATCAGTTAAAAGTAGAGAATTCGCCATTATATTAACATCCATCAATATTTGTTCTGGGGTCTTGTCATTTAATGAGCTATGTG
>PVBE012763737.1_pt1 | contig 14354 bp, 11 predicted proteins | sample 1631181 | NCBI WGS metagenome assembly PVBE01 (sample SAMN08397723, study PRJNA350692) | Marine metagenome, whole genome shotgun sequencing project. | isolation source: water | place: Pacific Ocean | collected 2012-04
GGTTCTTGTATCTCCAAATAGAACTAAAAGACCATGGCAAGGAAAAAAAGAAATTAAAACAAAAATTAAAAATCTCAGTTATGATCCAGATTGTTATTTATGTCCAGGAAATTTAAGAGTCAATAATGAAAAAAATCCTGCTTATAGTGACACCTATAGTTTTATTAATGATTTTTCAGCATTAATTGATTCAAGTGAAAACAATTTAAAGGAAGGTCTTTTAGAAGCTCATTCTGAATCTGGAATTTGTAAAGTAATATGTTATTCTCCAAATCATTCTTTAACTATTCCTCTTATGACTATTAATGAAATAATACTAGTTATTAAATTATGGATAGATGAATACAAAAATTTAGGTTCTTTAAAATATATAAATCATATTCAAATTTTTGAAAATAAAGGAGAAATAATGGGTTGCTCAAATGCTCATCCTCATGGTCAAATTTGGGCACAAAAAAGAATTCCTAAAGAGGTTGAAAAAAAACAATTCCATCAAAAAGAATACTATAAAAAAAATAACAGAAGTTTATTATTGGATTATATTAATCAAGAATTAGAGCTTAAAGAAAGAGTTATTTGCGAAAACAATTCATTTGTAGCACTTATTCCTTATTGGGCAGTTTGGCCTTTTGAAAGTATGATAGTTCCAAAAAAACATCATAAATCTATTTTAAGTTTTTCAGAAAATGAATTAGTTGATTATGCTAAGATTTTAAAGAAATTAACTACAAAGTACGACAACCTATTTAATACATCATTTCCTTATTCATCAGGAATTCATCAATCACCAACCAATAACAAGAAAAATGAAGAATGGCATATGCATATGTCATTTTACCCTCCATTATTAAGGTCTGCAGATATTAAGAAATTTATGGTAGGTTATGAAATGTTTGCAGAGCCTCAAAGAGATATCACTCCAGAAATTGCTGCAGAGAAATTAAGAAATTGTTCAGAAAAACATTTTACAACGTCTAAGTAGCAATATTAACTGCTCTTGTTTCCCTAATAACCGTTACCTTCACCTGTCCAGGATAGGTCATATCTGTTTGTATTTTTTGAGAAATTTGAAATGATAATTTTGCTGCTTGATCATCAGAAATCTTATCACTTTCAACCATAACTCTTAACTCTCTCCCAGCTTGGATTGCATAAGCTTTATTAACACCTTTAAAATCATAAGCTATATCTTCCATTTCTTTTAATCTCTGAATATAACTATCAATAACTTGCCTTCTTGCACCAGGTCTAGCTCCAGAAATTGCATCACATACCTGTACAATTGGTGAAATCAAATTATTCATCTCAATTTCATCGTGATGTGCTCCAATTGCATTACATACTTCAGGCTTTTCACCATATTTTTCTGCCCATTGCATTCCAAGTAAAGCATGTGGAGTTTCAATTTCTTCTTCAGGGACTTTTCCTATATCATGAAGGAGACCAGCTCTTTTTGCAAGTTTTGGATTTAATCCAAGTTCAGAACACATTATACCACATAGTTTTGCAACTTCCCTTGAATGATGTAGTAAATTTTGACCATATGAAGATCTATATTTCATTCTTCCAACTGCTTTAATTAGAGCTGGATTTAAACCATGTATTCCAAGATCTATCACTGTTCTTTTCCCAACTTCAATAATTTCATTTTCTATCTCTTTTGAAGTTTTCTTTACCACTTCTTCAATCCTTGCTGGATGAATTCTTCCATCTGTTACAAGTTTATGAAGTGATAGTCTAGCTATCTCTCTTCTAACAGAATCAAAACAAGATAAAATTATTGCTTCAGGTGTATCATCAACAATAATTTCAACTCCAGTAGCTGATTCTATTGCTCGAATATTTCTTCCCTCTCTTCCAATAATTCTACCTTTTAAATCATCAGATTCTATATTAAAAACAGAAACACAATTGTCTATTGCTTCTTCAGTACCAACTCTTTGAATTGTATTTATGATTATTTTTTTAGCATCCTGCCTTGCTGATAATTTTGCTTCCTCAATAATATTTTGTGTTAATTCTAAAGCTTCCGTTTTAGTCTCTTGAACTAATGTTTCTAACAGTTCTTTTTTTGCATCGGAAGCAGACAAACTAGAGATTGTTTCAAGTTTTTGAATTTGTTCCTTATGTATTTTTTCTATTTGATTATTCTTCTTTTCAAATAATTCTATTTTTTTATTAAATGAATTGACTTTATCTGTAAGACTTTGATTGTTTTTCTTGTTTAAGTCAAGTTCATTAGAAATCTGTGATTCTTTATCTTTTATTTTCTTCTGTATATCTGTCAAATCCTTTTCACGATTTAAAATATGTTTTTCGTGTTCGGATTTTAATTCTAAAAACCTTTCTTTAGCTTGAAAAATTTTATCTTTTTTCAAATTTTCTCCCTCAATTTCTGAAGACTTTATTATTCTCTCTGCTTCATTTTTAGCTTTAGACAATGTACTTGAAGCAGATGATTTCTCTAAAATTTTAGAAATAAAAAAGCCAGACAAAACTCCAGTTAATGCTATAATTATATTTGTTATTGTAAAAATTTCTGTTCCCATGTTTTTTCTTTTAAAAAAAAAGCCTACATCATATGTGTTTTGTATAAACCCCTATTAAAACAAGATTAAGGCTAACATACTGATCAAGGATCCGTAAAGGCACGCTTTAACAATATTGACTCACCTTTTATAAAAGATTTGTGTTGAGTTTATCAAAAAAATTGATGTAGGCAGTAAATTAATTATTTGAATGAACGTGTTAAAAGTCAATAGCTTCTTGAATAGATTTATTTAAATCATTCAATCGTTTACTAACTTCTTCATTAACTTTTGCTTCAGATAAATTTTCTTGTTCAGACTGTGTTGCAAGCTGTAAGGCACACATAGCCAAAACATCTTGTTTATCCTTAACAGCATAATTCTCTTCAAAATGTTTTATCATAATACCAATTTTTTTAGATGCTGTTCTTAATCCCTCTTCCTGCTCAGATGGAACATTTAAAGGATATATTCTATTTGCAATTGTCAATTTAATTTTTTGCATCTAAATTGATTATGAAGTTAAATTCATTATACATCTATCCAATTCTTTAATCATTTTATTAATCTTGAGCTTAGTTAATGATTTATCATTACTACCTAAGAAAGTATTTGCAATTTTTAATGACTTATACTTTTCCTTCCATTCCTTTAAATCATTAGCTTGTTTAAGCAAAGCCTCTTCTTTCAAATCGAAATTTTTAGAAATTACAGAATTTTCTTTTTTTAATTCTATAACTAAAGATTTTAATTTTTTAACATTTGACTCTAGTAAAACAAGACTATCAATTGATTTTGACATTAAAAATAATACTATCTTACTCAAATTTAGTATTAGTTAAATTCATAAACAAGTATCATTTAATTTTTAAAAATATTATTTTTACCGTATTATTAATTTTTTAATGAAATTTTTAAGATTCAAACTACTTCTTCCAATTATTTTTATATTTCAATGGCCTGTAAATTCTCAAATTGAATATTCCAAAGATTATTTTTCAAAACCTGTTGAAATTCCATTAGTTTTAAGTGGAAATTTTGGAGAATCACGATCTAATCATTTTCATTCAGGATTAGATATTAAAACTCAAAATAAAGAAGGAATAAAAATAATTAATTCTGCTGATGGATATGTTAGTAGAATTAAAATAGCTCATGGCGGTTTTGGAAAAGCCCTATATGTAGATCATCCCAATGGTTTTACCACCGTTTATGCTCACCTCAAAAAATTTAATAAAGAAATTGAGGGTTATATTAAACAAATACAATACAGAAGGCAATCTTATGAAATTGATCTATACTTAAATAAAAATGATTTACCTATAAATAAAAATGATGTTATCGCATTCTCAGGAAATACTGGAAGTTCTTCAGGACCACATCTTCATTATGAGATAAGAAAATCTTCTAATCAAAAACCATTAAATCCAATTTTGTTTGGAATGCATGTTGACGATTCTAGAAGACCTGAAATAAAATCAGTTTACGTATATAATAACGTGGATATTAATAATTATAACTCTATAAACCCAATAAAATTAAGTTTAAAGAAAATTAATGATAGTATTTTTAAAACAAAAGAAATAAACTTAAAAGGGAAATCAGGTTTTGGAATTAATGTATTTGACAGACAAGATGCAGCTAATAATAAAAATGGAGTTTATAATATTTCTACATATTATAATGATGAGCTTGTTAATTCAATAATCTATAATGGTTTTCTTTTTGAAGAATCTATCCTAATAAATACTCTTATTGATTTTGAACACTACATTAATAATAAAGAAAGAGTAATAAAATTATTTAAAACTGCAGGGAACAACTTAAGTATATATGAAAAAGAAAACATTGGGTTAATTAATGTTAAACCAAATTATTCAGAGTTTAAAATTAAAATTAGTGATATAGAGAAAAACAGCATCTTTATTATTATTCCTACAAATAGTGAGAAAAAAATAATATTAAATCAAAAAAAAGAAAAACTAGATTTAACTATATATAATAAAAAAATCAATAATGATTTAAGTTATAATTTTATTAATGGGAAACAAAAAATAAACATTCCCAAAAATACATTTTTACAAAATGTAGATCTTTATATAAATTTATCTAAAGACTCTTTAAAAATTATTAATCCCAATATTCCTGTTTTCAAAAACATTAAAGTAATTTTTCCTGATTCCAATTCTAAAAAAGGCAATTATTTAGCAAATCTAGATAAAAACAAAGAAGAGACTTTTATAACATCTAACCTTAATGCAAACAATAATTTTGAAATAAAAACAAAACAGTTGGGAACTTTTTTTATAAAGAATGATTCAATCCCTCCAATAATAAAAAATTTAAATTTTAAAACTGGGGAATGGATTTCTAACAAAAATTATTTAAAACTAAAAATTTTAGATAAAGAAACTGGAATTAAAAAATATAACGGAACTATTAATGGAAAATGGGTTTTATTTGAATATGAATACAAGAGAGATGAAATATTCTATGAATTTGATAAATATTACGTTAATAATACAAAAAATGAAGTCGAAATAAGCGTAGAAGATATGGTGGGAAATATTTCAATATATAAAAGTGTTTTTTACAGAAAATCTAATTAGATTCTATAAAATCTTTCAAAGTATCTATCACTAAATCAACCTCTTCAATAGTATTATATTTTGAAAAAGAGAATCTAATAGATGGTTTTTCTAAATCTTTAGGATCAAGAATCTGATTTAAAACATGAGAACCTTTTGAACTTCCTGATTGACAAGCACTTCCCCTAGAACATGCAATTCCTTTTAAATCTAAATTAAATTCAAGTAAAACAGATTTTTCTTTTTTTACTGGTAAGCAAACACTTAAAACTGTATAAGTGTTAGAATTTGTATCATCGCAGCTTGCATTAAATTTTATATTAGTAATCTCTTTTTTTGCTTTATTAATAAAATGATTTTTTAATCCTAAAATATGCTCTTTATCTTTCTTTAAATTTTTATATGCTAATAAAAAAGCTGTTTCCATTCCAGAAATATTATGAACAGATTCTGTTCCTGCCCTTAAACCTCTTTCTTGGCTTCCTCCTATTACAAGAGGTTCAATATTAAGTTCTTTATTAACATATAAAAATCCTATTCCTTTAGGACCATGAAATTTATGCGCAGAACCTACACAAAAATCTATATTTATATCTGATAAATCAATCTTATATCTTCCAATAGATTGGACCGTGTCAGAATGAAAAATTGAATTATGTTGTTTACAAATATTACCAACTCTTTTAATATCTAAAATTGAACCTATTTCGTTATTAACATGCATTAAGCTAACCAGTTTTCTAGATTTGTTTGATTCTAAAATTTGTTCCAAATCCTTATAATCTACAGATCCATTTGGATCTATATTAACATAAATAATATTAATAGAATATGTTTTTTCTAAATATTTAGCAACATTTAAAACTGCATGGTGCTCTACTTTAGAAGTAATAATTGTTTCAATTTTTAAATCTCTAACTGCAGATACTAAAACCATGTTATCTGACTCAGTTCCACCAGAAGTAAAGAATATCTCAGTAGATGAAACACCGAATTCTTTTGCGATCGATTTTCTTGCCTTCTCAACTATTGTCCTTGAAGCCCTGCCAAAGCTATGAGAGGAAGATGGATTCCCATAATTTTCTTTCATTACATGATTGATAGTTGTTAAAACAGAAGGATCTATTTTAGTAGTTGCAGCATTATCAAAATATATTTTTTTCATTATTAATATTCGAAATCTTTGATTGAATTAATAATTATATTAATAGCATTAGTCATTTCATTTTCAGAAATAGTCAATGGTGGAGCAAATCTAATTATATTTCCGTGAGTAGGCTTAGCTAATAAACCATTTTCTTTTAGTTTTAAACATATATTCCAGGCTGTTTCACTTTCTTTATCATCATTAATAACAATCGCATTAAGTAATCCTTTTCCTCTAATTAATTTAACAATATTACTCTTCTTTATATATTCATTTATTTTTTTTCTAAAATGTATACCCATTAGTTCAGCATTATTACATAAATTCTCATCCTTAATAACTTTTAAAGCTGCTATTGCAACTTTACATCCCAATGGATTTCCACCAAAAGTAGATCCATGTTCTCCAGGTTTTATAGTCAATATAATTTCATCGGAGGATAAAACTGCTGAAACTGGTAAGACACCGCCAGAAAGAGCTTTTCCTAAAATAAGTATATCTGGCTTAAAACCGTGATGGTCACAACATAAAAGTTTTCCTGTTCTACCAATTCCAGTTTGAACTTCATCTGCTATAAATAATACATTTGATTTTTTACAAAGTTTATAAGCATCATATAAATAATTTTCATCAGGAACAACAACACCTGCTTCCCCCTGAATAGGTTCTACCATAAAAGCCGCAACATTTGGATCTTTAAGTGCTAGCTCTAGACTATTTATATCATTGTAAGGTATAATTTCATATCCTGGCATATAGGGACCAAAATCATTTCTACTTAAGGGATCATTTGAAGAAGAAATAGCTGCCAAAGTTCTTCCCCAGAAATTACCACTAACAAAAATAATTTTTGCTTTATTTTGTTCAATTCCCTTGACCTGGTATCCCCATTTTCTTGCTAATTTGACCGCCGTCTCTCCACCCTCCACTCCTGTATTCATTGGAAGTAATCTATCATATCCAAAATAATTTGTTACATATTTTTCATAGTCTCCTAAAACATCATTATAAAAATGCTCTAGAAGTTAAAGTCAAAATAGAAGATTGATCTAGTAATGCTTTTGTAATTTTAGGATGACAATGTCCTTGATTAACCGCAGAATAAGCAGATAAGAAATCATAATATTTATTTCCTTCAACATCCCAAACGTAAATACCTTCAGCCCTATTTAAAACAACGGGCAAAGGGTGATAATTATGAGCTCCAAATTTATTCTCTACATCAATATACTTTTGTGATAATGATTTATTCATTTAAATATTTATTTTTTTAAAATTAGGATACTTAATTAAACTAGACAATTTAAATGTAAAATACATGTAAAATTCTTGATTTTAATTAGATTTGAGTTTAAAATGATATATTGAAATACATAGAGAGTAAAAACAATGATATTTTTAAAAATATCAAAAGACTACTTTTAAAACCTAAAAACAGAAAAAAATCTAAAAAATTTGTTGTAGAAGGTTTAAAAGAAATTATGCTTTGTTTAGAATCTAATTATAATTTGATTGAATTATTTGTTTGTTCTGAAATTCATAATAAAAAGCATGATGATTTATATGTCAAATATAAGACAACTAACCTGTCTAAAAATCTCTATAAAGAATTGTCATATAAAGAAAAAGGAGATGGTTTTTTAGCTATATTTCATTCAAAAGAATTCAATTTAAATCAATTAATTCTTACAGAAAATCCTTTTATACTAGTTGTAGAATCCCCAGAAAAGCCAGGTAATATTGGAGCTATTTTAAGAACAGCAGATGCAGCTGGAATTGATGCTGTTATCATTGCTAATCCAAAAACAGAAATATACAACCCAAATATTATTCGATCCAGTCTCGGGAGTATTTTTTCATCTCAAATAGGTATAGGAAAGACAAAAGAAGTAATAGAGTTTTTAAAAAAAAATAAAATCAAAATCATCTCGACTCTAATAAAAAACAGTGTTAATTATAGTTCGGTTAAATTTACAGGACCATGTGCAATAATTGTAGGTACAGAGTCCTCCACACTTTCAGATGATTGGATAAATATTTCAGATGAATTAATTAATATTCCAATGAAAGGAAAAATGGATTCATTAAATTTATCAGTTACTGCAGCAATAGTTATATTTGAAGCTTTAAAACAAAGAAATGCAAATTAATCCTGAATCTGTTTTTATATTACTTATTGGTGTAATAATTTTCAATTTTTTTAAAGATATCTTTCTTGATTATTTAAATTCAAAGAACTTTGACAATAAAATTCCTGAAATAATTTCTGATGTTTATAATCATGAAAAGTATTTAAAATCTCAAGAATACAAGAAAAGTCAGTATCAGTTTTCAAAATATTCAAAAATATATAGTCTAATTATTATTCTATGTTTTTTTTATTTTGACGGATTTATAATACTTGATAACTTATGTAGGGATTTATTTGAATCTCCAATTTTAATTAGTCTATCATTTTTTGGAATAATATTCTTTGGAAATGAATTATTAAGCTTACCATTTTCTATTTTTTTCACATTCGTTATTGAAGAGAAGTTTGGATTTAATAAGACTACAATTCAAACATATATTTTTGACAAACTAAAATCTTGGATATTGACAATATTATTTGGAGGAGGCATACTAGGTTTTATTATTTTACAAGAACAACTAATTGGTGTTAATTTTTGGATTGTTGCATGGATTTTTATTACAGGACTTTCTATTATTTTAAATGGATTCTATGCACAAATAATAGTTCCCCTATTTAATAAACAAACTAAACTAGAGGATGGAAAACTTAGATCAGAAATAGAAAAATATTCTAGTAAAGTTGGATTTGATTTAAGTAATATTTTTGTAATAGATGGGTCTAAAAGGTCTACAAAAGCAAATGCCTATTTTTCAGGATTTGGAAAACAAAAAAGAGTTACATTATATGACACCCTAATCAATAAATTAAATATAAAGCAAATTGTTGCAGTTGTTGCACATGAAATAGGTCACTATAAAAAAAATCACATTATTTATAATTTGTTTTTCTCAATTATACAAACTGGAATTATGCTTTATATTCTTTCCTTATTTATATCTATGCCAATTTTTTCTGAATCATTAGGAATTGAAATACAAAGTTTTCATATAGGTCTTATTTGCTTTTCAATTTTATTCACTCCATTCTCAGAAATAATTTCTTTAATTTTTAATTTATTTTCTAGAAAATTTGAATATGAAGCAGATGAATTCGCTAAAAAAACATATAACGGGAAATATTTAATTGAAGCTCTTAAAATTTTATCAAAAGATAGTTTAAGTAATTTGACTCCACATCCAAAATATGTTTGGTGGCATTATTCACACCCTACTCTATTTCAAAGAGTAGTTAGATTATAAATCATAATATAATATTGTTTTTTTTAAGTATTTTTAATAGATGATCTTAACAGATGCTGTAAAAGAAAATAATTTGATAGCTAAGGAGTATAAAGAATTACTAAAAATTAGTTATCAATCTCTTAATACTGAAGACAGAAAACTTATAAGATTAGCATTTAACACTTCCGTTGATGCACATAAGAATCAAAGGAGGAAATCAGGAGAACCTTACGTTTTTCATCCAATAGCTGTAGCAAAAATTGTTGCATCAAAGATAGGTTTGGATGCTACTTGTATTGCAGCAGCATTGCTTCATGATGTAATTGAAGACACAGAATATAATGAATCTCGAATTCAAAAACTATTTGGTAAAACAATTTCTAAAATTGTAATAGGATTAACTAAAATATCTAAACTAAAAAAAGAAAAAGATATTTCTCTGCAAGCTGAAAATTTTAGAAAAATGCTATTAACTCTTAATGATGATGTTAGAGTAATCCTCATTAAAATTGCAGACAGATTACACAATATGCAAACATTAGAAGTATTGTCTCCAGAAAAACAAATAAAAATTGCCTCTGAGACATTATATATATATTCTCCTATTGCACATAGAATTGGTCTTTATGATGTTAAATCTGAACTAGAAGATTTAGGATTGAAATATACTGAACCTGAAATATTCAATGAAATGAAAAATAAAATTGAAGAATCAAAATATGATCAAGATAAATATATAAGAAATTTTTCCAGAAGAATAAGTGAAAAATTAAAAAAAGAAGATCTATTAATTAAAATAAGTGGAAGACCTAAATCAATTTTTTCAATTAGAAATAAAATTTTAAAAAAAAATATTTCATTTGAAGAAGTTTATGACAAATTTGCAATAAGAATTGTATATAAAGCTAAACCTGAAATAGAAAAATTCATAGCTTGGAAAATATACTCAATTATAACAGATTATTACACTCCAAATCCACTTCGTCTTAGGGATTGGATTACTTCTCCCCGATCTAATGGTTATGAAGCGCTTCATGTAACAGTTGTTGGGCCAGGATCAAAATGGGTAGAGGTCCAAATAAGATCTGAAAGAATGCATGAAATTGCTGAAAAAGGTTATGCTGCACATTTCATGTATAAACAAGGAAAACAAAATGAAAATGGACTTGAAGATTGGCTAAATAGATTAAAAGAAGTTCTTGAAAATTCTGAAACAAGTGCATTAGATTTTGTTGAAGACTTTAAATTAAATTTATATTCTACAGAAATTTTTGTGTTTACTCCAGCTGGAGAATTAAAATCTTTACCTACAGGATCAAGTGCATTAGATTTTGCTTTTAGTGTACACACTGGATTAGGTTTAAAAACTAGAGGAATAAAAGTAAATGGTAAAATAGTTCCTTTAAGTCATGAGCTTAAAAGTGGAGATCAAATTGAAATAATTAAATCTGAAAATACCAAACCATCAGCTAACTGGTTAGATTATGTAAAAACCTCAAGAGCAAAATCAAAAATAAGAACAGCATTAAAAGAAGAAAAAAAGTTACTTGCGGAAGATGGAAAAGAAATTTTAAGAAGAAAACTAAAACAATTGAAAATTGATTTTAATGAGAAAAATGTTCATAACCTGGCTAATTATTTTAATTTAAGAACTAGTCTAGATTTATTTTATAGAGTTGGAATTGGAAAAATAGACAATATATCTCTAAAGAAATTTGCTGCTTTAAACAAAAATAAACTTCTTAATTATTTAAGAAAGAAAATTTCAAAAAAAAATAATGAAATAAATCTTAGTGATAAAGAAATAAAAAATAATTTTGACCAAATTGTATTTACAAATGAAGAGGAAAACTTAGATTATACCTTAGCTAAATGCTGCAATCCAATACCAGGAGATAATGTATTTGGATTTTTAACAGTTCAAGATGGAATAAAAGTCCATAAAAAAACATGCTCTAACTCAATAAGTCTACAATCTAAATTTGCATATAGAATTGTAAAAGCAAAATGGATTGATTCAACTCAACAAGATTTTAGCTCAATAATAAAAATATCAGGAATTGATAACATTGGGATTGTTAGTGAAATTACCCGAATTATTTCCAATAACTTAAACATAAATATGAAAAAAATGAGTTTTGATACGATTGAGAATACATTTGCTGGTACAATAAAATTAAAAGTTAAAAACAAAAATATCTTAAATAAACTTATAGAAAAATTAAAAAAAATTAATGGCATTGAAAAGGTTAATAGAGAATAGTAATAACACCAATTTTTAATTTATTTTTACATTATGGAAAAAAGAACAAATCAAGAAATTGTAAAAGATGTATTTACTAAGTTTTTAGATAACAATACACATAGAAAAACTCCAGAAAGATTCGCAATTTTACAAGAAATATATGACTCATCTGACCATTTTGATATCGAATTGCTCTATTCTAAAATGAAAAACAAGAACTACAGAGTTAGTAGAGCTACTCTTTACAATACAATTGAACTTTTATTAGACTGTAAACTTGTTAGAAAACACCAATTTGGCACAGCACAAGCACAATATGAAAAATCTTACTTTGACCATCAACATGATCATATTATTTTAACTGACTCTGGTGAAGTCAAAGAATTTTGTGATCCTAGAATTCAAACAATCAAAAAAAATATAGAAGAAATATTTGGAATAGAAATTCATAACCATTCCCTTTATTTTTATGGAACTTCAAAAAACAAAAATAAATAGAATTATATGAAGGTTGATTTATTACTCGGATTACAATGGGGAGATGAAGGAAAAGGTAAAATTGTAGATGTATTAACTAAAAATTATGATGTTATTGCAAGATTTCAAGGTGGTCCAAATGCTGGACACACACTTGAATTTGATGGAATTAAACATGTTTTACATACTATTCCTTCTGGTATTTTTCACAAAAATTCAATGAATTTAATTGGCAATGGGGTTGTAATAGATCCTGTTATCTTCCAAAAAGAAATTGAAAATTTAGAACCTTATAATATTGATTTTAAATCAAAATTGTGTGTTTCACGAAAAGCACACCTTATTTTACCTACACATAGATTACTTGATGCAGCATCTGAACTTTCTAAAGGAAAATCTAAAATTGGTTCAACTTTAAAAGGAATTGGTCCAACTTATATGGATAAAACTGGAAGAAATGGTATTAGGGTTGGAGATGTAGAACTTGAAGGTTGGCTAGATAAATATAGAAAACTAGCTAATAAACATGAGCTCTTAATAAAAAATTTAAATGTAGATCTCCAATACAACCTTAGTGAATTAGAATATGATTTTTTTAATGCAATTGAAAAATTAAAAAACATTCCATTTATAGATAGTGAAAACTTTATATTTAATGCGTTAGATAATAATAAAACAATTTTAGCAGAAGGTGCACAAGGATCACTATTAGATATAGATTTTGGGACCTATCCTTTTGTTACCTCATCAAATACCACTGCTGCGGGAGCTTGTACTGGACTTGGAGTTCCACCAAACAAAATTAAAGATGTCTTTGGAATTTTTAAAGCATATACCACAAGAGTTGGTAGCGGACCCTTTCCTACAGAATTATTTGATGAATATGGTAAGAAAATGGCAAAAGTTGGTAATGAATTTGGAGCAACAACTGGAAGACCAAGAAGATGTGGATGGTTAGATCTTGTTGCATTAAAATATGCTGTAAAAATTAACGGTGTAACAAGTCTGATGATGATGAAAGGAGATGTTTTGTCTGGTTTTAAAAAAATAAAAGTATGTACAGGATATCAATATAAAGGAAAGTCAATTAAACATTTTCCTTTTTCTTTAAACAATGGTGAGATAAAACCTATCTATTTAGAATTTAAAGGATGGAAAGAGGATATAAGTAAACTCACAAATGAAGATTCCCTTCCAAAATCATTTCTAGAATATGTTAGCTATTTAGAAAAAGAATTAAAAGTTCCTATTTCTATAATTTCAGTTGGACCGGATAGAACTCAAACTATAATTCGTTAATTTATAAATTGAAAATAAAAATATCAATACTATTTCTACTATTTTTTAATTTAATTTTTACTCAAGAAAAAAAAATTATTGAAATAATAGAGGCAGGTTCGTTTGACAGAAATGAACAGACAAACCCAGGAGCAAATATTTTAAAAAAAAATGATAAAATAAGAGTTCATTTATTTCATGATGGAATGAACATTTACTCTGACTATGCATTGTTTTTTAAAAAAAATAATTCTTTTAAAGCTTCAGGAAATGTAGTTGTTATTCAGGGTGATAGTATAAACCTATTAAGTAATTATTTAGATTATGATGGAAATGTCAGAAAAATTATTGCAACTGGAAATGTTGACTTTTCTAATAATGATACAAACTTAAAAACTGAAATTCTTTTTCATGACAGAAACTTAAAAGAATTCTTTTTTGAAAAAGGAGGTATAATTAAAGATAGTGCAACTACTATAAAAAGTATTGAAGGAAAATATTTTCAAGAAAATTCAAAGTATACTTTTAACAAAAATGTAGAAATAAACAACCCAGAATATAATATAGAATCTAACAAACTAGATTACTATACTAAATCTGAACATGCATATTTCTTTGGACCTACAACAATTAAAGGATCAGATTATGATATTTACTGTGAAAAAGGGTTTTACGATACTAAAAAAAAGAGTGGATTTTTTACTAGAAATTCAAAAATCAATTATAACAATAGAATA
>PVBE010791660.1_pt1 | contig 14353 bp, 14 predicted proteins | sample 1631181 | NCBI WGS metagenome assembly PVBE01 (sample SAMN08397723, study PRJNA350692) | Marine metagenome, whole genome shotgun sequencing project. | isolation source: water | place: Pacific Ocean | collected 2012-04
AACAGCCGGCCGAGACGAATATCCCGCATATCGCCGGCGATATATTCGATCTCCGGGTTGAGGCGCCGCGCCAGACCCTGCATGTCCGGACTGCGATCGATGCCGGTGACCGAGAAGTGATGCTTCAGGGTCCAGTCGTTATGGCCGACGCCGGAACCGAGATTGAGCAGGGTCCTCATCTCGCCCCGGCCATGGGCCCGGACCAGTCCGACGAAGGTCTCGCTCTCGCCCACGTAATGCTCCGGCGGGCTGATAATCGGCCAGGTCCAGGCGAGATCGCCGTAGAGCCGGCGCCGGTCCCGATCATTGTTCCGGTCGTCGGTCATTGTTTTCGTACCCCTCGGTAGTGAAATCGTAACCGGTCATCAGCCATGATATGGCCATGGACGAGAGATTGAAGATATTGAGCCGTGAATTCTTTCCCGCCGGCGCCGTAATCATACGGGAAGGCGAGCCGGGAACCCGTGCCTTTGTCATCGAATCCGGCGAAATCGAAATCTGGACCATGGTTGACGACAAGTACCGCCAGCTCGGCGTCGCCACCACCGGTGGCATCTTCGGCGAAATGGCCCTGATCGACGATCAGCCGCGCATGGCCTCGGCCACCGCCCTGACCGGCACCACCTGTGTCATCATCAACGACGCGGTGTTCGACAAAAAAATGGAAGCCGCCGACCCGTTCATAGCCGGGCTTATGCGCATTTTCGTGCGCAACATCCGCCCCCTGACCGAGCACAGCCACATGAGTGAACCCGCCGTCAACAAGGCTGATGCGGCTTAGATTCGTTGCGGCGGCGCGAGCCCACTAATCGCTTTATCGATCGAACTTTCATCCGGCAGGCTCGGTTGCGCGCCCGTTGTCAGGCAGGCCAGCGCCCCGGCGACGCTGGCCCGATGGAGCGCCTCCGCCAGATCCCGGTCGTCATCGAGGGTGGCAGCCAGAACACCGACAAAGGCATCACCGGCGGCGGTGGTGTCCACCGGCTCGATGGCCAGGGCGTCCACATGCCAAGCGGCGCCGGGCTCGAAGGCGCGGGCGCCATCGCCACCCAAGGTGACCACCGTGGCGGTGCCCCAGGCCTCGGCCATGGCGCGGGCGCAGTCGATCGGGTCGGTGGCGTCAAACCCCGCCGCGCTCGCCAGCATGGGCGCCTCGATTTCGTTCATGACCAGGACGTCGCAGGCGACGGCGATGGCCGGCGGTACCGGGGCCGTCGGCGCGGTATTCATCACCACCCGCGCGCCCCGCGCCTTGGCCCGCTCGACCACGGCCCAGGTCTCATGGAAATCGACCTCGAGCTGCAGCACCAGGGTGGTATCCGGCCCCAACAGGTCATCGCCGAGTTGGGATGCCGTAGTCAGCCAGTTGGCGCCGCTGGCGACGATAATCTGGTTGGCGCCATCCTTATCGACACCGATCATGGCGCAGGCAGTGGGCTCATCAACCGTAGCGACAGCCGACAAAGCGATACCCACGTCGGCCATGGTGGCGAGGGCGAGATCGGCGAAGCCGTCCCGTCCGACGCAGCCAACCATATGGGTGGTCGCGCCGGCGCGGGCGGCGGCCACCGCCTGATTGGCTCCCTTGCCGCCGGCTACTGTAATGTAACTGGGCGCCAGCACGGTCTCGCCGGCCCGGGGCAGGTTCTCGACCTGCACCACCATATCCACGTTAATCGAGCCGAAAACCACGATCATGGAGACTATTCCTTTTTCGCGTCTCCGGGTCGCCGGGTTAGCTTCAGGGCCCGGCGGTCGAGTTCGGTCGCCACGTCGCCCAGGGGCACACCGGCCCGGGCCATGGCGACCAGGGCGAAGTAAAGCACGTCGGCGGTCTCGTGGGCGACCTCGGCGGCGGTCTCGGCGGCGGCCAGTTCACCAGCCTCCTCGGTCAGCTTGGCGGCCAACAGACCGGGGTCATCGAGCAGCCGCCGGGTGTAGGAACCCTCGGGCGCCTCGGCCAGGCGGGTGGCGAGAAGTCGCGCCAAGGCAGTAATGCCACTGTCCTCGCCCCAGCAGGTGCGGATGTCGAGATGGCAAAAGCCGGGATCGTTCTGGCGCAGGGTAAAGCGAATGGCGTCGCGGTCGCAGTCGAGATCAACGCGCAGCAGTTCCTGGGTCGCGCCCGAGGTCAGGCCCTTGATCCACAGGCCGCGCGACCGTGAGTGATAGACCCCGCGACCGCTGCGTATGGCCTCGCTGAGGCTTGTCGCGTCGGACCAGGCGAGGCCCAGGGCGACGCCGTGTTCGTCGGTGGCCACCGTGGGCCACAGGCCGTCGGGCCGGTCGGAGGTCAGCGGCGCGGCGAAGGCGGCGCCGAGATCGAGCCGTTCGGTGTAGAGCGCCATACCGACCTGGGCGTCGGCGCCGATGCGGTCGAGGGCGGCGATCTCGTCCGCCGTGGTGACGCCGCCGGCGACCGTGACACGGGCATCGCCGGCCTCCTTGACCAGAAACTCCGAGCGTTCCTGATCGCCGCCGCCGAGACGGCCCTCGCGCTCCACGAAGGTGATCAGAAAGCCGCCGGCCATATCGCGCAACTCGGCCATGCGGCCTTCGATGCTATGGCCGGTTTTAGTGCGCCAGCCTTCAACAACGATTTCGCCGTCCTCGGCGTCGAGGGCCGCGATAACCCTCTCGCGCGGTAGTTGGCTGAGAATTTCCGGCACCGCACGGGTGCCGAGAATGACTTTGGCGGCGCCGGCGTCGAGCCAGCGCCGGGCAGTCTCCACATCGCGAATGCCGCCGCCGACCCGGCAGCGGCCGATTTTCAGCAGGTCTTCGATGACGCCGGCGTTGGAGCCCTGACCGAGCGCCGCGTCGAGATCGATAACGGCGATTTCGCCGACTCGGGCGAAGCGTTCGGCGATGGGTCGAGGATCACCGGCGTCGATGGCCTTCTCGCGGCCGCCGACCAGTTGGACCGCATGGCCGCCCATGAGATCGATGGAAGGGATAATCACAGGCGCACCTCGATGCCGTCGTCAGCCAGGTAGCGTTTGACTTCGCCGGTAGTGTATTCGCGGTCGTGGAAGATCGAGGCGGCGAGCACCGCGTCGGCGCCGCTATTGATGGCCTCGGCCATGTGGCCGGCGCTGGCGGCGCCGCCCGAGGCGATGATCGGCACGTTTACGGCGGCGGCCACGGCGTTAACCAGAGGAAGATCGTAGCCCTCGTGGGTGCCGTCCCGGTCCCAGCTGGTCAGCAACAGTTCGCCGGCGCCATTGGCGACAACCTGGCGGGCCCAATCGATGGCGTCGAGGCCGGCGCTCTCCTTGCCCGAGCGGATCAGCACTTCGAACTTGCCGTCGCCGGTGCCGCGGGCGTCGATGGCGACCACGGCGCATTGGCTGCCGAAACGGGTGGCGATCTCGGCCACCAGTTCCGGGCGCTCGACCGCGGCGGTGTTGACGGAGACCTTGTCGGCGCCGGCTTCCAGCAGGTCCTGGGCGTTCTGGGTATTGCGCACGCCGCCGCCCACGGTGAGCGGGATGGACAGCTCGGCGCGCACCCGGCGCACGGTGTCGACCTGGGTGCCGCGGGCCTCGGTGGTCGCCGAGACGTCGAGCACCACCAGCTCGTCGGCGCCCTCGGCCTCGTAGCGGGCGCTGAGCTCGGCCGGGTCGCCGGCATCGCGCAGGCCCTGGAACTTGACACCCTTGACCACCCGGCCATGGCTGACGTCGAGGCAAGGAATAATCCGGACGGCTAACATGACGCGCTCCCCGTGGTGGTGGACCGGGCCAGCCATCGCCCCATCAGCGCCTGACCCCAGGCGCCGGACAGTTCCGGATGAAACTGACATCCGAGAACGGCGCCGCGCTCAAGGGCGGCGATCATCGGCCCGCCATGATCGGCGGTGGCCGCGGCCCAGCCTTCCGGGGCCGGCGGTACGGCGCGATAGGAGTTGGCGAAATAGGCGTGGCCGGCTTCGATGATATCGCAGTCCTCGCCCGGCTCGACCTGGTTCCAGCCCAGTTGGGGCACGCGCACGGTGGCGGGCAGGCGACTGATTCTGCCGGGCAGCACGCCGAGGCCGGGGACGCCGTCACTCTCTTCGCTGGCTTCGAACAAAAGCTGGAGTCCGACACAGACCGCGAAAGTCGGGCGGCCGGCGCGGATGCGGGCGGCCAAGGGAGCGTCGAAGCCATGGTTGCGGATTTCCGCCATGGAAGCGCCGAAGGCGCCGACACCGGGCAACACCACCCGCTCGGCCTGATCGATCTGGTCGGGTCGTTCGGCCATGACCACCGAGGCGCCGAGGCGCCCGAAAGCAGCCTTTATGGACGCCAGATTGGCGGTTCCCGTCGGCACCACGAGGACGCTGAGGTTATCACTCACAATACCCCCTTGGTGCTCGGCACGTCATCGCTGTCACCGCGCCGGACCGCCTGACGCAACGCCAGGGCGGTGGCCTTGAAGGCGGCCTCGGCCCGGTGGTGGTCGTTTTCGCCGCGCAGCAGATCCACGTGGAGCGTCGCCTGGGCCGCCGTAGCCAGGGAGCGCAGCACATGGCCGATGTTCTCGCATGCCAGGTCGCCGAGGCGCTCGCCGCGCAGTCCCAGGCTGACATGGGCGTAGGGCCGGCCCGACAGGTCGATGACGGCGCGGGCCAGGGCTTCGTCGAGGGGGGCGTAGGCCGAGCCGAAGCGGCCGATGCCCTTGCGGTCGCCGAGCGCTTCGTCGAGGGCGCCGCCGAGCACCAGGGCGCAATCCTCAGCGGTGTGGTGATCGTCGATGTGGAGATCACCCTGGCAGGTCAGGGCAAGATCGAAGCGGGCGTGCTTGGTCAGGGCGCCCAGCATGTGATCGAGGAAACCGATGCCGGTGGCGATCTCCGCCTTGCCACTGCCGTCGAGATCAAGCGTCAGGGTGATGTCGGTCTCGCTGGTCTTGCGGCTGACCGTGGCGCTGCGTGATATCATGGTCGCTCTCCCCCTAAATTCTGTATCAGGGCACGATCTGGGCCAGCTTGGTGACGACGATGTCGGAACCGCCCTGGGCCTTGATTTCGGGAATGATCTGCGCCAGGTCCTCGCGCGGCACCGCCGCCTTGACCGCGTAGCCGGTGTCGCCGTGGAGCGGCGAGACTGTCGGCTCGCGCATGCAGGGTAGCACGGCAATCAGCGCATCGAGGCGGTCGGCCGCCACGTTGACCTCGACCATGACCCGCTTGCGCGCTTCCAACACTGCTTTCAGCACCAGTACGAAACGCTCGATGGCGTCGCGGCGGCCGGGGTCGTCGAGAATCGCCGGATTGGCGTAGAGCCGGGTCGATGAGGTCAGCAGTTCGTCGACGATGACCAGGTTGTTGGCCTCGAGGGTCGCCATGGTGGCGGTGACGTCGACGATGTAGTCGGCGTCTTCCGGCGGGAATACTTCCGTGGTGCCGAAGGAGCGCAGCACGCTGGCGTTATAGCCGCGCTCTTTGATCCAGGCATTGGTCAGGCTGGCGTATTCCGAAGCCACCACGAAAGGCTTCGAGCCGGGCCCGCCGTTGTCGACGAACTCCTGCGTGGTGGCGGCCACCAGGCGCACCGGGTTAAGCCCGGTATCGACCAGCTCGACGACCTCGGCGCCAAGCTCGGCAACCCAGTCGGCGCCGGCGAAGCCGACATCGCGCGAGCCCGCATGAAGCATCTCGATCATGTTCTGGGGCTTGAGGAACTTGACCTCGAAGCCAGCAAACGAGATCCGCGGGCGGTATTCGCGCGGGCCGTGAGCGAGGTCAATACCGGCGTCGGCGAGCAATTGCACCACGCCATCCTGCATACGCCCCTTGGGCAGGCCGAGTCTGATCGGCGGCTGATCCGAAGATGCCGTCATAAGTGTCATTTCCGTACGTTCATCGTGGGTTAGGGCGCAGGTATTAGCCTATAGACCCGGTTGGCGGCAAGGGGATTTAGCGGTCGATGTTGCGGCGCGGCGCCGAAACCGCCGCGTTCGGATGTGCACGGAGACAATGCAACTGCACTGAAGATGGTGTGGCAATACGCTTTCGACTGACCTGGAGATTTCCGGGGCCGCCTCAATCATCGCTCAATCCCCGAAAATTCCACGGCGAAAGCGCGGATCGATTGCCGCCAGCATGATATCGGTAACGAAATTCAGGCCGATTATCGACGCCGTCAGCAAAAACAGGATGGCGGCGGCGAGGGGCTGGTCGTTCGACTGCGTAAGCGATTGCAGCAATAACGCCCCGGCCTCGGTGAGAGTCAGGATAAGCGCGATAATCGGCAGTTCGTTGAAAACCCGGTTGAGATCGAACCCCAGCGAGTTGATGATCGGTCCCAGGGCATGGCGGGCCGGATAGCGCCACAGCAATTGCCGTCCGGACAGCCCCCGCGCCCGCGCCGCCATGACATAGGGCTTGCCGTATTCATCGGCCATCAGGGCGCGCACGATCTGAAGCGCGAAAGCCGTCGCCGACCAGCCGAGCACGAACACCGGAAGCCAGGCGTGGGACAGGAAGTCGATAAACCTGTCATAGGACCAGGCGGCGTCCTGGTACTCCCTGCTGAACAGGCCCGTGAGGGTGTCACCGAACAGTATGGTCGACGCCAACAGGATCATCAGGGCGAGCAGGAAGTTCGGCATGGCGAGGCCGAGATAGGAAACAAAGCGCAGGAAGTTGTTAAGCGCCCGGTTGTTTGTCGTCGCAGAATAGATGCCGACGGGTATGGCGATGAGGTAGGCCAGCAGCAGGGATGACAGGCAGATGCCCAGCGATATCCAGAACTTGGTTCCGAGCAGTAGATTGATCCGCATCCGCAAGATGCAGGATTCGCCGAAATCGCCGTGCACGAAAACCTTCGTCACCCAGTTCACCCAGCGCGTGACGTAGGGCTTGTCCAGCGGCTTGAACGCCCAACAGCGTTCCGCGTAGTTCACCGGACTCAGTTCCATCAAACTGAAAACGATGAAGGTCACAATGAGCAACGTGACAATCGCCATGGTGAGCCGCATACCCACGAAACGGCCGAACTACAACATTATGCGGGGTTCTGATTCCTCGTACCCCCAATCAGCACTCGAATTCCGCGCCGAAAAGCCAGCGAGCGCGAACCCGCGCGCCCGCTACCCCCTAACAATCGAGCGTGTTGTCGCGCTCCCATTGGCTGAGTGAGCGGGTGTAGCTGTTCCATTCCTCGAGCTTGAGCTTGACGAAGGCGGCGCAGAACTCCTCGCCGAGGCGATCGCGGGCGACCTTGCTCTTGTCGAACAGGCGGACCGCGTCGAGCATGTTCAGCGGCAGCTGCTTGACGTTTTTCAGGCGGTGGCCTTCCTCGTACATGTTGATGTCGAGGCGCTTGCCCGGGTCGTGCGCATTAGCCGTACCGTCGAGGCCGGCGGCGTACATGGCGGCCTGCATCAGGTAGGGGTTCGAGGCGCCGTCCATGAGCCGCAGTTCGAAACGGCCGGGGTCGGGAATACGGATCATGTGGGTTCGGTTGTTGCCCGTATAGGTCACCGTGTTGGGTGCCCAGGTGGCGCCGGACTGGGTGACCGGCGCGTTGATCCGCTTGTAGCTGTTGACTGTCGGGTTGAACAGGGCGGTGAAGCTGTCGGCGCTGTGGACCACGCCGCCGAGGAAATGATAGGCCAGCTTGGAGAGGCCGAGCTCGCCCTTTTTGTCGGCGAACAGGTTCTTCTTGCCGGCCTTGTCCCACAGGGAAATATGGGCGTGGCAGCCGTTGCCGGTGAGGTCGGTAAACGGCTTGGGCATGAAGGTGGCGCGCAGGCCGTGGTTCTCGGCGATGGTCTTGGCCATGAACTTGAAGAACACGTGGCGGTCGGCGGTCTTCAGGCAGTCGTCGAAATCCCAGTTCATTTCGAACTGGCCGTTGCCGTCCTCGTGATCGTTCTGGTAGGGGTTCCAGCCGAGCTTGATCATGTGATCGCAGATCTCGGCGATAACGTCGAAGCGCCGGGTCAGCGCCGCCTGATCGTAGCACGGCTTACCCTGGATATCGCGCTCATCGGAGATCGCGGTGCCGTCGGCGTTGGTCAGGAAATATTCGCACTCGACGCCGCTCTTCATGTAGTAGCCCTGCTTGGCGCCGGCGGCGATCTGGCGCTTGAGCACTACCCTGGGGCACTGCTCAACTTCCTTGCCGTCCATCCACAAGTCGCTGGCCAGCCAGGCGACCTCGGGCTTCCAGGGCAGTTGGATCAGGCTTGTCGGATCGGGCACCGCGAACATGTCCGGGTGCGCCGGGGTCATGTCGAGCCAGGTGGCGAAACCGGCGAAACCGGCGCCGTCCTTCTGCATGTCGCCGATGGCCCGGGCCGGCACCAGCTTGGCGCGCAGCACGCCGAACAGATCGACGAAGCTGATGAAGAAGTATTTGATTTTCTTTTCCTTGGCGACTTTCGCCAGATCGATGGCCATGACAGCCTCCCAGTTGCTTGATTGATGGTGTTGTGGACGAGTGAAAGGGTCGTATTGACTAGGGGTTGAACGAACTTTGTACGGGCGTGTTGGTCAACGTCAACTGTCCGATCCATCGGCGTAGGCGATAATCGACAGAAAATGGCAGGGCAGAGTGTCGAGGGTTTCCGGCCCGTGGGGCACGCCGGCGTCGAAAAACAGCGAGTCGCCCGAACCCATGGCGTAGATGCGGTCGCCGTGACGATAGCCCATGGCGCCGTCGAGCATGTAGATGAACTCGGTGCCGGCATGCTGGAAATAGGGGAAGGTATCGGACTTGTCGTTCAGCGTAATCATGTAGGGCTCGACCGCCAGGGCGGCGTCGCGGGAGTGGCCGAGCAGGCGGTACTGATGGCCGCTACGGGTGCCCCGGCGCTCGATCTCAAGACCCTGGCCGGCGGGCACGAAGGTCGCCTCGGGGCGCGCCTCAAACTGTTGGAACAGGGCGGTGACCGGTACGTTGAGCGCCGTCGACAAGGCCTGCAGGGTGGCTAGGGACGGCGAGGTCAGGCCGTTCTCGATCTTTGACAGCATGCCCGACGACAGCCCGGCCAACCCGGCCAGCTCGGTAACCCGCATGTCGAGGCGCTTGCGCAGACGCCGCACCTGACGGCCGATGGCGGCCTCAAGATCGCCCGCGCGGTCCTCGACCAGGGAATGGGGGTCCTGAAGCGCGCTTTTGGGGGTCACGGTCAGCTATCGCCGGCGAGGCCGCGCATGGCGTCGAGACCTACGGGTGCGCCGCCCCATTCGCCCATGGCGTCGAGCACGCTGTCCCACATGAAGCGGGCCGAGGCGTTGTCAGTAAGGAAGTGGTACGCGAGGGTCTCGCCCCCAGTGGAATCGACAACGTCGGCCCTGATGACGATGCCGTTAAGGCGCGCAATGGAGGTCTGGGCGGCGGCGCCCATGGCGAACTTGTCGGGGCGCAGATCGACGCCGCAGATTTTCGAGAACATCGTCGCGCTGTGGCGGCCGCTGATCAGGAACCAGCAGTTGGTGTCGGCCCGGGGCACCGGGTAAGAACCGGTATCCGGGTCGGGCGACCAGCCACCAGCGATGTCGTTACAAAGCGTGCTGGCGCAGGCCAGATCGCTGAGCAACAGGACCTCGGTATCGGCCAGGCGGGCGGCGCTGGCGCCGTCGTCCTGCCACGCAGTCATGTTGTTGGCGTCGGTCACCGTGACCCCCTGGGTACGGACCCAGACGATGGCGCCGTGGCCCTTGAAGCCGGCCCGGGGCAGCGGCGATAGATCGCAGATCGCCAGGGCCTGGGCGCGTTCCGCCTCGGCTTCGCGCGTGCCGCCGCAACGCATGGCGCAGGCCGCGCCGTTGACCTCGCCAAAGGTCGCGCCCAGCGCCGCCAGTTCACGGTACAGGGCGCTGCGGCGAAGTTGTTGTTCGGGAGCCAGGCTCATATCACATCTCCTGGCGCTTGCCGTAGGGGTCGTAGAACGGCATGGCCGTCACTTCCGCCTCGATCAGCCGGCCCTGTTCGATCTTGATTTTAAAGCGGGTGCCGACCTCGGCTTGGTCCGGCGCCACGTAGCCGATGCCGATGATCTTGCCCAGCACATGGGAGTAGCCGACGGAGGTCACCCGACCCGTGATGGTCCCATCACGGATCACCAAATGGCAATCCTTCGGTTCCGGCGCCCTGGTGGTCGTATCATTGGTCTCGACAATGGTAAAGCCGACCAGCTTGCGCTCGATGCCACGGTCCTTCTGGATGGCGATGGAGCGCATGCCGACGAAGTAGGGCTTCTTGCGGGCGATGGCCCAGGCCATGTCGGCTTCATGGGGATGGGTCAGCCCGTCAGTGTCCTGGTTGATGATGATATGACCCTTCTCGAGGCGCAGCAGGCGCTGGGCCTCGATGCCGAAGGGCCGGATGCCTTCCGGCTTGCCGGCCTCCATGAGGGCGTCCCACAGGGCCTCGCCGTGGCTCGCCGGGACATGGACCTCGTAACCGAGCTCACCGACGAAGCCGACCCGCAGCAGCCGCGCCGGAATGCCGGCGATGTGGCCCGTGCGCACCCCCATGTAGGGGAAAGCCTCGGCCGACAGGTCGATATCGTCGCTGACCCGGGCCAGCACGTTCCGTGCCTTGGGTCCGGCGATGTTGATCCCGGCGTAGGACGCGGTGGAATTGATGACGCAGACGTCAAGCCGCCATTGGGCGTTATGGAACAGCATCTCCTGATAGACCGCGCCGACACCGCCGGTGGTGGCGGTGACATAGAAGTGGTTTTTGTGGAAGCGACAGGCGACACCGTCGTCGGTGATAACGCCGGACTGATCGGTCATCAGCACGTAGCGCGCCCGGTGCACCGGCTGCTTGAGATAGGCGAAGGTGTACATGCGATTGAGGAACTCGGCCGCGTCCGGGCCATGAACCTCAATACCGCCCAGGGTCGAGACGTCGATGATGCCGACGTTCTCGCGCACCGCCATGACCTCGGCCTTAATGTTGGCCTCGCGGTTGGCCGGGTCGCCGTAGTACTCGGGCCGGATCCACTGGCCGGCGACCATCATGCGGGCGCCCTGTTCCTCATGGCGCCAATGCATGGCGGTGTGGCGCACGGGCTCGAACGAGCGCCCGGCAAGATGGCCGAAGGTCTCGGCGGTGAACGGCGGCCGCGAGGTGGTGGTACCGGTCTGGTCCATGGTCTTGCCGGTCGCCTTGGCGGCGATGCGGACCGACGGTAGTGATGAGTGGCGGCCCTGGCTCGGCCCCATGCCGACGGTAGAGAAGCGCTTGAGCAACTCGATATTGTCGTAGCCCTCGGCGATGGCGTTGAGCAGGTCGACAACCACCAGGTCTTCGTCAAAGTCGACGAAATCCTTGCCATCCTGATGAGGGAAGATGGGCCACGGGAAGTTCGGGCTTGATCCGTCATCGCCAGCCGCCGGCGGCTCCGTGCCGCCGTCGTGGCCGGCATCGCGAGCAGCAGCCCAGCCGGCGTGGCGGCCCGAGGCCGCTGCACCGTTCGCCTCATAGACCCCGGCGACCGAGCCGGCGGCGAACATATGGGCCGGCAACTCGGCAATGGCGAAGGTCGCCTGGCGGTTGTCATAGGCCATGCGGCCGCGGGCGTGACAGATCAGATTGGCCGCCGGGTGATAGCCCACCGAGACGCAGACCAGATCGCAGGTGAAGCGGTCGGTGGTGACGGTGGTCTCGCCTTCGCCGGTGACCTTGGCGATGCGGGCGCCGACCACGCCTTTGTTGCCGGGCGCTGCCATGACTTCGGCCACGGTGGTCTCGCGGATCACCGGCACGCCGCGCTCGATGACCGCGTGATGGCGTTCGCAACCGGGCGCATCGGCGCGAGGATCGACGACGCAGGCGACCTCGACACCGGCGTCGAGCAGATCGAGGGCGACGCCGTAGCCGTCGCCATTGGCGGCGACCACCACAGCCCGGTTGCCCGGTTTGACGCCGTACTGGTAGATCAGCCGCTGGGCGGCGCTGCCCATGATGACGCCTGGCAGGTCGTTGTTGCGGAACACCATAGCCTGTTCAAAGCTGCCACTGGCGACCACCATGGCGGTGGCCCGCAGCTTGTACATGCGGTTGCCTTGGATGATCGGCAACCAGTTGTCGGAAAACCAACCGTTGCAGGTGGCGCTGGTCAGCACCCGGATGTTGGCCTCGGCCTCGACCTTGGCGACCAGCTCGGCGCGCAGGGTCTCGGCGCGCTCGCCGGCGGCGTCGAGGCGGGCGTAGTTCAACGACCCGCCGAGCACCCGGTTCTCGTCCATAAGCACGACCTCGGCGCCATCGGCGGCGGCCTCAAGGGCGGCGGCCATGCCGGCCGGCCCGCCGCCGACAACGGCAACGTCGGCGAACAGGTACTGCTTGTCGTAATAGCCGTGATCGGCCTCCTGGTTGACCACGCCGAGGCCGGCAAGCCGGCGGATGACCTTTTCCCAGAACGGCCACAGAGCCTTGGGCCGGAAAAATGCCTTGTAATAAAAGCCCACCGGCATGAAACGGCTGAAGTGGCCGATCCAGTTAGCATGATCAGACTCCAGGCTACCGAACACGTTCTGTGCGGTCACCGCCATGCCCGGCTCGATAGCCCGGCGGTCGGCCAGCACGTTGGTCTCGTCGTCGATCTGCACCAGAGTGTTGGAATCCTGGCCAGCGGCGGTCAGCACTCCGCGCGGGCGATGGTATTTGAACGACCGCGACAATATGGATACGCCGTTGGCCAGCAGAGCCGAGGCGATGGTGTCGCCGGCAAAGCCGGAATAGCGCTTGCCGTCGAACGAGAATTCGACGGTTTGGTTACGGTCGATGCGGGCGCCGGCCGGCGCCGCCAGGCGGCCCGGCTTCATGACGTGCCTCCGTCGTCATCGGACGCGGGCGGCGCCGGGAAGGCGACGCGCTCGTTGAACACTTCATTGGCCGGATAGGTGCGGATGAATTCATCGGTCACCGTGTTGCGCTCGGCGATAATCCAGTAGGCGGTGGGGGCGTGGTACCACCACTCGCGGACCACCCCGGCGGTGTTGTTTTCCATGAATACGAAATCGGCCCATTCGGCGTTGCTGGTGGTGTGTGGGTCGGGATGCATGACCACCTCGCCGCCATAGACGAACTCGGAGATGTTACGCGGGCCGTTGAGCGGACAATTGAGAATTTTCATGGTGCTATTCCCTCAATGACCGACCGAGGCGGCGCCCTTTTCGCCGACCAGGTGGAAGTCGTCGAAGCGCGATAGGCGGAACGGCTCGATTAGGTCGGGCACCTTGCCGGTGGCGATCAGTTCGGCCATGCGGTTGCCGACGACGGGGGTCGCCTTGAAACCCCAGGTGCCCCAACCGGAATCGATGTAGTAGTTCTCCACCGGGGTCTCGCCCAGGACCGGGCTAAAGTCCGGCGTCATGTCGGTCATACCGGCCCACTGGCGCATCAGTTTGACCTCGCCGAGATAAGGAAACATCTCTAGCATATGGGCCATCAGGCCTTCCTTGAACTCCAGGCTCGAGCGGGTCGAATAGAGCTGATAGGGATCGGTCGAGCCGCCCATGACCAACTCGCCCCGCGGGCTCTGGGAAATGTAGGTATGCAGGCTGCCCGACACCACGATAGCGTCGAGGAATGGCTTCAGGGGTTGCGAAACGCAGGCTTGCAGCGGCACCGTGCGGATCGGCACCTTGAAGCCCGCCATCTTGGTCAGCAGGGAGGTCGACCCGGCCACCGCCTGCACCGCCTTGTTGCAGTGGATGGTGCCGCGGTCGGTCTCGACGCCGATCAGCCGGCCGTTCTCGACCAGAATGCCGGTGACCTTGGTCTGCTGATGGATTTCCACGCCCTTGCGGCTGGCGACGCCGCTATAGCCCCAGGCGACAGCGTCGTGGCGCGCGATCGAGCCCGGCGCGTGATACAGCGCGCCCAGAATGGGATAACGCACGTCTTCGGACATGTTGAGCTGAGGCACCATGCGGGCCAGTTCATCGCGCAGCACCAGATCCGAATTGACCCCCATGTGCTTGTTGACCTCGGCCCGCCAGCGCATGGTGCGGATCGAGGCGTCGGTGTGGGCTAGGGTGAAATGGCCGCGTTCCGAATACATGATGTTGTAATCGAATTCCTGGCTCAGATCCTGATACAGCCGGATCGACTCGTCATAGAAGGCGACGCCTTCCGGGGTCAGATAGTTGGAGCGGATGATGGCCGTGTTGCGGCCCGTATTGCCGCCGCCGATCCAGCCTTGCTCGAGCACCGCCACATCGGTGATGCCGTACTTGGTGGCCAGATAATAGGCGGTCGCCAGACCGTGGCCGCCGCCGCCGATGATGACCACGTCATAGCGTGGCTTGAGTTCTCCCGGCACGGCGAAATGGCGCTTCGCCGGATGTTTCTTGGAGAAGCCGTATTTGAGCAGGCCGAATGGCATGATGGCGCCCTAA
>PVBE011979748.1_pt1 | contig 14352 bp, 6 predicted proteins | sample 1631181 | NCBI WGS metagenome assembly PVBE01 (sample SAMN08397723, study PRJNA350692) | Marine metagenome, whole genome shotgun sequencing project. | isolation source: water | place: Pacific Ocean | collected 2012-04
CTACGCGAATGGCATCCTTGCCGCTTTCACCCATTGGATTCTCCAGTCTTGCTGCCCTTGATCTTGAGGAAACCCTTTGTTTATGCGGTCGAACGATGCTCTATTATACCCAAGGACGAAACCTAAACCAGGAAATCCGGGGTAATACATCCGATACGGACTGAAACCCGTTCCAAACATCGGATGATGCACACAAAGCCGACCATCAGATCGCGGACTCTTGTGCGAGTAGATTCTGCGGTCCTGAGAAGCCCTTGGGCGAGGCATAAGACCAATATGGGGGGGGGTGAGGCCTCTTACCCTTTGTTTATAGGGGTTTCAGGGCCATGAGTAGTCACAAAAAAGGCCTAATAATCACCTGTAAGCCCCCTTTTGTACCTCTTGGGAACAGTTTTTGGGCCTGCTTTGGTACGCTGTGTATGGGCCTTAAAATGGGCTGCTGGCACGTGCTATCTGAACGTGTTTCTGGCCAATATCCCTTGGCCATGGTCGAGGCGAAAGATGTTGTCGGGTGCTGGCGGTTGGACTATGATAACCGTAGATTTCACGGTTGGTTCTATTCCACGACACCGGCGGCATCCTAGGCACGGTGGGCAGAGTTATGTACGAGTTGTGTACAGGCCAGTCTGAGAACAGTGTATGACTCAGGGTTGGAACCAGTCTGTGATCAGTGTGTAAGTGTAGTTTTGCGCGGCCGTTAGTCCTTGTTTTTGGGTGCTTTAGAATCAGGATTCTGGGGCTTCCCAAGCTGAACGTCGTGAGTTCGAATCTCATCGGCCGCTTTTACGCCAAGAGGTGACACCCGTTGCCTCTTGGCGTGTTCTTGCGCCAACCCACCCTACGTCAAAACGTTACGCAACTGCCTCATTTGATCGGTCGTGTTGCCAACGGGTGACTCCAACTGTATGCATTGCATCCGACGGAACGTCTTTCTGCACCAAGACGGTCACCCGCGCACGACGGGACCACCGATTCGGTCACCGATACGTTGCATGTGAGGCCCCATGAGCTCTGGGGCCATATGTCGAATCAAGCAGTATTACGGTCCGATGACATGCCAATGGCTGCCGGCTGGCGCCAGAAATTGGTTTAACGACGTTCGAAGACACAATATAATCACTGAAAAGGACCGCGGTGGTTGTGAGTAGAAATCCATGTGGTAAATCCCGGTTGAAAGCTGGCCGGGCCTTGTACACTGGGACGGCGAGAAGTCAGAGCGGACCGGCCGGTCTGGCCTTGCGACGGCCGCCGCTTCCCTCCGATGCGACAGGTTCGAAGCGGCCGTCTGAATGGAAGGAGTGCGTGGCGTGAGGCGATCAGGATCCGATCAGGTGCACGGACTGTCCCGACGGAGGTTCTTGCAGACGGCTGGCGCGGCCGCCACGAGCGTGCCGCTGCTGTTCATGGGGTGTGCGAGTGAACCACGGACGGAGAATGGGGCGTTGTCCAGCACTTCGGTCGCTGAAGTCTCAGCAACCAATCCTGGCGCCAAGCCGAATGTGCTGTTCATCGCCATAGATGATCTCAACGACTGGACTGGCTGTCTGGGAGGGCACCCGCAGGCCAGGACGCCTAATATCGATCGACTGGCGCAACGCGGAACTCTTTTCAAGCGTGCCTATTGCGCGGCGCCGGCTTGTCTGCCCTCACGCGCCGCGGCGATGACAGGCGTCGCGCCTTACCGATCGGGATGTTACGCCAACTCGCCAACCCAGACCTGGCAGGATATCCTTCTGCCGAAAGCCGACCCGTTGCCGGCGCACTTTCGAGCGAACGGATACGAGACCGCCGGCGCCGGAAAGATCTATCACCACTACCAGAATCATCCTGCTTCGTGGGACGATTTCTGGCCCAGCAAGAACCTGCAGTTTCCGCCCACACATGTACCGGCGAAGGAATACCAGCCCGCGTTCGACAAGAAACCGCGATCGAAGAACTGGTACATGGAGTTCAATTGGGGTCCGCTGGACAAAAAGGTGGAGAGAACCGGCGACTGGATGAGCATGAAGTTCGTCTCCCAGGAACTTTGGGCCAAGCGGGCAAAACCCTTCTTTCTGGCCTGCGGGATATATCGACCCCACGTCCCGTGGTTCGTGCCGCGGAAGTTCTTCAAGATGTTCCCGCTCGACAAGATTCAATTGCCGCCGAAAAAGGTCGACGACTACAGCGACATCCCGAAAGGCGCACCCCGCAGAGGACCTTGCCACTACTACAAAGTCCTCGACGCCAACGGGTATCACAAGCAGGCGGTGCAGGCTTACCTGGCGAGCATCGCTTACGCCGACGACCTCGTCGGGCGTCTCCTGGAGAATCTCGACGCTAGCGGCCAGGCCGACAACACCATCGTTGTACTGTGGTCCGATCACGGCTGGCACCTCGGCGAGAAGCTGACTTACCGCAAGTTCACGCTGTGGGAGGAGGCCTGCCGCGTTCCCATGATCATCGCCCTGCCGAAAAAGATGCAGATCGGGCGGCGCCAGGGAGTCAATTGTTCGCGGCCGGTCAATCTTCTGGATCTTTATCCGACGCTGGTGGAACTGTGCGGCCTGCCCAAGCCCCGTCAGCGTCTTGACGGTCATAGCCTCGTCGGGCTGCTGAAGAATCCGGCGGCGGACTGGGAACACGGCTCGATCACGTCGCACGGTTTCAAGAACGATTCGATTCGCACCGAACGTTGGCGATTTACGCGCTACGCCGATGGTTCGGAGGAACTCTACGACCACGACAATGATCCATACGAATGGACAAATCTCGCCGGCAAGCCCGCTTACAAGGAGCTTGTTGCTGCTTTGCGTAAACGCCTGCCGCGGAGTCATACGCCTATGGTCAAAACAAAACCGTTCGACTACGGCGCGCATTCCAAAAAATACCACAAAGAGTTCCGCGAAAAGAAGCTCATAGAGCGTATCGAGAGGGACTGACATTGATGAAACAAGCACATATTTGCGAGTGTCGTGTCGCGTTCGTTATTTCACGCTCGAACGTCGAGCGGCGCTCGACCGCTAAACTCTATTTCTATTTGTAGTGTACATGGATGTTCCCCGAAATGGGCTCTTAATTGTTAAGACAACCGGAAACCGCTACCATACGGTTAGCTGAACAGACGACCGCACGGGGAGGAAATGCCGAAAGAAGACAGCGCAAGATAATAGTTACTTAACTTCAGAGATTCGATATCCCTCCATTTAGCACGAGGTACACATGATGAAAAGACGAACATTTATGACCGCTGCTGGGGCTGCGGCCGCCGGTACGGTATTCCCAAGATTCACCATCGGTAAATCATCGACATCGGCAAACAGCAAGCTGAACGTGGCGTTTATCGGCTCGGGCGGTTGGATTGCGCAGCAACCTTACAACCAGGGCTGCAAAGATGAGAACCTGGTGGCGTTTTGCGATGTGGACAAGGCGGTTTGTGCCGAGAACATGAAGAACTGGCGCACGAAGAAGCAGCCCTTCTACGAAGATTTCCGAGTCATGCTCGACAAGATGCACAAGGAGATCGACGCGGTCGTGGTCTCCACGCCGGACCATACGCATTTCGCGGCGACTCTCGCGTGCATGGAGCGGGGCATTCACGTCTACACTCAGAAACCGCTGACCCACAATATCTGGCAGGCGCGCACGCTGCAGAAGGCCAAACGCAAATACAAAGTGATGACGCAGATGGGCAATCAGGGCCACGCCGGCGACGGTATTCGCAAGTCGGTTGAGGCCTATCGCTCCGGCCTGATCGGCGAGGTAAAGGAAGTCTTCGCAGGCAACGGCGGTCCGGGTATGGGCGGCTCGCATTTCTGCAATCCCAAGACCATGCCGCCGCCGGTTTCAAAGGTGCCCGACACGCTCAACTGGGATCTGTGGTTAGGGCCGCAAAAGAGCAGGCCCTTCTGGTCGGAGTACCTGCCCAAGAAGTGGCGAGCGGTTTACGACTTCGGTTCGGGCATGCTCGGCGACTGGGGCTGTCATACCATGGACACCCCGGTCTGGGCTCTGGACCTGGACCCGCCGACGAAGATCGAGTGCGTGCAGCGCCAGAAGTCACTGGACGGGATCATTCCGACCCGCAGCCACATAAAATACACCTTCCCGGCCAAAGGCTCCCGCGGTCCGGTGACCCTGCACTGGTTCGACGGACCGCAGGACTGGAAGAAAGTCGGGCGGATCGACAAGTTCGGCGTGGATCATGCACGCAGCATGGGACGCGCCTGCTGGATGGTGGGCTCAAAGGGACTGATCGGTTGCGGAACCCATGCCGGCCACCCGGCGATCATGCCGGTCGATGTCCGCAAGGCCTGGAAGGAAAAACCGGCGCCCGAGACGATTCCGAGGGCAAAAGGCGGGTCCTTCCGGGAATGGATCGCCGCAATCAAAGGCGACGGACCGGAACCCGGCTCGAACTTCGACTATGCATCGAAGCTGACGGAAATCTCGCTGCTGGGCGTGCTGGCCCAGCGTTTCAACACCACGATCGAATGGGACGCCAAGGCCGGCAAGATCACGAATCACGATGAGCTGAACGCCTTCGTCAAAGAGCCCGTGCGGAAGGGTTGGAGCTACGGTGAGAATTTGTAGGGAGACGATGCGACAGGCTCCCATGCATTCTTGCGCTACCGAAAGACAGATGGAAGGACTAAACAAGATGATCAGAAGAACGACAATTGCAATGGCGATCCTTGCGGCGATCTGCTGCAACAGTGCTCTGGCCGCGAAGAAACCGCTGAAGGTTTACATCCTTGTCGGTCAGTCCAACATGCAGGGCTCGGCGCACAAGCGCACGTTTGCGGCTATTGGCGAAGACCCGAAGACCGCCCCGCTTCTCAAGGACATCCAGGACAAGAACGGCGACCCGGTCGTCTGCAAGAACGCCTGGATCACCTACCTGACCGGCGGCCGCGACGGCGAAAAGCGTCTGCACGGCAAGGTGAAGGTCGGCTACGGCTTTGACAGCGAGCGAATCGGCCCCGAATACGCCTTTGGCCTCTACATGGACAAGGCGCTCGACGAGCCGGTCTTGATCATCAAGACCGCATGGGGCGGAAAATCGCTGGCGATAGACTTCCGCCCGCCGAGCGCCGGACCGTACAAGCCCAGTGCAAAAGAGACCGAACGCGGCCGGGTCCCGGCGAAAGAAAAGGTCGGCCACTACTATCGCCAGATGATCCGATTCGTTCGGGCGACACTGAAGGACACCGAGAGCATCAGGAAGGTCGTCCCGGGCTACGACGCAAAGCAGGGTTATGAACTCGCCGGTTTCGCTTGGTTCCAGGGCTGGAACGACATGTGCAATCGTCACCATATCGCCCAGTACACTGAGAACATGATCCATTTCATCAGTGATGTCCGCAAGGCGCTCGATGCCCCAAAGCTGCCTTTCATCGTTGGAGTTCTGGGAGTTTACGGCCCGGATCCCGACAGTCGGAAGTTCGATAAGGGCCTGCCGGTGACCGCGTTCCGGAAGGTCCAATTCGCCGCGGTGAAGCAGTACGACAAGAAGGCCCCCAAACGCTATCGCGGCAATGTGATCGCCGTCGACAGCGGGCCTTACTACGAACTGGCGCTCAGCAATATCTATTGGAAGCGGCGAATGACCGGCGGCTTGAAGCGGCAGGTAAAGCAAGGGAAGATGACCCAGGAGGAGTTCAAGAAGCAATGCGCCCAATATGGATTTGGCGATGGAGAACTGACCGCCAGGGAGCAGAAGATCTGGGATAGTTGCGCCTCCAACGCCGAATACCATTATCTCGGCAGCGGCAAGACGTTTATTCGCTTCGGCAAAGCCCTTGCCGAGGCCATGTTGAAGATGCAGAAGAAGTGACCGATCCGGCGTATTGCGTGAGCCGGAGACCGCAAGATCAGAACCAACAGGAATTTGGCATGAAGAGATCATTGATGTCTGTTGTGGTCGCATGGGTGGCCGCGGGCCTGGGATGCTGCGGTTCTGCCGCGATGGCGGAAGCGATGAACGACAAGATCGTCGTCGAGGCGTCGGCAACGTTGCCTGTGGCGTATGACGTGGACGTTCTGGTTGCCGGCGGATCACTCTCGGGCGCGGAGGCTGCCCGTGCGGCCGCGAGAAAAGGGGCGAGCGTCCTGTTGATCGCATCGCGTCCGTATCTCGGTTATGACCTGTGCGCGACCCAGCGGCTTTGGCTTGAGCGGGGCGAGAAACCCCAGACGGCGTTGACACGGTCGATATTCGGCGCAAACCGGGTTGCGACGCCCATGCAGGTCAAGAACGCTCTCGACAAGGCGCTTCTGGGGGCGGGAGTGCAGGTCCTGACCGGCTGCTATGCCGTTGACGTTCTCTTCGCTGGGGAGGGAGGCGGACCTTCCGGTGTGGTCATGGTGAATCGGAGCGGACGCCAGGTCATCCGCGCAAAGGTGATCATTGACGCCACGGACCGGGCGGCTATAACGCGGTGTACGCAAGCTGCATTCAGGCCATTTACCGCCCGGGCCAGTAATTTCAAGTACGTCCAGATAGGCGGCAGGCCAGCCGACGGCGCATCGTGCCGCAAGCTTCCTGTCAGCTACACATCAAGGAAAACCAAGTTCCCCGTCTACGAGTACTCGCTCAGTATGAACCTGCCGGACGCCGGATTCAGGTCCCTGAGCAAAGCCTTCCATAAAGCACGGTCCCTGGCCTGGGGCAAGGGGGTGGCCGACGGTTCGGAATGCCTGTTCCACATCCCCCAAGATGCGGTCGTGGCGAGCCCGGCCGCGCCGAAGGTTTGGGCGGGCGGAGACCGGATCGAATTGGACCTTTTCCGACCGGCGGGGGTGAAGTCATGGTACGTGCTGAGCGCCTACGCCGGGCTGCCTCGCAAGCATATGGCCGCGGCGCTGCGCCCGGATCAGTGGGCCGTCATCGGTCGGCGTATCGGGGAGGCGGCCGCCGCCGAGGCAGGCAATTCAGCCAGACCCCGCCGGATCGATGTCCGCAGCACTGACGCCAAACAGGCGCGATTGTCGATCCGGGAGCATCACAGCGGTGTTCGATTTCGCGACAAACCGCAAGTCACCTTGAGCCCGCGCGGCTTGCCCGTTCTGGGCAAGTTCGACGTTGTGATCGTAGGCGGAGGCACGTCCGGAGCGCCCGCGGCGATCGCGGCTGGCAGGAACGGAGCCAAAACGCTTGTCATCGAGTATCTGTATGAACTGGGCGGCGTCGGCACCGCGGGGCTTATCAGCATGTACTGGTACGGGTATCGCAGCGGCGAGGGCAAGGAGATGAAGCCCGGGTATGTGAGCCCAAGGGAGATCATCGCCGGTTCTGCGCGGAACACGTTGCGGAACGGGTACGCGGGGGAGGTCGGCAAGCAGCTTGGCAGCTCGTGGGATCCGCCAGCCAAGGCCGAATGGCTGCGACGGGAAATATTGAAAGCCGGCGGCGAGATCTGGTTCAACTGCTTTGGTTGCGGCGCGGTTGCCGACGGTAACAAGGTGGTCGGTGTGGTCGTGGCCGGACCGTTCGGACGGGGCGTGGTGCTGGCAAAGACGGTAATCGACAGCACGGGCAATGCCGACATAGCAGCCGCAGCCGGCGGGGAAACCCAGTACAGCATTTCAAGACTGGGTGACCTTTCGGTGCAAGTGGCGGGGTATCCCCACCGCGATCTGGGTGCGAGATACATCAACACCGCTTACACAATGACCGACGATACGGATCTGTTCGATCGCAGACATCTCCTGCTATGGGGCAAGCAGCGCCGATCCAATTCTTACGACGGCGGACAACTGATTGACAGTCGCGAGCGACGGCGAGTTGTTGGCGAGTATTTCCTGAAGACGTCCGACATCCTCAACGCGAGGACATATCCGGACACGATCTGTCACCACCTGAGCAATTTCGACGCCGCGGCGTTTCCCACATCGGAGATGCTGCTGGTCAAGGACATGAAAGGCCCCGCCTATATCTGCGATCTGCCCTACCGCTGCCTGATTCCCAAGGGCATTGAGGGCCTGCTTGTGACGGGGCTCGGGGCCAGCGCCGATCGGGACGCCATGACCCTGATCCGAATGCAGGCGGACCTGGAGAACCAGGGCTATGCTGCGGGGACCGCGGCGGCCTTGGCGGCGGCCGGCGGAGTGGATGTCCGCAAGGTCGACATCAAGGGCCTGCAGAAGAGGCTGGTTGACAAGGGCGTACTGGAACAGCGCGTGCTCAGCGACACCGACTCGTATCCGCTCAGCACTGGAAGACTCAAAGAGGCCGTCGCCGCGCTGAAGGAACTCAAGATCGAGATCAACCAGAAACGCACCAGCCATGACCGAACCTATTCGGCGCTGGCGGCGGTCATGTCCCACCCCCGCCGGTCCATTCCATTACTAACGGCCGCACATGGCGGCGCCGGCGGCCCCGGCGAGAAACTCAACTACGCCCTTGTCCTCGGTGTCCTCGGTGACGATTCAGGCCTGCAGACGCTGCTGAAAGCCGTCAAAGCGAGCAAGACCTGGGGAAAAGGCTATAGCATGAGTTCGAAGCGTGAAACCGCCAACACTTTCACGAAGGTCGACCGGTTGGTCATTGCGCTGGGATTCACCCGGAAGGCGAAGGCGAGACCCGCGTTGGTTGAGAAACTCAAGTTGCTTGACGGACAGAGCTCTCTGTCTCACGTCAAGGCCATCTGCATCGCGTTGCGCATGAACCGCGACCCCTCGTTGGCTGTTCCCCTGGCGGAGTTGCTCGACAAGCCCGGTATGGCGGGACACGCGGAGTCCGCCGACTATTACCGGCCTGGGGGCAAGCCGCAGTCACCGCGTCGCGTCTCCAAACGTGCGACAACAAAAGCAGGGCTCAACGCCAAATTCAGGGAGGTGCTCCTGGCTGCATTGCTGTTTGACTGTGGTGATCGCAATGGCAAGGCCCGTGCGATTCTCGATGCCTATACTCGCGATGTTCACGGCCATTTCGCCACCTACGCCAGAGCGGCGCTGGACGGGAAACTGACGCCCGCGCCGAAGGCTCGCCAGGAACGGTGAGAAGATGCAAGGGTGCAGCGGACCAGCGCAGGGCAACTCCGTATCCAGCTTGCTCAACGCGACACATCGGATACAATCACAGCGAAAGCCACGCGATGGTCGCGGGCGCAATACCGTCTGAAAGGTCCCATCTTGAACCTGATTGCGGAGACACGCCATGAACAAGTCATTATTGCCGATGATCATCGCCGTCTTGTGTCTGCTCGGCGCGAGTTCCTGCACGAATCGCCCCGCTTACAGCATCACCGAGAACGACAAGGAAATCCGCATCGACACGCCAAACCTCCAAGCCGCCGTCCGGAAGAAAGGATACGTCTCCGGCGTGGCCGCAGGATCGTTGATCGATAAGAAAACCGGCTTCGGCGATCCGGGCTACGGACTGGACATCGCCGACTGGATCATGGAGCCAGGAAGCGACAGAGCATATCGCGATCGACTCAATAAGGAACTGATCTACCGATACGATAACGCCTATCACGGCCGGCGGGCCAAGCGGTCCATCGAAGGACCGCAAATATGCACCCAGGCGCGCGAACTGAAACCCGAGATCATTCGCGGCAAGGATTTCGTAGCCATCCGCCAGACGTATCGCTATCACACAGCCGCCCCGGGCAAGAAAACCGGTTCAACGTGGACGCAACTGCTGGTCTTCCCCAAGGGCAAGCGGTACTTCCTGTCGATGGACCGGATAGACGCCGTCAACGATTCGCCGGCAATGTTCCTGCGAATCGACATGCCCGGCCACGTTAACCACCACCGCGGCAACACGTTCACCAACATTTACCTGAGCTATCACGGGACGATCGGCGCCTCTGAGTTCGCCAAGAACTTCCCGCCCGACGAGAAGTTCAACTACCGTCGCGACAGCGCCAAGGCCACCGGCAAACGGTTCATCCGCGCGATACAGCTTCGCGACGCCAAAACGGGCGGGAAAGGCCCATGGCTGGCGGGGATGACGCTCGATCCGTCGGTAGTCCACGAAGCGTGGTGTCACCAGCGCGGGTACATCTGCATGATCCTGGAGTTCGGCGGCCGAGAGATCAAGGCCGGACAATCGTTCAGCGCAGCACACATCGTAGGCTACTTCGATTCGATCGAAGAGATGAACGAGGTCTACGACCTCCACAAAGGCCACACAGCCCTGACCGCCGACAACAAGGGCTGGAAGCTGACCAAGTGACGGTCACTGTCTCCCTCGGATAGCGCGGTTCGAACAGAGGGCATAAGATGAAGCCAGAAGCAGGCTCCAGAAAATCAACCACGGGAAGGAGAGCCGAATAAAGCGATGGATAATGGTCGGGTTGCTGGCGGCGTTCGGTGCGTACGGCTCCGGCGGACGGTGCGCCGCCAACCGAGGACAAGAGATGAGACGCCGAACCGAAGGACCGACACGGAGAGAGCCCATGAAACGACTCATTGTCTTTATGGCTTTGGCAGTTGCGACGGCCTCTCTGGCGCTAGCCGGAAGCGGTTGCGTTATCGCGAGGATTGAACCGGAATTCCGGAATTAAGACCTACGCCCGGAATGAACCCGGATTCAGTTTGCTCAAGGCGCCGTATCGGATACAATCACTGCAAAGGCCCTGCGAGGACCGCGAGGGAACACGCCACCCAGGACGCCGAAGGCGTCACAAAGCGAAATATCAGGTGAACTAATGAAACTACGCGTATCGTATAGCTTCGTTCGAGTCGGTGTTCAGGCTGCGGTATGTCTGTTTATCGTTGCCCTGTCTGCAGGGTCCGCGCTGGCCAAAGGCAAGAAGAACACCGCCCCCTCGTGGTACCGGCCCGGGGCGACCCTGGGCCAAATGCTGGTTGACTCGAAGATCGAACTGAGTCGCGTAACGCGCCAGGCGTGGTCCAAGGCGGGCTTCGAGCAGACACCGGGCCAGACGTTTCCCGACTTCCTCAATCTGCCGAGGCTCTGGTCATCGCGAGAGATCACCAGGGAAAACCGGGAGCGAACATATGAGTTTCCAGTGGGCAAGGCGCGCGTGATTTACGTAGGCGGGATCGACAGGTTTGTCGGGCGCCTCTTCGATCACAAAGGGAACAGGAAATACTGGGCCGTCGACGCCAAAGGCAAGCGAACCTTCCTGAACCATCTCGACTTGAAGAGCGGTGTCGTCGTCAAGACCGTAAAGCGGATGCGTCGCTGGCTCGATGTGACCGAATGCCGCTTCAATCTACCGGCCGGTACGGTGAAGTTCGTGATCGAGAAGCTGCCCGTCTGCGATCTATGGGCCATGGGTTGGGTCGACGACCAATCACGCGTGGAACTCGTTTCGGAGAGCATGCAGCATTACTCAAAGCTGGGCGGGATGATCGAGCAAATCACCCGGAGCGACCCGAAGCTGCGTAGCGCTCGCGACCGCGACCGGGAGATAAACAGAGCCAAGATATGCGCCGGTCTGTGGGAGGGATACGCCGAAGCTGCTCGCCGTTACTACTGGGATCTGCCCAGCGCACGTCAGAAAAAAATCGACGCGATGTTCCCCGACCGCTCCAAAATCGACCGCACCGCGTTCCTGAAAATCCGCGACCAGTACGTTCGCTACTACACCGTTCTGGTGCCGATGATAAGGAACTACGCCGACGTCCGTCTCGGCGGGCAGATTAAGGACTTCAAAACGCTTATCGCCGCAACCGACGGGATCCCGCGGTCAAAGGCGCTCATACCGCAATTCGACAAGCTGGCTGAAAAGGGCGTCGAACTGGAGAAAGCGATACGGGAATCGCGAATCGACGATTTCGTCCAGGTCGAGGAGTTGATCGCCGAACTGGGAGACCTCAAGAAAACGTTCAAACTCGAATGCAAGATCAAGCTGGCCAGGCTTACGCTGGAGTACGTTCAGAAGAGCAAACCGCTGGGCGAGGCGGCGAAACGATTGGAAAAACTCACCGCCCAGGTCGCCCGGGCCAAACCGGCGGAGTTCGACGAGTTGCTGGAGAAAGTCAGCACGCTGCGGCGGGAAATACTGTTTCAACATCCCGACCTCCAGTTCGAGAAACTGCTGATCTGCAAGAATCCTCCTCCCGGCCCCGGGCACATGTGCGATCAATATCTCGGACGGCACGCCCGCAAGGGCAAGGGCCTGTTCGTGCTGGAGAACTGGCAAACCGACAAACCGACCGAAACGAACATCACCAAGAGCCTTCCGGAGGGTTACTACCATCACCCGGACCTGTCGTACGACGCTTCCCGCGTGGCGTTCGCTTTCTGCGACACCACGGTAAGCGGCAATCAGAAGCGCCACTGGATATACGAGGCGAAAATGGACGGTTCGTCTGTTCGCCAGCTCACCGGCACGCTGAAAGACCCGATGGACAGAGTCGACGGCAGGAAGACCGTTGTCATCGAAGATTGGGACCCCTGCTACCTGCCCGACGGAGGGCTGGCGTTTATCTCAAGCCGCAACCAATCCTACGGGCGATGCCACGGCGGACGCTACGTTCCCGCGTTCCTGATGTATCGCATGAACGCCGACGGCAGCGGGATCAGGCGCCTGTCCTTCGGCGAGGCCAATGAATGGGACCCAGCCGTCCTCAACGACGGGAGAATCGTCTATACGCGATGGGACTACATTAACCGTCACGATACGCGTTTCCAGTCGCTCTGGACAACCAACCCTGACGGCACGCGGACGGCGCACTACTACGGAAACTACAGCCCCAGCCCATGCATGATCGCCGACACCCAGTCGATCCCGGGCACCAACAAGGTGGTCTCCACCGCGATGGCGCACCACGGATATACGCATGGTTCGATCATAATAGTCGACGTGTCCAAGGGCGAAGACGGGCTCGACCCGCTGACCGTACTGACCCCGGAAATAGCGTTCCCCGAAGCGCGGTATGACGCGATGACGTGGATGACCAAGGCCCCGGTTCCCGTGTTCGAGGCGAGCAACACAGCAGGCCTGAAGACCCGCGCCACGGCGATGGCGCCGTACCCGATAAACGATACGCTGTTCCTCTGCAGCTACGCCAAGAGCGGGCGGGGATACAGGACGTACCTTATAGACACCATGGGCGGACGAGAACTGATCTACGGCGCCGAAGAGGTGTCGGCCGCGATGCCTGTGAGGCCCAGGAAGGTCCCGCGCGTGATCCCTTCGGTCCTTCCGGAAAACCCAAAAGAAAACATGGGCACGCTGGTCGTGCAGGATGTCTACATCAATCGGCACGTAAACGAAAAGCACCCGATCGCCAAAGGGTCGATCAAGTCGATGCGGGTCAACCTGATAATGACCCAGCCGACACGAAGCCACTGGACGCGGGGCGAGGTGTCCAACGAAGTTATCAAGCGTCCGCTGGGGACCGCCCCGGTTAACCCCGACGGTTCGGTGGCGCTGTCGGCTCCGGCGGGCGTTCCGCTGCAATTGCAGGCCCTGGACGAAAACGGTATGGCGGTGATGACCATGCGGTCGTTTATCTACCTCCAGCCGGGCGAGACCCAGACCTGTGTCGGATGCCACGAGAACCGCGCATCGAGCCCACCGAACATCATCAAAACGCGAGTGAAGGTAAACCCGCTCAAACCGGTTCCCGGCGTCGATTACGACGACATGGCGTTCAGCTTCACCCGCACCGTCCAACCGGTTCTGGACCGCTACTGCATCGGTTGTCACGGACTTGGCGGGAAGAATGAAAAGGGCAAGACCCCGTCCAAGAGCTACGTGTTTTCCGTAGTGCTGGATGAATCTCTGGGGACCAAGCAGTTCGACGCTCGTCCCGCTTCGTACCGAGCGCTGGCCAAGTCGATCGGAACCAGGCTGGCCCATCGAAACGGCGAGACATTCATAAGCGTTGCTCGCGATTACTTCTCGCACACCAGCAAGCTGCCCAAAATGCTGCTGGACGGGCACAACGGCGTGAAGCTCGATCGCGACAGCTTCGAACGGATCGTGACTTGGCTCGACCTGAACAGCCAGTGCTACGGAACCTACTTGCCCAACAGGATCGAACAGAGGAAACCCAGTCCGTCCGGACAGGCCGCGCTGAAAGCGTACGCAAAAGAGTTGTTCGGGGCGAAACTGGCATCCCAACCGCTGGGCGCACTGGTGAATCCGGCGGATTTGCAGGAATCGAGAATCCTGCTCGGCCCGCTGCCGAAGAGCAAAGGCGGATGGGGAACCATCGACAACGGATACGATTCGACCAAAGACAAGCGCTACGCCAAGATGCTGAAGTTGGCCGAGGGAGCCTACGAGCCCATGGAGTTCAGGAACATCAACGGAACGTGCGGCCGGCCCAAATGCATCTGCGGAAACTGCTGGATACGCGAGATGGTCGACGCCGGGACATACAAGAAACAGTTAAAAGCGAAACTCGCGGGCGGGAAGTGATCCGGCCTCCATTGAACGCGCC
>PVBE010360172.1_pt1 | contig 14349 bp, 18 predicted proteins | sample 1631181 | NCBI WGS metagenome assembly PVBE01 (sample SAMN08397723, study PRJNA350692) | Marine metagenome, whole genome shotgun sequencing project. | isolation source: water | place: Pacific Ocean | collected 2012-04
CCAGCAATAAAAATGGGAAAATAGATAAACTAACCCTTTCAAATTTATTTACTGAAGGGGGCGCATGTGTATTTGACCGGATGAAAATCGGCACATTAACTATTAAACTTAATGAGATAGGAGGAGGCGGTAATGCTGGTGCGGCTGATGGATTTGCTACTAAGGAATTTAAAATTGCCGAATCTGTCACAGCAGCCAACTGGAACGTTTCTGATAACGTTGAGGTAACTATTGCAGCACCAACTGAGACGGTGACTAACGAATAAAGGTGATACAAAATGGGGTGGAAGAACTCAGAAGTATGGGGTTGTTTAATACAACTAGCAGTTCTTGTGTCTATTATAGGATTATCTACTACAATAATTTTAACAACTCTTATAAATAATTAAATGGCACGAAGAAATTGGACGAAATGTCAATGCGGTGTTAAACTACACATTAAAAAGAAACGTAGATTATGTTATGTGTGTGAACATAAAGTTCGTAAAGGTAAACTAGAACTAGATACTCGTGGGGTAAGACGCTTTTAATACGGAGGATAAAGTAATATGGCTGACTCTATAGTTGTGTATACATCAACTGGTTGAGGCCCGTGTATGGCAACCAAGTCTTGGTTACAAAATAAGGGACACTCTTTTACAGAGTATAATATATCTGAAGATACTAAATATGCAGACGATTTAATTCGTATGGGATTTAGAGTAACACCTGTTACAGTAATAGGATCAGAAATGATTGTGGGCTTTAGCCCAACACGGTTAGAAAAAGCATTAAGTTAATAGTATAATAGACTACGTAGGAGAAAAGTTGTATGGCTATTGGAAGTATGTTGGACGGTATGGATCAACAATATATAGCAAATAAAGATGAGCGTGGTACATGGAGGATTTTGAATACGTGGCATGACGATGTAAAAGTTTTAAGTGCTGATTCAGATATTCCAGATGATAGTGAAGCAATTACGGTATTAACCGAGGGTGAATTTATAGCTTTACTTAAAGAAGCGACTCGTACAGGAGTATTAGATAACGCTTCTTTTTCGGCTGATACAGCTGAATTGGATGAAGCCTTACTTTCACGAGATGAAGAGATTACTAAATTAGAAACTAAAATTTCTTCATTAGAACAGGATAAGTCTACTTTAGTAGATACAACACTATACTCCGAAGACTATAAATTAAAAGAGAAAGCAATGGAGTCAATCCTAAAAATGGTTTCTATAAGTGATTTGGCAAGCTTGACTAACTCCAAGGATTAGATATGAAATTATCTGAGTACATGCCTGAAGTTCCACAGATGGCACAACAACTATCTGATTTAAACAATCAAATAAATCAGTTCCAGTTGATGAAATCGGCTGGGGAAACATCAAAAGCCCCAACAATTGGGCTAGATCACATTGTTAATACTTGGGTGCGCCATCAAATGGCGTATCGCCAACAGTTGGTTATGGACTTGCAAACTGTGGCAATGTCTGTAGAAGAAATACGTGGCCCTCTTTCCCACATCACCTCAGAAGTTTTTAGGCGAGGACTTGAAATTGTCCCTAATACATCTGATCCCGACACATCACAGAGAGAAACCTTATTAAAATGGTTAGCGGATTCAAATCTCTTTGATCAAAGTTTAGAAGAAGTCATGAGACAATTCCACTTTGATTTAAATTCCTTAGATGATGCATTCCTTTATTGTGCCAAAGAATATAAAGATATGGGTGATGGAACTGTTCGATCTAGGGTTACAGAAATTCGTAGATTAAATCCAGCCTTAGTGGAATTTGACTTAGATACACAAGGTTTACCTAAGAATGCCCACTTTGTCTGCCCAATACATAGAGATAATGTAGATGAAGTATCGGGAGTCTGCGAAACTACTGATTGTGGAATAGCTAAACTTCCTGCGATGTATACCTACCATCATAGAAATTCTAGAATGTATTTATTGGATGGTGAAATAGTTCACCTCTCTAAATTTAGTCCTTCCGAAACATATGGTTGGAGTCCAATTTTAACGATCTTTGAAAAAGCTTTAACTCTTATAGGTATGGATAAAAATCTATATAGGTATTTCTTTGAGAGAAAGATGCCAGCAGCAATGGTTATGGTCACAACTGACGATCCCGAAAGTTTACGTAGAGAACGTGAACATATCGCTGCTCAAACTAGACTTGATCCTAACTATATTCCAATGGTAGCTGTATCAGCTAGGAATCAACGAGGTCGAGTTGATATGGTACGACTATTCCATACTTTACAAGAGATGGATTACTTACCTGTACGAGAAGAAATTAGAGAACGAGTTGCTGCTATGTGGGGTGTAACTCCAGCATGGCAAGGCGCACCCGAAGCTTTCGGAGGACTATCTACACAAACACAACAACTTGTAGTTATGAGTCGTGTTGTAGAAAGTGATCAAAGATTATTCACAGAGAAAGTATTCCCATACTTATTAAAAGCATTGGGTATTACTGATTATAATATTACATTACCTAACCCTGAAGAGAAAGCTGAATCTACTAGACTCAGTATGGCACAACAGAAGATACAAATTGTTACACAAATTGCTGGACTAGGTTTCGATATCACCTTAAAAGAACAAGATGTTCCAATAGATGTAGCTGAATTTATTATTAGTGGGGAACCTGTAGCTGGTGTTACGGCTCAAATGAGTGCCGAACAAATGGCTATGGGCTTAGAACAACAGAAACAACAAATGGCCCAGCAGGAACAACAACAAGAGATGATGGAAGATCAACAAGCGATGATGGGAGCTGAAGGAGCCGCAGATGAAATGGTTCCCGAAGGAGCTGTTGAGGAAGAAGGCGAACCTATACAAGCTATGTTAAAATCTACTCCACCTTCTCAACGAAAATTTAAAGGGCGTACAGGTGGACGAACTCCTGATTGGCATGATAAAGGCCCAAACGAAGAACGAGATATCGATGAATATGCAGAAGCACGATCTAAAAAGAACGAGTTGACTTTAAGTTCTGACTTTATGACTTCATTATATAATCAAGGTTATACTGCCCCGGAAATTAAAGAGGTATCTCCTGACTTTTCTAAGATGTGGTTCGCTCAAAATGGTACGGATTACGTAGCTGACTTAGGGCCGATGGGAGTAACATCAGTTGCTAAAGCCACCTTTGCAACTCCTCCTAAAAGGCAACATACAACTCCTGCACCGTCCATCCCTAATCTCGATACAGACGATGCCGATTAGACAAGAAGGGCAAGGGAAGTGGTATTGGGGAAAACAAGGCCCATTTAAAACTCGTGAACAAGCTGTAGATGTTGCTCAAGCAGCTTACGCATCTGGCTACAGTAAAAGTATGACTCAATTAAAACAATGGCTTACAAAAGAAGATGACGATTATCAATTAGAATTACCCCCTGCTAATCTACGAGTTTATATACATGAAGGTAAACCTTCTCCAAAAGGCGTGAAAGTTTTCGATGCAGGGAATTTTAAAGGTGGACATAAAGGAGTAGAGTTCTGGTTAACAACCGATAAGAATGCTCATAATGCTTTAGAAGAAAATGGGCATGAGATACGAGAACTTCCTGAAAATCAAAGAGGGGGATTATTAGGTGATACACCTTTCTATGCTGCCCATAAAGGAGAAGATAAACCTGTTAGGGGTGAGGGAAGTGGATTTAGATTTGCTGCCGCAAAAACTAAGGAAGATGCCATTAAAGATTATCATGATATGATACATCCCTTACGACCTGATGATACGTTAAATTCTTTAGTTATCGAAGGAAAGGTAGACCTTCCTGAACCTGCTAAATATACAGATGGTAAATTAGTACATGAAGAGGACTTTAAAGGGGACAGACTTACACAAGCTGTAACACATCACGGTGAAGATACACTAGCGAAAGATGTATTATATTTATCTGATATGGTTAAAAATAGATTCGATGGAGAAATAAACTCCTCTGTTTATGGGGATGCACATGAAAATTTGTCAGGATATTTCCCATATCAAGATCGTTTTTCTTATCGTATGATAGGAAACGATTTTGCAGAAGGTAGAAGAATCATTACAGATAATATGGTTAATAAAGCTGCTAAAAAGATATACGATCATGCCCAAGAAAGTCTAGATAAACGAGGTTTATCAGACGAATTTTGGGTGTACAGAGGACAAAAAACAGGGGATTATGAACAAAAAGGAAGTAATGATGTTTTATCCGTTTCTTTGCAACCAGCTACTGCGGAAATTTTTGCTTCACAAAGAGGTCGGAAAGAAATAAAAGAGTCAGCCCCTAGTTTATCAGCTTTTAAAGTAAAGAAAACTGATATTCTAGCAGATGTAGCAGCATATTATAATAATCCATATGGTGAAGAAGAACTTCTTATAGATGTATCTTCATTAAATAAGGCTGAGAAAAAGACTGCTAAATTACCAGACATAGTATGGCAACCCTCAACAATGAAAATGTTGAAATTTATACAGGCGGAAATGAATATGGAAAAAGCATGGATAACAAATCCTCGTGGAGATGGAAAGAACGGCAAACAAAATAAGAAATATATTGAGGGGACAGAGCAAGTAACTACTCCCGATGAAACTGCCGCTGAGTATGTTCAAAAAGTTTGGTCACAAGGAATTCCCTTCGATACCGTAAATCCAGCTAACGATAATAAACGTAAGAAAGTATTAAAGAAAGAAGGTGGAGGAGATGGCGGAGGTGGTGATGGTGGTAGTTTTGGTGGTGGTGAAGGTACAGTCTTTACATCGGAAAATGCGGGTATATTTACTCCCACACATACGGATAGAGGTAAGAGAAGAAAAAGACGAACACCTACAGGAGTTGATCGTTTAAACGATTTCATTACAGAGCGAAGTCCTGAAAAGAAAATGCAGAAGGGTTTTGCAACAGAGTTAGTAGAATGGGCAACAAATGCTCTACGTAAGTACGATGATTCTGATACCGTAGATGATTATACATGGAAACCTGCGGCAAAGAAATATTCAGAGAGACTTTCATCAGAGCGAGAACAATTAAAGAATCCAGTTGAGTTTGATGCATCGCCTAGTAAGACAGCCGCTATGGATCAAAAAGATGAGGAAACTAGAATTAAACAACTTGATGATGAAGAACATAAAGATGATGCTACTCCCGAAACAGGGCAAGCATCTGACGTTAGTCCAGCAGGATTAAATATACAATTCGGTTGGGATGCAAGCGGTAGCCAAGATGACTCATTGGCTCGTGGAGGAAGTCAAGATACTTTATACGAGGAAGAAGATGAAGATAGAATAAAGCGTGAACTTCGTAAAGAGTACCCGGCGTTTTTCCAGCAAATTTTAAATGATCTAGATAAGTAGTTGACTCAAAATCCCTTATCTGATAATATGTGTCCGAAGTGTGATGGACGCATGTTTCTCAACGAAGATCAAGATATGCAATGTATTACATGTGCTAAGATTATAGTATTGAAAGTTAGGAGACAGTATGATTCCAGAAGCGGCAAAATCCGAGATAATAAGAAAACGGGAATTGGGAGAAACTTGGACGGGTCTAGCGAAGTGGTTGATAAGTTCTTACGGGATATCAATTCACAGAACAACTATTCAGAGGTGGTACGACAAACACATTCTAGAACTAGAATCCGAAAGTTTGGATTATTTGGATAGTCCTGAAGATAGAATTAAATTAGATAAAAAACTTTTAACTCACAAACAAGAAGCAGTTTTTTATAAGAAATTATATACACAAGCAATCCAAAATGAAGCTAAACAAGAACTTTTTAATGAAACAGTAAAAGATTTAATACCTAGTTTTAAGAAAGTTAAGCCCATTAGTTATACAAAACCCTCTGGACAGATTAGAGGAAATAGTTTACAAACTGTAGTTGCTCCATTATCTGATACACATATTGGGGAATATGTAGATAATGAACAAATGATGGGAATGAATGTATATAGTTTTGATATTTTTAATAAACGTTTATCTGGATGGGCAACCCAACTTCTTCAATTAGTTAATCTTCGCCGTAACTTTGCTCCTATAGATAATATGATAATTCCAATGTTAGGGGATATGGTTAGCGGAGATATTCACGATGAACTGGCTAGAAGTAACCTCGATAACTGTATGGAACAAATGATTCGGGGAGCCAATTTAATTGCCCAAGCCTTATTACAATTAGCCCCTCACTTTAAAACAATTACTGTTCCTTGTGTTGTAGGTAATCATGGTCGCATGACTAGAAAACCTCCAATGAAAGATAAATATATGGATTGGGATTATATGCTTTATCAATGGGTAGCAGCCTTTTGTAAGGATCAGAATAATATAACCTTCAGTATTCCAAAAAGTTATATAAATATGTTTGATGTAAACAACCATCGTATACTTATAATGCATGGAGATAGTGTTTCGGGTGCTGGGTCTAATATGTCCATTACTAAAGCTGTCACAAGTTTACGTGGAGTATTTCAATACAAAAAGAATTATGAAATAGAATCAGGATTAGGGTATCTTTATGATGGAGAACCTTTAAATTTTGATTCTGCTATGATAGGTCACTTCCATCGTATAGATGAGATTGATATTGGAACTGGTGAATTACATATAGTGGGTTGTATGAAAGGGCCAGATGAATTTGCCTTACAACGATTACATACAGCTACTAAACCTAAACAAATTGTAACGTATTGGCATCCAACATATGGAAATATTGGTAAAGAAATAATCTATTTAAATAGATATGATACTACTCCAAGTAAGTTTACTGACATTCTTCCCGAAGTATGGGCATCATAGGAAGAAATATTCCATAATCTTAGTATAATAATCTAGTTAATCTAGGTGTATACTGAATGTCCACAGCTATAGAACAAAAAATTGATAATCAGATTGTACGAGCCATCCATCTTCTTGGGGACGAGTATTTTAAAGAATGTCAAAAACGTATTCCCGTTGAATCGCTAGGAGAAATCGGAACTATAACGAAAGTTGGTAATAGTTTGGAGACAGCTGGTTGGACAGTTGCATATGAATCTGCTCTTGCTGATGAGATACATGAGGGAATAGAAGGTCAACCGGGATTTACATGGATTTCGACCACTAAAGCCCATATGCGTACTACCTCGTCTGGTCGAAGAGTTCAAGTTCGTAGACACCGAAAACAATACAATGGTTATAAACCTACGTATGTTCCTCGTACAGAAGGAAAACCTTATGCCTATATACAGGATCGGGGTTCGATTGATGAAGGAGGTATTTGGTATTCCAAAAACATGTCTACTACTGTACCAAGTCAACCTTGGATGGACGAAGCATGGGAAGCTATAAGGGATAGAGAACCCAAATGGTTTCAAGAGGTATTACCAATGAAGATTACTCAAACCCAAGAACGAAGCATAAGGAGAGATTAAATGGTAGATGCACGAAAAGTTACACCAGTACAAGAATATATTATCGCAAAACATTCCCGCATGGTAGGTAAAATTCTAGATTTAGTAGAAGCCACCATGCCTGAAGGCACACAATGTGAGAAAATGAAAAAACTTATACAAGTACCTTTATATGATTTTAGGAATGAAATGCTTCAATTAGAGGCATCTGGCATACCAGAAGACTCGGATATATAATTATATATACTTATTTTAGAATTTTTCGATTTTGATAGTATAATATTAATATACGTAATATACGTTCTGCTTAGAGTCGGAGGTGGCTTAGACCAACTTTATACGAGCGATGTTATGAAAATGATCCAAAGTTCGACTCTAGGAGGAATGGAATGGAAATAAATGAACGGTTGGAAAAACAGATGGAGGGGACTAATCTAGCCCTCGCTGCTGTAGCCGAAGTTCTTCAGAAAATGGACTTTCGTCTTCGTAAAGAAGAAGAAGAGGAAGTAGAAGAAGAAATGGAGAAATCAGCAGCCGCCGAAAGGAATGGTCTGGTAAAGTCTATTGCTGACGAAGTTATCGGAGTTCTGAAAGCAGAATTCAATGGTATGGATGTTAGTGGTGACGATAGAAAAGCCGCTGGTACTGGTGGGACTTCCGCAGATGCAGATGATTCTGAATCCGCAGTAACTCCCAAAACTAAGATTGAAGACCAGCAAAATACTATTCAAGCTATGTTGAAAGATGATGACGAGCTTGAAGAGGAAGAAGCAGAAAAGGGTGGATATGGTATGAAGCAAGAGGATGAAGATGAATATCCTGTTGCAGAGGAACCCGGAGATGAGGGTGACTCAGATGAGTTGAAGGCTATGAAGTCTCAGTTAGATGCTATGAAAAAGCAACTAGAGGCTTACGAATCTGGAATGCAGAAATCTATTCAGGATGAGACAGAGGGTCGCCTACGAAAGATGGGCTTCGCTGAGTCTACAACTCTGAAAGCTCCCGCTTCACTAATGAATCTCGGAATAGATGATACAGCTCCTGTACAAAAGGGTGCTGATTCTACCGACTTCATGGATGATCTCACTAATGTTTCTTATGGTGAACTGCGAAAGATGCAGCACCAAATAGAGATGGGTGAGACTGAAGGGCTTCCACGAGAACTTATTGGCGGTTAAATCGCCGAACAAAATTTTTTTAGGAGAAACGATTAATTATGGCTAACCCTAGCTTGAGTGAATACCTTTCACAGTCACAGCGTGGACTGTACCAATCAACATTCGGCCCCGAATATTTGATGAAGCAGTCGTACTTTACTGTTGATAGTGCTACAGGTATTTTCAATACAACTTATGGGCGTAAAGTCTGGCAAGCCTTGAACAACCAGACTCGTTTTTTCAATGCCATACCCCGTGTAGTATGGGGCAATACAGCTGGTTGGAGGGTCAGAACAGACAGAGGTTCCAATAGGAGCCGACCTGTAACTGAAACTGGCACTATCCCAGATGTAGATATCTCTAACATTGCAACTGTTTCTAGCTTGCCTAGAATCGTATCAACCACTTTCGGAGCATCGGTAAAGTCCGTCTTTACTGCACAGCTTGAGGGTGGTGTCGGAGATGTTTTGGCTCTTGAGAACGAAAATGCTCAAATAGATCACATCAAGGAAATTAATGAGGAGCTACTTGCTGGTTCCGCATATATTACTTCTGCTGGTGCAACTACTTCTTTCACAGTTCCCGCAGCAATCGCCAAACACTTTAAGGTTGGTGACGCTGTAGGACAGAGAGATACCTCTGCTTCAGCTTTTGACAGGACTTCTGGTTCTGTTGTCTCGTCTGTTAACACATCTACAGGTGTTGTTACAGTCGCTTCTGGTACGACCTTTGCTGACGGTGACGCAGCTTTCATATACAGTCGTGCTGGTATGTCTTCAATTGATGACATTGTTGCAGAAGATGCGATGGGTGTCGGTGGTGTATCTAGTGGTGCTAATGTTAGGGCTTATGACCTGACACAAGCCAGTAGAACTGCTGGTGGCTGGAACGCAGCTGCATCTGTCCAAATGAACTCTGGAACTGGAAGGGCTTTGACCCTTGCAATGGTTGATACAGCCATCCAAAAGATCAGGGAGAATGGTGGTGAACCAAAACTTATAGTTATGGGACACGATCAGTACTTCAACATGAACAGGCTGTTAAACTCTAACCAGAGGTATATGGGTCAAGAAGAGTATCAGGTTGGTGTAGGGGCTGAGAGAACATTCCCCGGAACCCGAACTGGTCTAGTACTCGCTACCTACCAAGGAATTCCAATTCTACCAGATGCGGATACTCCGAAGTCGGTAAGTTCTGCCGATGCTGTTCTAGGATCAAATATTTATGTCCTAGACACAGACTATCTAGAAATAGCGGTAGCTCAACCTACTCAGTACGTTGAGAACCGTGACTACTTTGCTGCTGACGCATTAGTGATTAGAGGTCTACTCTACACTATGGGTGAAATGCGATGTAAGAACATCTGGGTACAGGCAAAAATTGGCGACTTGAACGCTTAATTTACTTGGGGGCGGGCTTAAAAACCTGCCCCCTCTTTATTCTAACTGGTATAACTAAATTATATGACTACAGATTCGGAAGTAGATATGTCGATAAATGTTGCTGTATATATGGAAAGACTCGATAACTATATCGCTAGTCAAACAGCGATCAACGACAACATCTCCCGAACACTAGATTCACTTCACGGTCAATTAGAGGATATCAATACATGGCGTTCAAAGATGTATGGAGCTAAGTCAGGACTTATGGCTATAGCTTTTTTAGTATTACATACATCAGCGGTTTTAGGAAGTTTCGCCGCAATTACTAAATGGATAAATTAGGAGAACTTTATTAATATGGCAAATGAACGACATACCGATCATCGTGGATGGGAAGTAGATTCCTCAACTAGACAATCTGTCCATTCTTATACTAAGTATGATCCCTTTCGGGAGGCACTTTCAACAACCGCCTCAACCCTTAAAACCTTGGCACAAGGAGAGATTGCAACTAATTGGGTTACAAACCCAAGTATAGAAGGAACTGATGTAGGCATGTTCACAGCTACAGGATCGGCAATCGCCCGTGATACAGGACAATACGATGATGGTGCTGCTTCCTTATCAGTTAATCCTGATGATAGTGACGCAGGAGAAGGATTTTATTGGGACTCTCCTACAATACCTTTTAGTACTAGTCCACAACACATTACTATACAATGTACAGTAAGAGGGGCATCTGCTTCTGGGGCTGTCACAATGACCTTACGAGATAGTGCAGGTACATCTACTCTTGCTACTGGAGGAAGCCACAGTCTAACCACTAGCTATGCCCGACAAACGGCACAATATACTATCCCTGCCCTAACAGATGGAGCATCTTATAGATTATATGTTGTATCTACTGCCCAACATAATATTAACTTTAATGTTGATAAGATAATGTTTGAAGTTCGGGAAGACACAACTGCTGTTTCCACATATTTAGATGGGAATCAGGGAATTAATTATGAGTGGACAGGAACAGCTAATCTCTCTATTTCTGTTAAAAAAGCTGATATGTCAGTTTTACGAGGTATTCAAATTAAAAATGAATCTAGTTCATCAGGAGAAATTGTATACGTGGCATTTGATTGTACAGCTACAGCAACTACTGGAATACCGATCTTGGCAGGAGAAACTTTTGAAACTAATTATCCCCTAGATTTTAGAAAGAGCGTATCCGTAATTTCTGCCTCTGGAACTCCTACAGTTAAAGGAGTGATGTGGGGCATCGCTGGATATTAAAATGTCTACTTTAATAGAGATACAAGAAGGACTTTCTATCATACCGTTAGAGAAGGCGGCAGATGGACGAGTTACAATGGAAGATATTTCAGATGCTCTTGATGAATACAAGAACTTGTTTAAAGCTGGACTTGCATCTCACGCTGAAATCAAAACTCTTAGTCGAGCTTTTCCTGATGATACCAGATATCAGAAAGCCGTTGTTAATTATAACCTAACTGATAAGGAACCGATGGTATTAGGCGGCCCAGCTTCAGTTGAATTAGTTGATAGGGAAGGACATCTTATCACTACATTGGCAATGGATAAAGCGTTTAAGAAGTATATGAAGAATTTCCGTACACGGAATACAATGGTACTTCATTCAGATGTTCAGGTAGGTTGGGCATTACCTGCCTATATTAGTAGTGGAGGACAGATATTTAAATCAGGTGTAGATGAACAGGGACTGTTTTTTATTACCGAATTACGTGATGATACTAAAATCGCTGAGAAAGTAATGGAACAAATTAATGAAGGTAAGTTAAAGAGTTATAGTATTGCTGGAAGTGCCACGAAGACACAGACTATACAGAAGGGCTTACAAAATGTTATGCAAGTAGATGAGATGGAATTAGCGGAAGTAACCGTATGTGAGAAGGGTGTAAACCAAGCTGCTAATTTCGACATATTAAAATCAGATGGCTACCATTTAGGTTCGTGTGCTGATGGAAGTTGCCTGATTCCTATTACTAAAGAGGAGACTTCACCAACATGGGAAGTAGATTTAATTATGGACAATGACGGAGATATAAATTTTACTAATTCATTCTTTCAGTTTATGAAGGAAGAAGTAGAACCTTTACAAAAAATTGTTAACGTAGATGGAGATGGGGAATATGGAGCATCTTTTCCAACCTTACATAATACGCAGGGAAGACAACGGGAACACCATCGTCTATTAGATGAGTATGGTTTTCCTGCTGAAATTGAACCAGAAATGGCACGATACACACCAGTACTGGAAGATGATCCCTCTCCGTTTGCTCACAAGAAAGTCCCGTGGGCAGTAAATGAAGCGGGTGAAAATCTTGGAATTAGGAACTATGGAGATGCTCTAACGATGCCAGTAATTGGAGGACATTGGGTAAAGCCCGGTGTTGCAGAAGGAGGCAACTCTAACGAGATTCCTGTTTCTTCCCTCACTAAATCCTTTCTCGGATGGGTAAAGGAAGAAGGAATTGAAGTAAAAAAAGAAGTAGGGGGTGAGGCACATAACCCTTCGCTCTGTAAGTGCGAGAAGTGCTTTGTCATTAAGACAGCTAAAATGGGAACATGGCAAGAGGATACAGACATCATAGGTGTTTAAACAGATTCGTAAATTAATGCGGAAATTTAAACAACCACGATATGAAGAATCTATAAGGTATTGGGAACGAATCGAGTTCCGAGAATATAAAGGGAAGTAACATGGTAGGAAAACTAAGACCTCAAATATTTCTAGCAATAATGGTATTAGGAATACTAGCAGGATTTGGAGCGATGAATGATTATCCAGAAATTGCTACCGGTACGATTGGTGGAATAATAGCACTAGGAATGAAAGTATTAGAGAATGAATAATAGTTACACTAGATTTATTTAAATGGAGAATAAGAATGTGTGAGTGTCATGAAGATGGAAGTTGTTTTTGCGAAGAACAGGAATATTGTACTTGTGATGAAGACTGTGATTGTATAGTTTGTCCAAGTAGTGAAGACTGTGCTTGTGGTGGAGAGTGTCGATGTGGGGCATCTTTATAGAGGTGTTTGGAACTAAAAACGGAGGCGAAGAGGTATCAAAATGAACTCATCTAGTTTAATAAATCTAGTTCTGTTGTATTTCAAACTAAATAGCGGTATCGGTAACGATGCTAAAGTTATTATGAAAGAAGGAATGGACGTTATAAATTCTTTAACTAAAGCCTTAAAAGACAACAAGATTACTATGGCAGAGAAAGATGACCTAGTAGCTGAATTAGACGACTTTTCCGGTGCAGTAATAAAATTAATAGATAATATTACAATACCTGAGTAAATCCAATTGCCCCATTGGTTACGGTTTTATCGAGCTGTTAAAAACGAGGGGTTTTGTGTCATCTGTGGTACACTAACTAATATGATGCATATTGATAACCAGTATTACTTATGTCAGGGGTCTGGGATTGGGGGGTTTAACCCTAGTTCTGATGCCTTTTGCCATAACATTTATAAGAAACGATATGTTGACAACCCCCCCGATCTAATATAGAATGGATAGTATCTTAGATGAGGGGGTTGTTTATTTGGACATTACAAGTCCTATAAAGTTTTTAATAGCTTTGATACTAATTGGTATCTGTTTAGGTTATTACTAATTCTCAATAAAGCTGTTAGTTATAAAGATTAACAGCTTCCCCTAATAAGGAAAAATAATGTCTAATATAATGCAATACCTAATACAATTAGGTGACGAATTTAGAGCCTCATATGAGCGAGTTGATGCTCGTATAGATCAAGTTCAAGACGATCTATTAATAATTAAGAATACTCTAGATGGTATTGAATATTGGATGCATCCAAATCGTAGAGATTCCTCTGATACGTTGGACAATAAGCACGAAGAAAAGCAGTATAATAAATAGAGATGGTTACAGAGAGATCGGACTCAGGCGGTACACGGATTGAATTCAGTTTTTGCACTACTTGTGATACTGCAATATCAGTAAAAAGAATTGGATTTAATTTTACTGAATGGATTAAACAGTTGCATCTAGCGTCAATGAAAGCGGATAATAAGGAAAGAGGAGCAGTTCCTAAATTAGAAAGTCACACTTGTCGGAGGTGTCAATCTAAGAATGCCCTAAAGGTGACTTTTATATGGTAAGAAGATTTTTTTGTCTATTTAGGAAACATCAACCTGTATTTGAAGTGTGGGAATTTCAAACTATAACAAAGTGTGGTAGATGTAATAAGACTTTGAATAGATTTTTTCGTTAGGAGTCGGCTAATATATGAGCCTTGAAGATATATATAATGAAGAGATTGATACTTTTATGGAAAATACCAAACCTATAACACTTACTCGTAATGAAGCCCTCTTCATTGATGACAATATAACTTTAATGTTGGAAACAGATGAAAAAAATATA
>PVBE010365318.1_pt1 | contig 14349 bp, 26 predicted proteins | sample 1631181 | NCBI WGS metagenome assembly PVBE01 (sample SAMN08397723, study PRJNA350692) | Marine metagenome, whole genome shotgun sequencing project. | isolation source: water | place: Pacific Ocean | collected 2012-04
CCACCGAATGATAAATCACCACCAAAACCTGTTCCTGCCGTGACTCCTGATCCAAGATTGACCGTATCGCCTGAAGTTCCCAGCTCTAAAGTCGTGCCTGTACTGGGATCTACCTTATCTACGTTTAACGTGCTCATACTATGACCAAATTTCCTGAAACTGTTTGTGTGCCTGTTATGGAAACGGGCCCCGCTAGAACGCCTGAGTCCATATCTTGATCAGCACTTATTGTTGAATTGTGTGTTGTGACATAGGTCGTCGGATCCATGCTCGGAGAGGGTGCACGAGAGGCTGGATACGTACAAAATACTTCTTTTGTTCCCGCAGAAAATACAACTGCGCTATCACTATTAGTTGATGATATAACAGTTGTGCGTTCCATTGTACTACTATCTGCTGATAGCGTACCTACCCCTACTTCCCATTGATCAAGAGAGGAATGTACAATCGCATAATAAGTTAGATTGTTATTTCCAATTCCTGCAGCAAAGGTTTCAAAATTAGTTACAGCACCTGCAAAAGTTATATCACTTGAGCCAGTTGTTGTCGTGGTTTCTTTAACCCGATCATTTAGGACAAATGCCATTATTTATCCTATTGTATTCTAATTAGTCCATCACTAGCATCTGCTGTCGGCATCTGAACTTCAAATGTTCCATTTGAAGATGATTTCACTGCATTAAAATCAAAAACTGCGATTGCAGCATTTGCTAATGTGTTATTATAAATAACTGCAGCTTGCGCTGAAATAGTCGCCGCTGTGAAGCTTACATTATCACAATCAAAAATTGCAGTATTTCCTGCGATGGTAATTGCAACATTCGCTAATGTCGCTCCTCCTGCAGCGTAAGTTCCTGAATTCGGTACTTCAGCTGTAGCTGTGTATGCCGGTGTGTCTTCATCTAAACTCGCTGAAGATGTATATAAAGCTAGTTTAAGAGTATCAGCTTCTAAATTTGATGCTGTATTCATTAAATCAACTTTAAATACTTTAGCGATTGCTTGCTCTATTGCCATAGGTTTACCCTCCTTTTATTATTGACCTCCTGATATAGTATCCGGCCCTGCTGGACTTAATGGAAACTTATAATCAGTTCTTCTTCGCCGCCTCGCCTCATTATTAAGACTGGCGACTGACTCCGTAACCATTTTATTATATACACTATAATCCTCCAAACTTTTAGTAAAAACTGCAGCTTCGGACAAACATGAATATAATAATAAATCTGATAATTCATTTGTAAGATAATTCGTAGGATTTGCCACACTTAAATCAGGAATATTTTGAACATACTCCATATTAACTATATGCGCCGTTGCAGGCGTAGGGGCGATTAAAAGATTCCCATCATTAAAATTAGCGAAATATTTTGGCTCTCCCGTAAGAACAGGATTAGGCCAATATTCCCGTATGAATTCATCTGTCTTTATCTCCATCATCACTCTTAAACTACTAGAGTCCGTATATTGCAGATTTTTAACAATAAGACAATTTCCCGGAGTGGTTAAATATTGACTTCCCGCATTGAATGTGCTATGAGCACGAAGATTTAAACCTTCTGGATCAATGAGCCGTACAAGCTTCTGCTGTGCGTTTGTAATAAATGTATCCAGTTGGGCTGTAAAGTCAGTTCCCGTATTTTGGGCCCAAGTTTGAATATCAGTTTTTAGTGTCGAATATGTCGTTGCCATTTTTATCTATTCTACTCTGTTCTGCGAATTTATGCGAGACATTTCCTCTAAAATGATATGTCCCATAATGCGTTAAAGAACTCGCCACATCCGCATATATCTTTCCTCCTATTTTTTGCCATCGACGACAAAATGTATAGTCCTCACTTAAATATCGATTACTGTCAGGATCAATCATGCAATCAAAAAAAGCGTAACAATTATCGCTTTCATATGGTTTTCCATTTAAATTCTGGTCCGTCGTATATTTAAGTTCCGGATATGCTTTTATCATCTTCAATATTACTTCCCTTTTAATCATCATAAATCCTGTCGCAGCATCCAATACTTCAACAAATCCACCCTGATACATGGGAATATGACGGGGATCTTTAAAATTTAAATTATATCCCATTAATCTTTGTTCTAAACTTTTTAAATTATTTTGACTGTCTTTAACATACTTTTCTATGTTATACCAGTCTAATGTTTTACGGGGATATATTCCTGCGACCACATCCTCATCCAATGTTAACATTCGAGTTATCGTTTCTGGTTGCCATGCGATATCAGCATCAATAAAAAGAAGATGGGTAAGTTGCTCCCTATCTAAAAACTGGGATACAATCGTATTTCTAGCACGTGTAATCAGACTTTCATTTCCCATTGAATTAAGATGAATGCGATAGCCTTTCTCTTTTGCTTCTGCTAACGTTTTTAAAAAACAATGCAAATAAGATTCATGCATCATTCCACCATAACACGGCGTTCCAATCATAACGATTGTTTTACTGAAATCAGGTTTTTTAGGTGATGACGACTGTGACTGTTCCAAGACTGGCATTTAATTTTTCTCCTGTAGATATTAATGGAAATGATTCTCCCGTCGCACCGAATGTGCCTGGGTATCGATTGGTAATTTGATTAGGAACCCCTGAAGGGCTAATCGCTCCCGTTAACATATTAACAGGAGGTCGTGGGTTTTGTAATGCTTCTGGATCTGTATATATTGTAGGATCCAATTGTGGTTGCTTTGGTTCCCATTCTGATTTATGAACAAGTGCTCCCGTCCATTCTTTCACCATTTCATTATAGGGAAATTGCAATCCACTTCTATCAGAAATTGAGAGTGCACTTCTTCCTGAAGAAAATTTTCGTGACGGTGCTTTTTTAGGTCCTTTAGTAGTAGGTAGAGCCATAATAAGGGAATATTGAAAGTGATTGATTTAAGTCCGATGCTTTTGCTCTTTCAAAAGCTTGTTCATATTCGGTCTTTAAAAAAGTTAATTTTGATCCATCAACTCCCGCACGTTTCATACCCATATAATAAGCAAGTCCCGCAGTCATAGCTTCATAAAATCTTGACGGTACTTCAAATGTTTGTTCAGTTCCACTTACTGTAGAGGCTGTAACATCATCTATTTTCTTTAATCTCCAATAAGTAATAACATCAGTGCTATTTTCAGGGGCAGGATAAACATATAAAACTGGATCAACATCTTTTTGTAAATAATATTGACTTGGTCTTCCCTCTTGTGTTTTATCAGGAAAGATATTATAGTCCGTTAATGAAATAGGAGTCATTGCGTAATCTGTGGAATCACGTGTAATATAAACGTCAACTAAATCGACAGTTGCTGTATGCAAGGTGTAACTAACAGTTCCTGCTACCATCGACAGTGTTTGTTTATCCAATGTCCATTGATTAAGGCCTCTATTCGCCCAATCTGTAAACATGATATTTAAGCTTCGACGTGCAGCACGCACGTCATAGCCTAGCATTGGGCTTCCCCCAATTCTATCGAGAGCTTCTACAATACAGTCATTGACTGATAGTGAAAACGCAGTGGTTCCTGATATTGCCATTTAGTCCCAAATAATTGAAACTGCATCACAATTCGTTACATCCGCAAAAATTCCTGTTTTAAATAATATGCCATCGTCAGAAATATATTCTTGATACATATCACCTGCAGCAGCACCCCAATATACATGATAGAGTAAGGTACCTGTTGTATCTGTTCCATCATATAATTTTATTTGAGCTGTAGCTGCGGAATCACATCTTCCTGTAACTCCTTTTAAGCGACTTCTACCAATATAAGTTCCTGCTCCAGCATGATTATCTTGAAAACGTCCATCAGCAGCGAGTGTGGATTGTTTGACGTCTGAAATCATAATTATCTCCTTTGCACAGTTTTAGGAAGTCCTCCTGTAATTGCTTGCATTATACCTCCTGTTTGTTCATCTAAGTATTTAAGTTTTCCTGATTGTATATCATTTAGTGATGCAAATAAAGGACTGTTTGATCCTTTCATAACTTTATAAGGAGCTGAGCTGGTATCATATGGATTTCCTGGAAGTTGAAGTGACTTAGACTTCAACAGCTCTGGCTTTTTATTCATATCCTTACTTAATTGTTCCATAGCTTTTTTAAACTTGGATTTTTTGGCTGCTTTTCTATCTCCAGCAGCTATTTCTTCTGCAATTTGTGCGTCCCCTGTTTTCTCATCTTCCCCACCAAAGATTAACTTTAATAAAGTTAAAGGATTTAATGATTTATCTGCCATAATTTAAGTAAGTGGCTCCGAAGAGCCACTCATTCTATATTGTTATGCGTTGTTTATATTTTGAATATATTCAACTGTTACAAATCCTATTCCAGTTGTTCCAGCAGAAAAGTCAATGTAAATTGGTAAATCACTTGAACCTATATCAGCCCAAGTATCGCCATCAGTAATTGTACCTGTAGATCCATACTTAAATACATTAGCTGCTGTTCCTGCTGCTAAAGCAGAAAACAATTCAGTTGATGTAGATGTAGTGCCCATAGAAATATCAGCTGCGCCACACGCAGTTGTAATATTAATAATGATCTCAGTGATTTGACTATTAGCTGGAATGACAATTCCAGTATCTGCAGCTGTAGTGGACTGAGTCCATCCTGCAGTTTGTGCCATTTTTACAAAACCGACGTTTTTAACATCAGTTCCAACTGTTGTTCCCGTTGTATTTGTGATTGGACCAGCTTTAATTGGTCCAGAAAAAGTCGTTGTTCCCATTGTCTACCTCCTTATTAGTAGTCGTTTTAAGTCTTTGGGTGTTAAAAAAAGAGGGCGAAATCATTTCGCCCCCTCTTATAAAATTAATTAATTACGCTCCTGGAGTTCCAAAAGAACCTCTCCAATCGGTAAAACCGAAGGAGTATCTTTCAGATACCTTGTAGCGTAAATTACCTGTTTCAAAATCTCCTTCAACAGATTTTTTGATCGGGCGTCTTACAAAGTGTTTTAATCCGTCAGGCACATCAGTCATAATGAAAAATGCGTCTGGATCAGTTAACCTTTGGTTGACTGCAACTCCTTGAGGAATCATCCCCAGAGATTTAGTTGCATTGATGTCATTGTCAGCAGTTCCTGGTCGTAGGTTGCTTGCAACAATTCTCTCTGCTACGAACATTAATTCAGGTGGTACAACTAGCTTCACGCCCTGAGCAGCGATAGGAATTTGTCTATCGTCTACCATTTCAGTAATTAAGATTAACATCGCTTCAAGAGATGTTTCACTTAAATCAGCATTAGTCGCTAATTGGTTTGAATTAGTACCTCCACCGCCAAGTGGATGCACTTTACTAAATAATGTCAGACCATCTCCACCAGTCACTGGACTGGATGAAGTTGAAAATCCATTATTTAAAATGTTCATACCTTTGATTTCTTTGGTATGTTGCATTGAACGAGCAAGTGCTTTCGCATACTTTGCTCCAAGAGATCCATAAAGACCATCTTCCTCTGCTTCTTCAGTAATTGCAAAAGCGAGTGCAATAGTTTCATGGACGTATCTTGCTATTATACCTTCAGCACCACTATCATAAGAGATAGGAGCACCTTCAGCTTTGACCGGGGCAGCACCAAATCCGTACATTTGAACGTCTTCTTCAAATGCCTTTTTTGATGTCTCAGTTGTATATACTTGTCTCCATTGTTCTGGATACGTATCGTATTCCATACCAAAAATAGTATTAAGACCGAGGTTTAGCTGCTTAGTAAATAATGATCTATTTAATGCCATACTATCCTCCTATATACCAGTAGAACGAGGTGCTAAAATATGGTTGTTAATAACAACTTCTATTTCCGCATTCTCGGCTGCTGTATTGCCGGGTATCTCTGATATTCTTAAAATTCTCAGAGGTAGTGCTGTTGTACCTAGAGTATCCATATCCGCTTCCTGTTTGGAATGAAAATATGGACTAGCACCGGCAGTTAAAAGCACGTTGCAAAGTTCTCCAACATTTGCTTGTGCGATGGCCCCATTGCCTGCTTGGATTTGAAAAGTAATATTCGGATCGTCATAAACATAAGCTTTAATTGTAGTTTCAGACTTAATGTTTGTTCCGCCCGTCCAAACCTTTTCGAATTTCACATCACCTGTGACGTCTTCGATGTATTCAACGCCATAAAAAACGCCTATTGCGTTTAAGTTATTTGCATATGCATCTAATTCGCCATCAGATCCCAAAGTTACCAAATCACCATAATAAAACGAATCCGCTTCACTATTAGCAATAAAGTATTGGTTAGCTCGGATAACTCCACCCGTAAGATGTCTTAATGGTATAAAACCATTAGGGGTGTCTACGTTAGCCATGATAAAATCCTTTTCCTAGCTATGCTACGGTTTTATTCTTCGATTCCACCTCTAGTAACCCTGGTCGTATGGTCTCTATGAATTGGATTTCCAACTTGTTCTACTCTATGTAGGTCGTTCTTAACAGCTTCCATCTGAGAATTAGTTTTCTTCTGATAATACGCATTACGTTGGTTAACCATTTCTTCTGGCATTTCGCACAGTACCATACCTTCGATTCCAATGTAACCTGCATAACTTCCGTGATCAATGGTAGGAGCATGAAAATCTTTTGGGAGAGTTTCAACTTTTCTTGGCTCCCAACCTTCTCTGCGGCGTTTTGCCCAGTTACTTGGATTATCTATTCCAAGTATTTTAGTTGCAATCCATCTCTGCGTGTAGCCAGGCCGAGCTGGAGGTGCTTCTAGTATAGAGGGTGGTTTCCACTCAGTTTTTCGTGTACTCTCATCACGTGTTTCTCTCTCTGCCTTTAGAGAAGTGCTTTTCTTTTTCATATTATTAAGCTCCTTTATCTGTTGCTTCATAACTCGCAAGTTCCCTTGCGTATCGTTTAAGCGCCGCTGGGTCATTAATATCAATACCGAATGTTATTGCATTCTGTAAATCATCTTTTGTCAGCTTCACACTTTTCGCAGAGTTTTGACTTGATCTCGAAACACCTGCTACGGGTGATTGCGCCTTTACTTTTGACTTTAACTCTTTTTGCTCCCCATTGGAAGTGTTTTCTTCACTTTTTACTAAATCGGGATAAAATTTGTTCATTCGTTTATCCATTTCAGCATAATATTCTGAATCTGCCATATCATATCCTTCCTCGGTTAAGTCAGCGTCAATTCCAAAAGCCAATTGGGTTGCAGCCCTATGACCTGCTTTATTCCACCAACTTGAATTTTTTTCTATCCACTCTTTCGCTAAATGAGGAATTTCTGGAGTTTTTGTTTCTGTTTTTACTGCTGGAGTTTCTTGAACTGATTTAATTTGACTTCGAACATCAGCCATTTCATCCATTAGCTTTACTTGTTTTTCAGTATCGCCACCTTCAATAGCTTCTTTTAAATCTTTTGAAACATTTTGATATCGCAAGTTCAAGTCATTTTTAGTTTGAGTAGATGCACTCGTTTCTAATTTAGCCAATCGTTCCTCTAGAGCCCGTGATTTATCCTCTTCTGCTTTTCGTCTTGAAACTTCTTTTGCAATTCGATTTTTTACACGGTCGCTATAAGGCTCTTTTTTAATATTGTCTAATTCACTTTTAAGTGACTCAACAGTTTGTGCTAAATCTTCTTTAGGAGCAACTTCTTCTTTTTCTTCCTCTTTTAAAGATTCAAGATTTATACTTGGTTCTTCTTGAGGTTTTTCTTTTTCTAAAATTTTTACCTCGATGTCGTCATCAGGGGTAATTTTTTTTACTTCTTCATTCATAGTATTCTCCCTATGTATTGTCGCAATTAATGCGTGTTTAAAGATTTTGAGTTATTGCATCTGGATTTGGTAATACAGCCAATACCTCATCATCGTTTAACAGAATCATCTTAACACCTTGAATGTCAATTTTTGACCCTGCGTATCTGCTATATACGATAGTATCATTAATTTTGCACCAATTTTCTTCACGATTACCATAGCACTCATTTCCCATCGCAATAACACGCCCTTTAGAATTTAAATATTGTTGTTCTTCTAAATTTTTATCAGTTAAAATTATACCTCCTTTTGTTTTTTTAATTACTCCCGCCGGTCTTACTAGCATTCTCCATCCACATGGTATGGGTAAATCTTTTTTATCTGGATCAGGAATATCGTTATCTGTAAACCATTCTTCATTCCTCGTTACCATCGTCATCTCCCTCTATATATCGTTTTTCAATTTCTAAAGCAATACTAGAAGCTTTATTTAAACCTTCTGCTATTCCTTTCGCTTTCTGATACGCTTCATACGTGTCAAAACCTGGCGCTATTGTTTTAGTAGCTAATTCAGTTTTATATTTTTTTATTTCTTGCAGTATCGCTTCGACTACTGGTATTCTGGCCATTTTCTTTTCTCCGTTTATAATATGGATTCCCTGCTCTATAAACATCTATTAAAGAATTAAATGTTTTATCATAATTTCCATTTATTTCTTTACTTGCAGCTGCAAATAAATTTGGTTTAAATAAAGTTAAAGGAACTTTCTTATTTTGTAAAAACTTTCTTGCTTGTCTTACCTCCTCCCCTGTCGGTCTATTTTTTTGATTTTTGCGATTTTCTTGCATTACGTGTTTTCATAATTTGATCAACTGCTTTTAGTTGAAGTTCTTTATCTTTCCTGTTTTGTATACGGTCATCTAATTGTGCACCTTGTACAAATCTATCTTTTCGAATACTCATCTCCTCTTGCTTAATGGCAAGTTCACCTTCTTCTCTCGCAGCTTCACGTGATTGTTTTTCTTGCTCAGGATTAGGCGGTTGATTTTGTGCCAGTTGTTGGGCAGCTTGAGCTTCAAACTCTGATATTTTTGCTTCCATTTCTGGTGGCATACTTTCTTCCTCTATTTTATTATCCTCATCAAAATCAGGAAGTGGTAATTGAACTTGTCCCTGTAATGGCGCTTGCATCTGTTGACGGTATTGGAAAGCTAAATGCTGTCCTATATGCGCCAGCATAGGTCCCAGTAACGCCTCTTTTGCTTCTGGTCGTCCTCCAAAACGAGGATCGCTAATAAATTGTTCGTGAACAAGCATATGCGCCGCATGTACTTGGTCAGGAAAAGCTTTTATTGGTTTTCCATTCAATAAAGCCATATTTTCTGAGACGGGATCACGACGGGCAATATCATCATCGTCAATGACCAACTCATCTGGGTCAGGTAAGTTTAAAGCCATTATTAAACGTTTATATGCTTCCTTTATATCAATTATTTGGGGAGCTGATTGTGCAATTTGCAAAGTCGTCTGCGCTAAAGCTATTCTTTGTGCTTGGGAAAAAATATTAGGGTCAGAAACAGGGATAATATCAATTCTATCATCAAAATCCCTTCTTCTTATTGATAATTCTTGCCCAACTACTTCATATGGATAGACATCGTCTAGATATTCTCCGTCCAATTCTCCAATTAGCTTTAATTCCCGTGCTTGTGCATGATGAATACGCTTATGAATGGCTGAAAATATCTTACTTCCTTGTTCTATCTGCGCAATAGTGGTTCCAACAGGGGATGTCGCCGCCGCATCGCCTACCATCGCATCTGCAATAGTGGCGAATCGCCTTCCTGACTCTGTTAAAACGCCTAAAAGTTGCATTAATGTAGGAGAAGGTTCCTTAAAGGGTAATTGCATAAATGATTTTTGCAAATCATCACCATATGCCTCGACTTCCAACCATGAACCTGGAGCTATCGTCATATCCCCACCTTCAATTCGTGCACCTTTCGCTTTAAAGCCTCCATTTAAGTTAGCGAATGCCGCAGAGTCCAGTAAAGCCCTTAATGCCCCTGTACTTGCATGCTGCAATCCACCAATCATATGAATTAGACCAAAGCCATAAAAGCCTAAACCTGGAAGATATTTATAATGCACGAAATATGTGCGTTTTCTTTTTAACTCATCGTCCTCTTTCCAATTTCTTCGTATCGCCAAAACTTGTTGGGACTGCCTGTCAATCGTAATGATATATGGAGGTGCGATTGCCTTTTCATCTTCTGAATCCTCTATGTTATAGTCCGTATGTATTTCCAATACCGTATGGATATTCTCACCTAATGTATCTGAAATGCCGTCCAGTCGATTAATGGTTTGATTCACAATATCAACATCGTCCGTCTGCGTTCCTGACGACAGCTTTATTTCCTTGTAAAATCCCGTCTTAAAATATTTCTTTAGTTCATTTTTATTTATTTTCATTACCTGAGTGTAACGAGGGGATGTCTCCAAATCCACTGTCTCATATGAAACAACAAAATCCTCTGCAGGAATAAAGGATGACGCCACCCTATCAAGGGTAGGGTCAAAATACACTTTTTTGAAGGCGGACCCTGACACAGCTAAATAAAAAAGCAACTGGTCAAGTTCATTGAAATACTCGGGCATCTCTTGAGTCAATTGATAATTCATAAATTCTTGGACTCGTTGTGCCTGTTTCATTTTTTCTTCCGTTACTTTTCCAATGATCTGCGTCTTTACAGGTCCGCCGGGAGGAAACATCTCTGCAATGGCACGTGCTTGAAACTGCGTCGCAGCTTCTGCCATTAAAGGATTGTGAACACCCGATGCTCCAGGAAATGGATCATCACGGGCTTCAGTAATAATTCCGAGCATGCGAAGACCACGTGAATACTGTTCTTCCCAGTCTTTTCTACTTGATCTGTCGCTGTCGTATTTTTCGATTAAATCGGATGCAATTTTCGTTAATTCTTTTTTATCTAATGTTTCTGCAAGATTGGAAAAATGGTCTGTATCAAGAGGCTTTACATATTCCTCTTCAAGATTAACCTCGACCCCCGTCTCCAAGATTCCTGGTTCGGGAAGTTCTACCGCCAATTCTTCCATGTTTAAAACTTCTTCAGGCATTTTTCCTTTTCTTTGTTAGTTTGACAGAGCTATCACTTTTTTTCTTTTTAGGAGTTTTTATCCACGCATCCGTGTGTTTTTTTCCGTATGTTTTATATATATGTTCAAAATTCTTACCGAGTGATTTAAGTTTACCCTTGTCGGTATGTTGTCCAAACAAAACATCCATTCCCTTAGTGAGTTTAGACATCACAGGATGTTTTTCACTAAATTTTTTATCGCTTTTTTTAATTCTTTTTAATCTTGTTTCCTTAAAGGCCTTTTTGGCTCTGTCCTTGGCCAACTTAGTGCCATATTGTTTTTTCTTTTCTTCAGCCATTATGTCTTTTTCCTTTTCTTTGCAATTTTTTTAAATGTTTTCGCTAGAGTATATCTTTTCGAGCCAGGAGGACAGGACTTTGACCCAAACTTTTTTCCGGTGCAAACTCCTTTCGTCCCTCTACGTTTAATAGAGGCCGTCGCCTCTTGCATCCATTTTTTTGACATTACTTTTATCTATTTTTTCCCAGGCTTGTTCCTATAACGTAAAAGTGCTTTCGCCTCCTTTATCGTTAGTTTACCGGCATTGACATGCTTGGCCAGTAAATTTCCATATGCACCTTGCCCAGCCAAACCAATTGTAACGGGCTTCATATATCTGCCTCCTTTATTTGGGGATTCTACTACCATTCTTTACCTCCTATTTTTTAAAAATATTGAACAAGTTAGGTTTTAATACATCTTCAAACCAGTCTTGCCAAAATTGTTGTGTTTTCTTTTGATATTCTTGGGCTTTCACAGGGTGTTCCTTTACAAATTTTTCTACTTGTACTTTCCATTCTGCGTAAGTTGGAATATCTAAATCAAATTTAAACATTTTATCTCCTTATCGAGTTTCATTTTTCTCATTGTTTTTGTTCCACCTAATTTTTTTAGTGCATCCTTAGTAGTCATTTATTTACCAAACTTGTTTGCTTTATTCTTATAATAAATTCGTCTTTTCCTTTCAGCTTCCATAACAGCCTTGTCTTTTTTCTTTTTATTCCTAGCCCTTATTTCCTCCAGGCGTTCAGCCTTGTTAATTCTGTTCGCACTTTCGACAATCTCTTTTGCCGTAGGTCTTCGTTTTGGTTTCTTCTTTATTTTTACATCCACCATTCTTTTACCTCCTTAATGGCAATCACAGTCGCATTTCTTTTTACTTAATAGTTTTTTCATCTTTTCAACTTTTTCTTTGATTTTATTTTAGGCATATTCTTTTTTATAAACTCAACATCCTTATTGGAGACAGGATATAAACTTTTTAATTTAGGAAGTATTTCTCCTTTTATGCCCATCTGAAGCTTTCTCTTTTGAGATAAAAACTCAATATCCTTATTAGAGACAGGATAGAGTTCCTTTTTCTTTTTTTTATCGCCCATTTTATTTCCTTTCGATATGACGTTCGTGAACTGCCCTCGTGACAGTGTCATTAACCCTTCCTTTTTCCCGTCGCTTGACCTGAATATTTTCTTTTACCCTTCATTTTTGGAGAGAGTGTCTTAATAGTTTTCTTTTTCGTTTTTCCCGTATAAGCTGCATCGCTAGTCATAAATTGTTTAGCTTTTAGAGTTGCCTCTTTTTTACGTTTTGCTACAAGCACGGGGTCGTCATAAGCCCTTTTTGGCATATCCTAGTCCTTCCCATTTTTTTCTTTAAAATATTTTTTAGTTCCCGCCTTTAAACCTTTCACAAATTGACCTTCAAGTGACTTGTCTACATTAGAGGGAATAAATTGACTCCATCCACCTTGTGCCTCAAATTGAGCTTTTGCCAATCGTCTTCCACTCTTTTTAAATAAATTAGGAAACATTGAAGATTTTCGAGAACCCATATTATATCCTTCTCTGTATGCTTTACTGCCCTTTTGTTTCGGCCCTGCCATATATCGCCTCCTTTGTCACGGTACTGCAGTCATAATAACTTCCTTAATAAATATCTATATCATTTTCACGTTGATGTCTAACTATAAAATCTCTTTTCGCTTACCTTCGACTTTATCGGCTTGTCGTCCCACTCGTCAAGATACTTCGGATCAAGGGGATGCGCCACGAGGAACTGGTCCCGAATCAACTGCCACGCCTGCGTGCACGTATCGACATAGTCATCGTGCTTCCCGTAGGGAAACGATGCGCATTCGCCAATAATGTCCTCGACCCACAGCTCGTCTGATGGAACCCATACCAAGCCACTCTGCAGCATGGGCGCAATCGCATGGGTCCGTGAAACCTTGTCCTTGTCGGGCTTATACTCGTGAACGGGAATTCCCGCCCTTCGTAAGTCCTGCAATAGCGACTGCCCTGACGCACGTTTCTCGATTAACACCAGATTCGGCTTGTACTCCCAATACGAGTCCTGGGCGATTCTCCGCAAATCCGGGTACTCGACCCGATCCCGCCAGGCTTCAATGAGACCGACGCACGCCTCGACTGTTCCCGAATCCTCGTTCAGGCGGGAGAACACCCCCCACGTCGTTCGTGCGCTGAAGTCAGCGGACTCTTTCGTAGAGAACGCCGTGTCATAGCTTTGAATGATAAAATCGTATCGTGGCTCATAATTTAATTTTTGCCACCAGTCCCTCTTGAGTATGGCGCCTTGCTCCGCCGACGGGCGTTGCTGGTAGAGTGACTCCCACACCCTGTCGCCGACAGTCGCCCTTATTTTTTTGAGCTTCTCGACGGAGTACGCTTCGGGCCATAAGGCATCGCCGTTTGCGTTGATCGCAGGCAAGTCAAGAATTTTCCAATCCTCATCCGAGTTCTCCAAAATCCATCCCGCCAAATCCTCCTCGTGCCATCGTGTCTGGATCAGGATGACAGCGCCCCCGGGCTGGAGACGTGTATAGGCGACGGACTTGTACCATTCGATTAGGTTCCGTCTTTGAAGTCCTGACTCCGCTTCCTCACGGCCCTTGATCGGATCGTCAATGACCAATAAATGGGCGCCCCTTCCCGTGATGGCGCCTCCCGCACCGACGGCGCTGTACGTTCCGCCATGCACGGTGTGAAATCGCTTTGCGGAGCTTGAATCGTCCCTTAGGCCGACGCCTTCGAAGACCCGCATGAAATCATCCGACTTTAACTGGTTACGCACCTTGCGTCCAAAATCATCAGCCAGTTCCTGTGCGTATGTCGCTTGAATGACAAAGTTCCTGGGATTGCGGCCCAGGTACCATGCGGGAAAAAATTCGGAGCAGAGCATAGACTTTCCATGACGTGGTGGCATAAAGATAGCCAATCTGTCAATCTCGCCTCTCTCTAAACTTTCTAGGTTTTTTCCAATAAGTTGTATATGCGCAGGGGTATTGTATCCAGGGTAGAGATGCTGGGCATAGTCCAATATATGGGAATGCGCAGACGCATTCGTTTGTTTTGTTCTTTGTTTCTCTAGTATTTCGAAAACTTGTGTTTTAATGTCCTTAGGAGCCTTTGGATCCAAAAGGATTGTTTTAGCTTTCGTAAGTA
>PVBE010734037.1_pt1 | contig 14349 bp, 6 predicted proteins | sample 1631181 | NCBI WGS metagenome assembly PVBE01 (sample SAMN08397723, study PRJNA350692) | Marine metagenome, whole genome shotgun sequencing project. | isolation source: water | place: Pacific Ocean | collected 2012-04
GCCTGCCCCCCGCTGACCCACCGGTCATAGCCACCGTCGAGCACCTGGACGTTCTGGTGGCCCACCCAGCGTAGCAACCACCACAGGCGGGATGCAACCGCCCCACCCACATCGTCATAGGCCACGACCCAGCTGGAGGATCCGACGCCGGCTTCCGACATGGTCTCGGCAAGAATGCCTGGGTCCGGCAGTGGGTGGCGCCCGGGACCAGCGGCTGGCGGTGCCGCAAGCTGGGTGTCCAGGTCGAGAAACTGAGCCCCGGGAATGTGGCCAGCGTCGTAGGCCTGTCGCCCCGATTTACCGGTCGTGGGCAGATACCAGCGGACGTCGAACAGGCGCAACATGGGATCGTGCAGCCGCTGGGCCAAATTCTCTACCGAGATGATTGGCGAGGTTGTCATTCTCCAGGCTCCCTCCTGATGTTAAGATCGTATCGAGACGAACTGACGCGAGAGTGGCGAAATGGCAGACGCGCATGGCTTAGGACCATGTCCCGAAAGGGGTGGGGGTTCGAGTCCCCCCTCTCGCACTCCTCACTGCGGCCGCTCGACGGCTGCCTCGACCTTGGCCACCCGGTCCATCAGTTGCTGGAACTGCCCCGGTAACAAGGACTGGGCGCCCTCCGAGAGCGCGGCATCCGGGTCGTGATGGACCTCGATCATCAGCCCATCGGCGCCCGCAGCGACCGAGGCCAACGCCATCGGCTCGACCGCCTCGCGAATCCCCACTCCATGACTCGGGTCGGCGATGATCGGCAAATGAGAGTTTGTCTGCACCGCCGGAATGATCGACAGATCGAGCGTATTGCGCGAGTGAGTCGAGAAGGCGCGGATCCCGCGCTCGCATAGAATGACGTCGTAATTCCCGCCCGACAGGATGTACTCGGCCGACATCAAGAACTCCTCGAGCGTGGCTGCCATCCCGCGCTTCAGCAGCACCGGCTTGCGAAGCTGACCTATTTTACGGAGCAGCGAGAAGTTCTGCATGTTGCGGGTGCCGACCTGCACGATGTCGGCGTACTCGGCGACCAGCTCCAGGTTCTCCTCGTCCAGCGCCTCCGTACAGACCGGCATGCCGGTCTCTTCACGGATCGTGGCCAGAATCTCCAGGCCCTCCTTGCCCAGCCCCTGGAAGCTATAAGGACTGCTACGCGGCTTGAAAGCGCCACCCCGAAAGATGTTCGCCCCCGCTGCCTTGACCGCATGGGCCACCGTCGAAGCTTGCTCGTAGCTCTCGATCGAGCAGGGACCGGCGATCACCGCCAGCTCCTTGCCGATCTGGACCTTGCCGCCAACCTCGACGATCGTCCGGTCACGAGTCTCGCGTGAGACCAGCTTGAACGGCTTGGAGACACGTATCACCTCCAGCACGCCGCACATTTCCTTGAGCAGGTGCGCTCCGACCGGCCCCTGGTTGCCGGTCACGCCGATAGCCGTGCGCGTGGCCCCGGGCATCGGATGCGGTTCGAATCCCATGCTGGCGATCCGCTCGCAGACCGCGTCCATTTCGTCCGCCGTGGCGGTTTGTTTCATCACGATCAGCATGCCGACATCAAAACCCGGTGGCTGGCAATCGTCAACAGCGGCTGCTACGGTGTCTCCGAATGAGACCCACCATGACCAGCTCGAGCCGCTCCCGGAGTTCGGTCGCCCATGTGACCCGAGAGCAGGCTGTCGCTGCGGAGCGCGCCAGAACGATCAGGAGGGAATCTCTCACCTCGCGTGTCGGCCGCCTTCCCTCGAAAGCGCGATGAGCCTAGGACTCTACGGCGGGACGTTCGACCCAATCCACCTGGGACACCTGGTGCTCGCGGAGTCGCTCCAGGAGATCTGCGGAATCGAGAGGATCGCCTTCGTGCCTGCAGCCAGGCCGCCGCACAAGCGGGACCGGCGGATCGCGTCGTTTGAGGACCGCTGCCAGATGGTCAAGCTGGCAATCGTACAGAACCCTCACTTCGAAATGCTCGAACTGGAAGCCACCCGTGAAGGCCCCTCCTACACCATCGACACCGTCCGCGAACTGCGCTCCCAAGAGCCGAACCGCATCCATCTGATGATGGGTGCGGACACGGTGAGCGAGCTGGGAAGCTGGCACCGGATCGACGAACTCCTCGATCAGGTCCAGCTGGCCGTGGCTGCACGACCCGGCTACGACCCACGCGAGATCTCCGCCCTGGTCGACAACTTGCGCCCCGACCAGATCGACCAGGTGCTGGCCGCCTGCCACGAAACACCTTGGATCGATGTCGCGTCTAGCAAGATCCGCCAGCGCGTTGCAACCGGGCAGTCGATCCGATACCTGGTCCCCGAACCCGTGCGCGACTACATCCAGCGGCAAGGCCTGTACCGCTAGTGGGGCTCTAGGCTCAGACGGCGCTCAGCCGAGAGCAGACCTCTTCGAAGCCGACCTCGACCTCTTCTCGGGTTGTCAGATCGCGCAGCTTGTACCGGCCACTGGCGGCCTCGGCTGGCCCGAAGAACAGCGTGAATCGCGCGCCGCAGCGGTTGGCTGCGCGCATCTGAGCTTTCGGGCTCTTTACTCCCAGCTCAAACTGGCAGCTCACCCCAGCGCGCCTCAGCTTGGTCGCCAGATTGAAGCCGGACGGACGCTGCTCATCACCGATGAGGATCAGGAACAGATCCACAGCCGATCCATCCGCCGGTGGCTCGACACCGGTCTTTTCGAGAGCCAACAGCGTGGCCTCCATGCCGGAGGCGAAGCCGACAGCTCCCAGCGAAGGCCCCCCGAGCTCGGCAATCAACCCGTCATACCGACCACCGCCGCAGATCGTGCTGCGCGCACCTATCGCATCGCAAGTGATCTCGTAGACAGTGCGGGTGTAGTAGTCCAGCCCCCGTACCAAGCGCGGGTTCTCGATGTACTCCACACCCGCCGCCTCCACCGCGGCAAGGACTTCGGCGTGATGCTGGTGACACGCCTCACAGAGTGAGGCAGCCATCGATGGCGCCTCCGCCATCACCTCTGTACAGCGGGCCTGCTTGCAATCGAGCATGCGAAACACATTGCGACCGTGACGGCGGTTACAGTCCTCGCACATCTGCGCCAGACGCGGCGCGAGGGCGGAGGAAAGTGCAGCGCGATACTCGGCCCGGCAGTCGACACAGCCAACCGAGTTGATCATCGTCTCGTACTGCTCCAGCCCCAAGGAGTCGTATAGATCACAGGCCAATACGATCGTCTCGGCGTCGGCCAGCGGACTGCTCGAGCCCAGCACTTCCACGCCAAATTGGTGAAACTGGCGCTGCCTCGATGCCTGCGGCCTCTCATAGCGGAACATCGCCCCGATATAATAGAGCTTCTGCTGCGGCGCGTTCTTGTCAAAACCCGCCTCCAGGTAGGCCCGAACCACGGGAGCGGTTGCCTCGGGCCGGAGAGAGACCGAGTCTTCGCTGCGCTGAAAGGTGTACATCTCCTTCTCGACGATGTCGGTCACCTCCCCCACACCCCGCACGAACAATTCGGTCGGCTCGAGCATCGGGGTCCGGATTTCCCTGAATCCGTACAACCCGCACACGTCGCCAACGGCCTCCTCAAGATGGCGCCAGCGGGCAATCTGCCCCGGAAAAATGTCCTTGGTTCCCTTGACTCGGCTAATTGCACGGCTCATCTGTCCGCTTGCCTCCAAATACCTCCAATTTCTTGTGAAGCAGTACCTTATACCGGGCCACGGTGTTATTCGGTTTAGAAATTATTTCGACAGGACCCACCTTGACTCAGTCTTGGCCCCATGCTAGCCTTCTCCTCTTGGATGTCGGACATTGCGCCGACGCCTGGATAGGGAGATACCAACGGAGGATTGAGATGTTGAAGAAGGTTTTTGCCTTCAGCATGATGGTCGCATTGCTGGTCGGCACCGTCGGCTGCTTCACCACGAATGATCGCCATAACCGTAACCACCTTCGGTCGTTCGAAGGCGATGCGGATTCGATCCACGCGACAATCGATCGGCATTTCTTCAATTACGACTGGGACGATCCGACCGACTACTAGTCCCGGCAGTCGACCTGGGGAGGCCCAACCTCCCCCGGGTCCACAATTGAGGAAGCATACCTGACGGTTTTGCGGGGAAGGTCTAGCCCCTCCGCAACTCCGCCATCGTGTTCTCAACGGGTTTCCAACAGGTCCCGCCTACCGCCAAGGTATGGGTGTGGTGCTCTTTTCACGCACCGGGACTTTTACTCCTGCCACTTTTCAACAGACGTCCCCCCGGGCCGTTTGAGCCAAGACCCAGTCCCGGGAACCCTTGGTGGAGCCTCTTCCAGCCGCTTTGCCAGTTCGATCACCCCCGCGGCCGTGCTCTCTCTTTCCCAGCACCGCGGCACCTCGAGTATCTCCAGTTGATCCTCGAACCGCCGCAGCCAGGTGGTCTGCTTGCGCGCCAGCCGATGGGTGGCGTGCTGGATCGACTTGATCGTGCCGTCGGGGTCCAGTCCCGCATCCAGCGCGGCCACGATCTGCCGATAACCCAGGGCCTCGGCCGATTGCGGCCCAAATCCGCAGCCGCCACGGATCCGCCGCACCTCCTCGACCCAACCAGCCTCGAACATCTGTGCTGTACGCCGGTCGATTCGGTCATACAGATCGTCACGCCCCCGTGCGAGTATGATGCCACGAAACGGGCGTCCAAGATGTGGCCGGGTTCGTTCCCGCTGTAGTTTGCTCAGCGGCTCACCCGTTAGCTCAAAGACTTCGAGCGCTCGCACCAGTCGCTTCGTGTCGTTGGGGTGCAGCCGCGCCGCACTCTCCGGATCAACCGACGCAAGCCGATCATGAAGCGAGCCTCCCTCCTCGATCAACCTCTCGCGCAGCTGTTGATCGGCAGGTGGTCCATCGAACAGTCCACGCAGCATCGCCTGCAGATGCAGCAGCGTTCCACCCACGAAGAGTGCCGGCCGGCAATCCCGGTCGATCTCAGCCAGCGCCTGATCCACGGCGTCGATGTAACACGCGACATCGAATAGCTCCGATGGATCGACGAGATCCACCAGGTGATGTGCAACTCGAGCACGCATCTCGAGGGTAGGCTTGGCCGTTCCGATATCCATCTGCCGGAAGACCTTCATCGAGTCGAGCGAGATGACCTCGGCACCCAGGTGTTCGGCCAGCACCACCCCCGCGCTGTTTTTTCCACTCGCGGTGGGGCCGATCAAGAACCAGGCCTGCGCAGGATCACTCATTCGCCGAGCCGCTTCCGGGCCAAGCTGAGAGCCGCCGTGTGGGTATCTACCTCCTCCGATTCGGCGATTTCATAGACTTCGCTCAACGTCTGGGTCACCCGGTCAGAGATCTGTTCGTGTGCTTGCTCGCGGGACCGCCCGAACTGTTCGACGCCCATCACGCTGAGGAAGCCACCGATGCTGACCACCATGTCCGGGGCATAGATGATGCCGCGCTCTCGGAGACGCTGAGCGTCTTTCTCCTGGGCCAGTTGATTGTTGGCCGAACCAACCACGGCGCGGCAGCCGAGTTGAGGGATCGTATCAGCATTTAGCACGCCCCCCATCGCGCAGGGTGCGAAGATATCGCACTCGCTGTGGTAGACGTCGTCCGACGCGACACATCTCAGCTCGGCGAAGCGCGTGGTCACCTCGGGATCCACATCGCAAAACGAGACAGCCGCTCCCGCCTCCTGGAGCAGCCCTATCAGCGGCCCTCCGACTCCGCCAGCCCCCATCACGAGCACCCGCAACCCGACCATCGCCAGGCCCAGCCGAGCTGCGGTCGTCCGGATACCTGCCATCACGCCAATCGCCGTTCCCGGCCCCGAATCCCCGGCACCGCCCGCTTGCACCGTTCGGCTGTGGATGTGCGGAGCACCTGTCTGCGCGATGATGTCCATGTCAGCCGGCGTGGTGCCCATGTCCGGGCCAGTGACGAAAAGCCCGCGAAGGCTGGCGATCATCTCACCGTAGCGATACAGCAGCCCCTGACGAAGATTCGTATCGAAGCTCTGCGGCAGCGCAATGACCGCCTTCCCACCACCATAGGGGACATCTGCCAGCGCCATCTTCCAGGTCATCGCCGAGGACAGCCGCAACACATCGGCGACCGCCGCATCGGGGCTCGGGTAGCACAGCATCCGGGTGCCACCAGCAGCCGAAGATCCACGCCGAGTGGAGTGAACCGCAACCAACACCCAAGCCCCGGTGGGTCGGTCGTAGCGAACAACGAGTTGCTCACCATCCCAGTCCTTCAGGGGGAGACGCAAAGGGATCTCAGCTGTTCGGTGAAAACGCGCAGAGTCTCGAACAGGTCACCACGGATCGGATGGACCACGGGCTTGGGGTGGTCGATATTCCATCGCATGAGCGACGCGTTAGGATCGCTATTGAAGCAGAGGATCACCGTCTCGGGCGAGATGTAGTCGATGTGTTGCGGCGCTCCAGACACGCCGGCCGCAACGAGAACCTTCGGTGCAACCCGAACGCCGGTCTGACCGATCTGCCGGTCCATCGGCAAGATCTTCAGGTCTTGTGTCACCTTACGGGTGGCCCCGATCATGCTCCGCTCGAGTCCCATCTGCGTCACCAGAATTTCTAGCAGCGGGTCGATCACCTGCTCCAGCTGCTCCCGAGTCTTGATGCCGTAGCCCACATCGAGAATGTACTCCGCACTGGCCAACCCGACCTCTGGTTCACCGTCGGCATATCGCGCAGCAACCATCGCAAACGGATCGCTCGAAAGACCGTACTCGATCGGCAGGCGATCGACGAACAACTCCGGAAGACACGGCATCACCGTCGGCTGCACATAGGGCAGTCCCGGATTGACGCTGGCCAAGAACAGCTGGTCGGTTCTGACCGGCTGCGCCAGTGCTTCCGCGCAACCGCCCAGCGCACGGGTCACGAGCGTCAGCGGTCCGCTGCCGTCAGAAATCCGATCCACCCCGAACCAGAAAGGAGCGCGGTAGCGACGCGCCAGAGCCGCCAGCACCGGGTTCAGCGGCCCGGCCGAGATAACCGCTCTGGGAATCCCCGAATACTCGTTGAGAAAGCGCGCGAACAGCTGCTGCAGGCCACGTGCACTGAACCGCTCCACGTGAGACTGATTAATGACGTAGATCCGCCGAGGAACGTAGTCGACCAGCGCACCCGACAACAAGGCGAGATCGGTCACCGCACAATCGATCGGTACGACAATATCTAGCGCCAGTTGCAGCGCACCGGCTACCTCCGCCGCGCCAGCCGCTGCCGCGCGGGCATGCGGCGTCAACTCCGGACCGACGGCTGGCGGAAGGAATGCCAGGACGGCAGGCGCCCCCTCGGCCTCCTGCTGATCGAAGCCATGCGGCTCGATGTCGCGTCGCTCAGGCTCGGTTCCGGAGCCGAGCGATGCGTCGGCCAACTGCACAAACAACTCAGCAGCCTCCTCCGGTGTCGTCACCCGGCGGCTGTCAGTGTCCGGTTCTAATCGCAGAGGAGCGATCGAGACCGACATCGCCGGCTTGGCCGGGCGTGTTCGGATCATCGATAGCGGCTCGCAGGCCGCGCTGACCCAGCGGTCCAGAGAGTAGTCCAGCGGGACTCGCTCCTTCTGTGGGAACGAGATCACGGCGGGCAACTCGATCTCCAGCTGGTCTTCGGCCTCCCAAGCAGCGCTGCCACCGTGCACCACAAGACGCCCACCCTCGCTGCGGAAGGTCAGGCGGCCCGCTTCCAGCAAGGTCTGCGCCTCGAGTGCGGCGGCCAGAAAAGCGGCCAAACCCGTCTGGCCCGTCCCTTCCCCCGGAGCGTCTCCGCACAGCACGAGATCGGGCGCGAGTTGACGCTGCTGGACCGCCTCCAGCAGTGCGTTGCCAATCTCGGAGGTCGTCAATGGGCGCTGGTCCACTGGCACGTACAGACAGCGGTCAGCGCCCAGCGCTCCTGCTTCGCGGATGGCATCTCGCCCGAGAGATGAGGCGACGCCCACCGCAGTGATCCGCACCTGGCGCGGAGCCTGAGACTTGAGCCTGCTGGCCGCTCGCAACGCCACACGATCCGCCGCACTGAGCAACATCGTCAACTCCCGCAGCTCTCCATTGACGATCCGCGGTTGTGGCGCAACCATCGGCGACGGCACGATCGGCACCAGCACCTCGATCGAATGATCCAGCCGAAGCGGGAGGGCGGCCAGCGGTGGATCGTGCTGCGGCTCGGAGTCCTCCAGAGCGAGGGAGGCCAGCTGCACCTCTGGCGGGTAATGCTCCTTGGCTACATATTGGTAAGAGCGTTCGAGCCGCTCGAAGAGACGATCGATCTTGCTCAGCGCGCGTTCGATGACCAGCTGCCCGAGCTCGGTCACCAGCGCGGCATGCGGCGTCCCCGCGATCTCGCTGCGAGTCAGCCAGTCGATCCGATACAGCATCGCATCGGCCAGCTTGATTTCACCGGCCACCTCGGCCAGTGGAAAAAAGATCGGCTGGTACGATGGATTCTGCCACAGCTGATCGCCGTGACGGCGCTTGAGCGATCCGACCCGAGCGAACAGCCGGTCCTTGGCCTGCTCTATTTTCTGCTCCAACTCCCCGAAGGCGCCGCGCGGGGTGCCGTCGGCAAGGGGCTTGCTGCCCCGTCGGTAGCGATCGAGCAGATAGGAGGTCAGATCCTTGAGCAACAGAAAGCGCTGAACTTCGTTGGTTCCCTCGTAGATATTGAGGATTCTGGCATCGCGCCGCTTCTTCTCGATGTCATGGTCGAAGGTCGTGCCGGACAAGCCTCGCAGGTCCTCGGCGGCCGAGATTGCCCGGTGCAAGGCCTCTGTCGCATGGTACTTCCCGATTGCCGATTCGACGCGCACCGTGTCACCCTGCCGCGAATCGAAAAAGCCGATCAACTCGTGAGCCATCGTCTCCTTGCCGAGCAACTCCGCAGCGATTTGGCCGACCTGGTACGCCGCAATCTCCCCTGGCAACTCGAGCGCGAGCGCGCGATGAATCATGTCGCTGCAGACTCCAACCGTCGAGACGCACAACCCTCCCCGGCCGACATTGAGAGTCTCCAGCGCATTGACCTGACCGCGACCGACACAGCCAATGACGTTCTCGGCGGCGACACGCACTGCCGAGAGCGAAAGCTCGTTGGTGGGCGAGCCTTTTTGACCCAATTTCTCCTCGTCGGCCCCGACGACGAAACCCTCCGCGTGGCGGTCGACCATGAAGCCAGTGACGCCTTCAGGCGTTAGAGCGTACAACGCCGTGACGCCGGTGAATCGGCCGTTGGTGATCCACATCTTGGCGCCGGTAAGTTCATAGTAATCCCAGTACAGCCCACCTTCTTCGTCTAGACGAAGCTGCCCGATGTCATCGAATTCATACCGCTGACCATCGTGCATGTAATAACGCGTCTTCTTTCCGTCCGTTTCGTAATCGTACTCGTCGTAGTGGATCTCGACTGGGTCGGCATTCTCGGTGTGGCGATACCAGATCCGCCGATCCCTGAAGACCAACCGGTCGGCATCGATCAGAACGCGGTGGTCATCCCCGCTCCCCCGATCGAGTTGATACGTCAGCCGACCGTCCTTGCCACACCGGACCGGCCTCCGACACAGGCTAGCCTGAGTCTTGACACCCCCGGAGTCGGAACCTGCAGTCGGCTCGGTCAAAGAAAAGGAACTCATCTGGCCATGGGCGATCAACCGGAGAAACATCTCGTGCGCCCGTCGCTGCCGAGGTAGCTCTCCCAGCCACTGGCTGACCGTCTCCTGCAGGCCCTCGAGCATCTCCCGCGCCTGCAGCAGTGAATGCTCGACCCGCTCCATGTCGGAATGCCCGAGGGCCTGGCGAGCCTGTCCAAACTTGTAGAGGAAACCACTGGCCAGGTACTTCAGGACTGTGCTGCGCTGGATCCGCCGATCAACGATCTCCGCAAGAGGCTTGAAGCGCATTTGGATCCGACGGAGATCTCGCCGCTTGCGTAGTCGCCGAACCACCCTTTCGATCCCAACCTCGATCTCCCGCAGAAAACTGCTATCGTCCGCAACCGCCTGCAATTCGCGCTCTACCCGCGGGATGTCCTGCTTCAGACCGATCAGGATCGGGGTCGTCCCAATCGAGGAGTTGGCCATGATGATCAGCGCGTAGGCCGGGTCGGCATATCGCATCGACTGCAACAGCAGCATGTAGTAGTAGGCCTTCGGCAAGCCCGCACCACCCTGGGCACTCGGAATGAACATCCGCAGATACCCTCGATCATGCAGCAACTTGATGTCCGCCTCCGGCAAGCGATGCAGTTTCTCGAGGTGCCGCCCGTAGGACAGACCATCGTACTCCTGGTTGTAGTACGTTTCGCGGAAGTACTCCTTCAGATCCTGGTTGCTGCTGCACAGCGCCGGATCGCCCCAGAGCCTCTCCGGTAGATGCCGAGGTCGCAGGGGATCATAACGCGTCACGAGGAACTCCCCGGAGCGAAACGGCGGACTCGACTCGACAACGGCCTGGTAACCCTCACACCTTGTCTGCGGCACGTCGTCCCAGAAACGCTGATCCCGCACTCGCTGACCAAACGCGATCAGCCGCCGCGCCTCGGCACACGCAGCCAGCGCCTCCCGTAGTTCTGGACCCAGCCGATCCGAGGCCAAACGGACCGCCTGGACCTCCATCCTCGCAGGCACACCGACCTCGAGCAGCCGATGGGTCCGCAGCAGGATCGCCCGCGCGGCGAGCCACTGAACCAGCGCCCCACCCAACAACGCCAGCACCGGATCGACTTCCGTCGCGCGGGCTGCTCGCTGCCGTATCCAACCCTGCTTGCTCAGCGCACGGTTCAACTGCCGCCCCGCCTCGTCGACCGAGTCCAGCGCCTCTACCAGAATCCCACGCCGACGCAGCAGCGCCAGATCAGCAAGATCCGAAGCCGGACGGACCCAGCCCTCTTGGCGCACCTGAGCCGCCAAAAATGACTGCGCCAGCGATGTGCGCAACGCATCGTCCCGCGCCACCAGATACCGGAACATCCCGCTGTCCCGGTAGTACTTGGCCAGCACGTCATCCTCGGAAAAAGCGGTCCCTCCGAAAACCTGCCCCGCGTTGTAGGCTGCACTACCGGGGTGCGGCCCAAAGGACTTCGCCGCGGTGAGCTTTACCAGCAACAGATGAACCACTCCCGGCAACTCTCCGGGCTCGCGTAACGTATCCATCACATACCCGCCGAGCGCCATTTCAGCGATCATCTGCTTCACAGCGCCGAACTTGCCCACCCCAGCGACTCCTTGCTCGTCCTGGAAAGCCTGGCCGAACTGAATTCGGCTGACCGCGTGCTCACATGCCCGCTCGAACAGATAGCCACACGCTCCACGACAGATAGCCGCATGCAGCGGTATCCCGGTGCGCAGCCAAATCGAGTGGTGGTCCACCCCGTCCGGCAGCTGGACGCGGCTGACCACATCCGCACCGACCGGGTTGGGAGGATTGACCCATGCCAAGTCAGCCCCGCGCAGGCCTGTGGCCACCTTCGGAGTGAGCGACAGCCCCGGCATATCGACCGGACCGATGTACAGACCATCCGGCCCACAGACCAGGAGGTCGTCTGCCAGCGCGGTGGGGATCAGGTTGCCTGCCCCCGCCAACGCCGTGGCCATCCAGCGAGAGCCGCCCACCGCTTCATGCACTCCACAGGCATCCAGCAGGCGCCGAGCATGCAGCTGGTGCGATACCATATAGGCCAATGCGGGGTCATAACGGGCCAGTTCCTCGAGCAGTTGAAGACAGCCCTCCTCCGAATCGTCTCGCTGAACGCCTGTCAGCAGGTCTTGCAGAAGCTCCCGCTGCTGATCGTCCAGCGAACTGCCATGCTCGAGAGCACGTAGCTGCTGATTACCGAAGCACCCATTCAGCTGAGTCCGGATCGCCTCCCGCGAGGGTTCCAGCTTCTGCTCGAAGTAACCCGCTTCAACCGAAAGCGCACCGGGCCCAAGCGGGATGCGCCCCCCGATCGTCTCCAGGAACAGCCGGATGCATCCCAGGTGATGGGCCAGTAGCTGACGGCCGATCACATCGACCCAGAAGAACCGGCGGGCCGCCGCATGTCGACGGCAGCTGCGGGACAGAAGCTCCATGTCGCGCACGACCTCGAAAAAACCGGGGACGGGCAAACGACCACGTAGGCCAAGCTGCTTGAGCTGTTCGACCGAGTCGCTGAACTCACGCATCACGCTCTCGCGTGCAACCAGTAATTCATCGAACCAGGCCAATCGACCTGTTCCCAGGGTACGCAGCTCGCGAACCAGGGCCTGGCCAAACTGCTCGATCGTCCGCTCCAAACCGCTGACCAGCTCTGTCATCTTGCCGCATAGGCGGCTCACACGCTCCCAATGCTGCCGCCCCTGGTTACTGTCGAAGCGACAGTCTAGAGACTCCATCCACTCCTCCAGAGCCGGCCGCTGACGCTCGATCCAGCCTTCGCCAAAAGTCGCTTCCGCCGGCGGTCTGGGCTGCGGATCAGAACGCTCGGAGAGATAACGGAACAACCGCTCCAGCGAGGGGGGATAGGTCTCGTAGATCAGCCGCTGGTTCGTCGCTCGACTCCAGTGAACGTCCTCGGTAGCGCGCCAGCAACTCTCGCACTTGATACAGTTCTCGAAGTTGACAACGACCGAGGGCGCTCCGATGGGGACGCGCTCGCGCTCGTAGACTTTTGCCGGGCAGACACTCCACAGCGAACTCTCAGCCAGTTCCGCCCGCTGATCGATCGACTCGGGCCAGAAGACCTGGATATGGCTGGCGTGTCCTTCCAGGTACTGGATCCGGCCCAGCTTAGCCTCGTAGGTCTCCGTCGGGTGAATGCAGTCTTCCTCGAGGCGGCGCTGACTGGCAGCGTCCAATGCTATTTGCCAGCTGCGTCCCTTCCGCCGTCGCTCGAAGGGCTGACGCAGGATGTGCTTGCGGATCACCTCGAGCACGAGTTGGCCGACCCCGATGGCGGCCAAGGCCGCCGCAATGACCGGGAGCAGTAACAGGTCGATCAGGCTCACCCGCCTGCTCACCTCCCGGCAGCACTGAATCAGCTTCTGCTCGAGCGGCGTGCGATCGTTGGTGTAAACGTGCCTGAAGCAGGCCGACACGCTGCTGCAAAATCGGCTCCAGTACCAGCGCACAAACCAGGGCGGCTGCCCGCCGCTCGACTCGGCTCCCGCGCGGGCGATGAACGTCAGGCCGAGCTCCTTGGGCTTCCTGGACGGAATCCAGCAGAGCACGGTATTGGCAATCCAGAAGGGCCAGAAGACCGGGCTCAGAGCGCTCAGAATCAGACGCTCCAGATGGACAGCCTTGGCCAGGCGCAGCATGTCCTGCACGGCCATCGGGATCTCGGCCGGCGGTAGCGCGATCCTGATCGTGCGAACCGACTCCCACAGCTTACGGGCCTCGCTCCAGCTGGGACGAGTCGCGATGTAACCCAAGGAGCAGGCCAGATCGACCTGACTCTCGAAGAAGGTCGTCGTGCGCTCGACGTAGTCTGGCCAGTTGTCGAGAAACACAACGTTCTTGAAGTAGTGCGTCAGCTTCAGCCGCTCGACATAGACCTCAGACAGATTCTCGGCTGTGGGCGGCCGTCCCGCACGGCGCAGTTCCAATAGTCCACGGGCGAACAGAGCCCCCATCTCCGTTGCCGGACCGGTGTAATTGGGGCAGGGAAAATCGACACCGATGCCCGTCGCCGCCCCACCAATCGCCAGTCCGTCGTCGACCATCTGTGGTAGCGACTTGCTGCTGCCGACTCGGATGATCTTGGTCCCGAAGGATATCGGCTCGCCCCCCGCAATCCAGCGCGCCACCTGCGGTAGTCCCTTGACCCACTCCAGCAGCAGATTGTGGTTGCCATCGAATTGATCACGCAGATTGTCGAGCGGCAGGACGAAACCCAGCGACAGAGAGTCCTGGTTGGTGTAGATGAAGCCGCCCATATTCAAGCGACAAGTCTTGCCCCGCCGGACTGCATTGCGGATCAGGAACTCGAAACAGGCTCCCTCGTCACTTGACAACCCAAAGCGTTCCTCGAGTACCGACTGTGGGAGCCGGATTACCTCCTTGACCCCTTGGAGAAAATGGGGGCCATGCTGGAGGTCCGCATCGTACCCTTCTTGGCTGGTCAGGTGACTCGCGTCCCCCTCCGCCAGAAAGACCACGTCGGCATACACCGGTCCTCGATCGGTCATCACACCGATCACCGCCCCATCCGCTCGAATCAAGCTCTCTGCAGTGGTCGACGTGGCCAGCATCACGCCATGCTCGCGAGCCATTTCCGCCAGGAACCGGTCATACACCGGCCGCAAAACAGTGTAGCTGCTGCCGAATGCTTCCCGATCGCGATAGGCGGCTCCGATCAGCGAGTGGCCATTGTACAGATAGACCCC
>PVBE010356178.1_pt1 | contig 14348 bp, 9 predicted proteins | sample 1631181 | NCBI WGS metagenome assembly PVBE01 (sample SAMN08397723, study PRJNA350692) | Marine metagenome, whole genome shotgun sequencing project. | isolation source: water | place: Pacific Ocean | collected 2012-04
GCCACGACCAGTGATTGAGAAAACGTCCTCTACGGCCATTAGGAAAGGTTTTTCGATTTCTCTCTCTGGTTCTGGTATGGATGCATCAACTGCGTCCATTAACTCATCGATCTTTGCTTCCCATTCAGCTTCACCTTCAATTGCTTTGAGACCAGATACTTTGACGATGGGGATGTCATCACCAGGGAAGTCGTAGCTGCTCAGGAGTTCACGGATCTCCATTTCAACTAGCTCGATGATTTCTTCATCGTCGACCATGTCGCATTTGTTGAGAGCTACAACCAGTGCAGGCACACCCACTTGCTTGGCAAGAAGGATGTGCTCCTTGGTTTGAGCCATGGGACCATCGGTTGCTGCGCAAACCAGGATGGCTCCGTCCATCTGTGCCGCACCGGTAATCATGTTTTTCACGTAATCAGCGTGACCGGGGCAGTCCACGTGTGCATAGTGACGCCCGACGGTTTCGTATTCCACGTGGGCGGTGTTGATAGTGATACCGCGCTCACGCTCTTCAGGAGCGCCATCGATCTCGGCGTAATCTTGCACCTTGGCTTGACCCTTTTTCGCAAGCACACTGGTGATTGCTGCGGTCAGGGTGGTTTTGCCGTGGTCGACGTGGCCGATGGTGCCAATGTTGACGTGAGGCTTGTTCCTCTCAAACTTCTCGCGGGCCATTTTGTAAAAGAATCGGGGGGTGGAAAGTGGGTGTTATAGAGATCAGGAATTGCCCTGATTCTTGGAGATGATGGCTTCAGCAACATTGCGAGGAACTTCCTCGTAGTGGCTGAACTCCATCGAGAAGATACCCCGACCTTGAGTCATGGATCGGAGCTGGGTGGCGTAACCGAACATTTCGGCTAAAGGCACTTTGGACTGCACTTTAGATAGTCCATCGTCGATGGACTGGCCTTCAACCTGACCTCGACGTGAGGAGAGATCACCGATGATCGAACCGAGGAAATCTTCGGGGATCTCGACTTCAACTTTCATCATCGGTTCAAGCAGCACAGGATTGCACTTTTTTACGCCGTCTTTGAAGGCCATCGATCCGGCGATTTTGAAGGCCATTTCTGATGAGTCCACATCGTGGTAAGACCCATCAACCATGGTGACCTTCACATCAATGAGCGGATAACCAGCGATAACGCCGGATTCGCATGTTTCACGCATGCCTGATTCGGCAGGCTTGATGTATTCCTTTGGAACGATGCCGCCGACAATCTTGTTGACAAATTCAAAACCTGAACCCGGTTCTCCGGGTTCCATTTCGATAACCACGTGGCCGTATTGGCCTTTCCCACCAGTTTGACGGGCGAACTTGCCCTCGCCTTTGGAGCTGGCACGAATGGTTTCCCTATAGGAGACCTGTGGCGCGCCGATGTTGGCCTCCACCTTGAATTCTCGCAGCATGCGATCGACGAGAATTTCAAGGTGAAGTTCGCCCATGCCAGCAATCACCGTTTGGCTGGTTTCCTGGTCGGTGCTGACGCGGAAGGTGGGATCCTCTTCCGACAATGAAAGCAGGGCTTTGGATAGTTTCTCCATATCGCCTTTGGTTTTGGGCTCAACTGCCACCGAGATCACCGGCTCGGGGATGTAGAGGGTTTCTAGAACAATCGGATCATCAGTAGTGCAAAGGGTGTCACCGGTGGTGGTGTTCTTCAGGCCCAGAACAGCACCGAGATCTCCTGCGCGTAGTGCATCGACCTCTTCACGATCATCTGCCTTGAGAATGATCAGTCGGGAAATTCGTTCTTTCTCGTTCTTCGTGGAGTTCAGTACATAGCTGCCTTTCTCGAGCACCCCTGAGTACATGCGCACGAAGGTGAGCTTGCCGTAGGGATCAGCCATCACCTTGAAAGCCAGGGCACTAAATGGAGCTTTGTCATCCGAGGGGCGGACAGCCTCCTTGCCATTCGGAAGTAAACCTTGAATCGGGGGTACATCAACAGGAGCGGGCAGGTAGTCCACCACGGCATCCAATAGCAGTTGAACACCTTTGTTCTTGAAGGCAGATCCACACAGCAGAGGTACAAGGCCGTGCTTGAGAACCCCTTCGCGAATGCCTGATGCAAGTTGGGCTTCGCTTAGTTCTCCCGTCTCTAGAAAAATTTCAATTAGTTCTTCGTCGGTTTCAGCAACACATTCCATCAGCTTGGCTCGCCATTCAGCGGCAAGCTCTTTCATGTTTTCTGGAATTTCTGTTTCTTCGATGTCCTGACCAAGATCATCCTTATAGATGAAGGCTTTGTTTTTAACGAGGTCAATAATTCCGCTCAGATCTCCCTCTGCACCAATGGGCAGCTGGATTGGGATGGCGTTGGCTTTGAGGCGATCCTTGATTTGTCCGTGAACCTTGAGGAAGTCCGCACCGGTGCGGTCCATTTTGTTGACGAACACCATTCGGGGTACCGAGTAGCGATCGGCCTGGCGCCAAACGGTTTCTGATTGAGGTTGCACGCCACCAACGGCGCAGAAAACAGCAATCACACCGTCAAGTACTCGCATCGAGCGTTCAACCTCGATGGTGAAGTCAACGTGACCCGGAGTATCAATAATGTTGATACGGTGCTCATTCCAGGTTGTAGATATTGCGGCTGCTGTAATCGTGATTCCGCGCTCTCGTTCCTGAGCCATCCAGTCGGTAACTGCGGCGCCATCATGCACCTCGCCCATCTTGTGAACCACACCTGAATAGAACAGGATCCGTTCAGTACAGGTGGTTTTGCCAGCGTCAATATGGGCGGCGATCCCGATATTTCTGACACGTTCCAGGGGGAAGGCGCGAGCCACAGGAAATTCTCCGGTGTTGTTCGTTAAAAGGCGGCTGAGACTCTACAGGTCAGCCTTTGCAACGTATGAGTATTGCAGGTGCTTTGGTTGGGCTTAGTAGCGGTAGTGAGCAAAAGCCTTGTTGGCTTCAGCCATTTTGTGGGTTTCTTCTCGCTTGCGAACGGCACTACCAGCTTCATTAGCGGCATCCATGAGTTCGGCAGCAAGCTTTTGGGCCATGCTGCGGCCATTACGGGATCGAGAAAAGTTCACCAGCCAGCGAAGAGCCATTGCGGTGCCGCGCTCCTGACGAACCTCCATCGGTACTTGATAGGTGGCACCACCAACACGACGGGCTCTTACTTCTACAAGCGGAGTGGCATTCTTAACAGCTGTTTCGAAGAGTTCTATTGGGTCGCCACCGGTACGTTCATTGATCAAGCCAAAGGCTTGAGAAAGGATGCGCTGTGCTGTTGATCTTTTGCCGTGTTTCATCAACCGGGAGACAATCATTGTCGCCAGTCGGCTGTTGAATTCGGGATCAGGCAGAACTGGGCGTTTTTCTGCTGCGTTGCGGCGGGACATAGACCGTTAGTAGTGGAAGAGGGTAGCTAGGGGGTAATGGGTAAAAGAGTGAAGTCCTTTACTCCTGCTGGGAAGCTTTGGCACCGTATTTAGAGCGAGACTGACGGCGATCCTTTACTCCTGCTGTGTCTAGGGTCCCGCGGATGATGTGATACCTAACTCCAGGGAGATCTTTGACTCGGCCGCCGCGAATAAGTACTACCGAGTGCTCCTGAAGGTTGTGGCCGATGCCGGGTATATAAGCCGTGACCTCAAAGCCTGAGGTGAGCCGGACGCGTGCAACTTTGCGCAGGGCTGAGTTGGGCTTTTTAGGCGTGGAGGTGTATACCCGAGTGCATACACCGCGTCGCTCTGGACAAGCGCGCAGAGCTGGAGATTTTGTCTTTCGAGTTAGGCGCTGTCGCTCGGTTCGGATCAGCTGTTGGATGGTTGGCATCGACGCTCGGCATGTGGTCGGACATCCGACCTGTTTCCACGATCTACCACCATACCGTTTCGTCTTGCTTGATTGCTGATACGGCTGAATAAAGAGGGGCTATAGCAGTTGTGCTTTTAAGGGTTTTGGCCTCAAGTGCCAATAGCTATGTCAGCTGTATTGATTAAGTGACGCATCGCTATGGGTAGTGCAGCTATTGGGTTGCCCTGCTCAGCCATGAAGGCTTATCTGATCATCTTTTGACCAATTAGTTCATTGCCGCAGGTCTTCCCAAGACTCTGCTTATCTTTTCCGGCTGGGTTCGTTTTAACGAAGTACGAGCCCAAGACCATTCTGGACTCGGGGTGGGGTGCCTCTGCCTGTGACCACCAATTGATTGGCTACCAATAAGGAGGTTGAACTGCCTCCATCCAAGTTAAGACCTTCACGCAGCCCAAGTTGCTTTAGTGCCAAGCCTGTTTCCAGCAGAGTTGGATCACTACCTCTTGTCCCTTTGAGAGTTAGTAGCCAGACCTTGCCGTCACCTTGACCCACCACACTGCGTGGAGCGGCAAGGGATAGAAAGCTTGAACTGAAGCCTTCCTTCCTTCCGGCAAGAACTACTTGTCCGTTTTGAAGTAGTAGCGGACCTCCACCAAGCACTTGCGGTAGCTCACCAAGAGGATCTGAGGCTTTTGTTCGCAGGCTCACTGTTTCGCCAGGTGTTGCTGGTAAAGGTGCGCCTCCTCTGGCCACGATCAGATCTCCATCTTTCCTTAGCGGGACCCCTCGCTTTAGCTCCCTCTGCCCAAAGCTCTGAACTACTCGCCCTTTGGAGACCATCATTGCGTTCTCTTCTCCGCTGAGGGCTCGGTAGAACGGCCCCCAAGCTCTGGTGTAGCGGCTAAGACCTTGCTGCACATAGCCACTGTTCAATGTGGTAACTCCCCATCGCTTCCCCCCAGGGCCTTGAAGTTCTTGCTGGAGTTGTAGGCGGCCGAAGGATAGGTGGCCTGTAGGTCCCCAGCCGACTGCTCCTCGGTTGAGGATTGGGCCTGAAAACCATTTGCCATCTATTCGCAAAGCCCCAAGGGGTAATTGGCGCGCCCGATTGAAGAAGCCTCCGTTGATGGCGATCAGAGCTCCGGCAGGATGGGCTAGCTGGTTAAGAAAACGCAGGCCTTGTTGATGACCAATTTGCGTCAAAGGCCTCAGTATTAGTCCTTGTTTTGACAGATCTGTCCCAACCCGGGTGATTTGCAGTGGCTTCACTCCAACGGTCACTACTTTTGTATCGAATACCAGGCCGCGGCGGATTAGAGCCTGGATAGATGGATCAAGCAGGGATGAGCGAAGGTTTGTTGCTTCGGGGCGATTGCCAATGCCGTCCAGGACAATGCGCCAGGGTTTGTTCAGGGTGAGGCTGCTGAGGGCTTCTGCCTGGCCGATGAGTATCAGGCCATTGCGCTGTTGCTTGGCCATCAGGCCTAGTGCCTGCATCTGCCCACGCTGCCTAGCGGTGGCCTGAAGATTAAGCAGGAGATTATTGCCAATACGCTGTATCAGCGCCGGACCGCTGAGGTCGAGCACCAGGCGTTTGGACATACTGCCATTGCCTTGCCGAAGACCATTGAGTCGGGGTTTTAGCAGCTCCACGCTGAGGATATTTTTTTGACGCCGCATCTTCATGCCTGATGCGCTCAGCCAATCGGCCACATTCAATGCCACCTCATCCTCGAGAGTGATTTGGCGGAGCGAATTCAGAGAGGCTTTATTCCCATACCACTGCAGTTGCTGTCCATTTGATTGGCTGGATTGATGGAAGCCAAAACGTCCAATCAGTAGATCCAGGGGCAGCCAGAGTTGGCTTGGAGGGCCACTGCTGTGGCCTATCCAACGCCAAGGTGCCTCGACTAGTTGCCCATCGATTTTGAGGCGATCACCAACGAATACCTTCGCGGCTCTTATTTCGATAACGGGAGGTGGAGGAGGTGGAGCAACCATGACTTGGACGCTAGCCCTGCTATCTGGCTAAGTCTTAGAGGAGGGTGCCTCCCTAGGATCATCAATTGCGCCTTTCCCTTTGCTCGCAGTCAGCTGCGCTAAAGGGAAATAGTTTCTCTGAAGCTTATGTCTCAGGTTTCTTGTCGTCCTCATTGGCCCTATCGCGATAGCAGTGCTCCTGCGGCAGTGGTTGGCGAAAAGGATGCTTGTGGCGTGGGCTTTTTGGCTCAGATTGATGGCAAAGCTAGCCATTGGATCTTGCAGCAGGCACTAAGAGGCCTGGATTGCATGGAACACAGAGGTGGCTGCGGAGGTGATGGCGATTCCGGTGATGGCGCAGGTGTTCTTTGTGCTATTCCCTGGAGCTACCTTGAGGCTGTTTGGTCGGCGGTCGATGCGTCGACCGATGCTTTAGGCCTAGGCATGCTGTTTATGCCTCGTGATGCTGTTCGCCGCGAACAGGCACGTGGCTTTTGTGAGCAGGAGGCGGAGGCTCTAGGTCTTAGTTCCAGGGGGTGGCGAGATGTGCCTGTGGATATGGCTGTTTTAGGTCCCCTTGCTCGTGATACAGCGCCGGCAATCGAGCAGTGGCTGGTGCAGGGATCGCAACAAGGTGATGCTCTGGAGGCCTTGTTATTTCGGTTGCGCCGTCGCATCGGCGATCGTGCCCGGCAGGCCTGGGGGGAGCAAGCTAGTGATCTCTATGTGACCTCACTTAGTAGTCGCACTGTTGTTTACAAAGGCATGGTGCGATCAGAGGTGCTTGCAGCGTTCTATGCCGATCTGCGCGATCCTCGCTTTGAGGTGCCTTTCGCGGTTTATCACCGTCGCTTCAGTACCAATACGCTGCCCCGCTGGCCACTGGCCCAGCCGATGCGGTTGCTAGGTCATAACGGTGAGATCAATACCCTGTTGGGCAACTTGAATTGGGCTCGGGCCACCGAAGTCAACCTCGACGCGGTTTGGGGAGAGCAAGCGGCTGACCTTAAGCCGGTGGTTAATGCGGCTTTTAGTGATTCGGCAAACCTCGACGCGACTTTGGAGTTACTTGTGCGAAGTGGCCGCCCGATTGTCGACAGTTTGCTGACCTTGGTGCCGGAGGCATTCCGCGATCAGCCTGAGCTGGCTGATAAGCCAGAAATTCAAGCCTTTTATGAGTATTCGGCGTGTACCCAGGAGCCCTGGGATGGTCCAGCTTTACTTGTATTTGCCGATGGGCGTTGCGTTGGAGCCAGTCTTGATCGCAATGGTTTGCGTCCGGCTCGCTATTGCATTACCAGTGATGGGTTTGTGGTGATGGGCTCAGAAACTGGTGTGGTTGAGCTTGAGGAAAGTCGCATCATTGAGAAGGGGCGACTTGGTCCTGGGCAGATGCTGGCGGTTGATCTGGATCGGGGTTGTTTGCTGCGCAACTGGGATGTAAAGCAGGAGGTAGCTGCCCGTTATCCCTATGGCGAATGGCTGAGTAAAAACCGTTGCACTCTCGCTAGAAAGGCTTGGTTCCAGGAAGCCCAGCTAGGGGACTTGGAGCTGCTTCAGCAGCAGACAGCCTTTGGCTTCACGGCTGAGGATTTTGAGCTGGTGATCGATGCTATGGCCGGTGGGGCCAAAGAGCCCACCTTCTGCATGGGTGATGACATACCCCTGGCAGTGCTCTCCGATAAGCCTCATCTTTTATACGACTACTTCAAGCAGCGCTTTGCGCAGGTAACTAACCCGCCGATTGATCCCCTGAGGGAAAAGTTGGTGATGAGTCTTGAGATGCATTTGGGTAAGCGTGGATCACCGCTTCGGCCTGAGGCAGCAGCAGCAGCGGTAATCCATCTCGATACACCGATACTCAATGAGGCTGAGCTTGTTGCCTTGGCTCAACAGGATTTGCTGGCGACCACTCTCTCCACTTTGTTGCCTGTTAACGATGGCCCAAACGGCCTTGGCAATGCCCTCAAACTGCTCTGTTCTGAGGCGGAGATTGCTGTTCGCGGTGGTAGTCAGATCGTTGTCCTTTCCGATCGTGGGGTTGGTGCTGCCACTACCTACATTCCACCACTGTTGGCGATTGGTGCAGTTCATCACCATTTGCTCAATAAGGGTTTGCGGCTGCAGGCTTCTTTGGTGGTGGACACAGCACAGTGCTGGAGCACCCATCATCTGGCTTGTTTGATCGGTTTTGGCGCAAGTGCTGTCTGCCCTTGGCTTGCTTGGGAGACCACTCGTCATTGGTGGAAGCACCCTCGTACTCAGAAGTTGATTGAAACGGGGAAGCTGCCAGCGCTTGAGATTGATCAGGTTCAGGCCAATTTGCGCAAAGCCCAGGAAGACGGCCTGCGCAAGATCCTTTCCAAGATCGGCATTTCACTGTTGGCTAGTTACCACGGTGCTCAGATCTTTGAGGCGATTGGTATTGGTGCTGACTTGATCGAGTTGGCTTTCAAAGGCACCACCAGTCGCGTGGCTGGTCTCAGCCTCAATGACTTAGCAAGCGAGACCCTCACTTTTCATGCCAAGGCATTCCCTGAGCTTGATCGCACCAAGCTTGAATTCATGGGTTTTGTGCAATATCGCAGTGGTGGCGAATTTCATCTCAATACCCCTGAAATGTCCAAGGCCCTGCATGCAGCCGTAAAGGCTGGTCCCGGCTACGACCACTTCTCTACCTATAAGAACCTGCTTGAAAATCGGCCAGTTACGGCACTACGCGATCTGCTTACTTTCCGCTTAGCTCCTACTCCCCTTCCGTTAGATCAGGTTGAGAGTATTGAATCCATTTGCGAGCGTTTTTGTACCGGAGGAATGAGCCTGGGCGCTCTTTCACGGGAGGCGCATGAGGTGCTTGCCGTGGCGATGAATCGTATTGGCGGTAAGAGCAATAGTGGTGAGGGGGGAGAAGATCCGGCCCGATTCAAGATCCTTGATGATGTCGATCAAGAGAGTCGCTCAGCGACCCTGCCAAGCATTAAGGGATTGCGTAATGGCGATACTGCTTGCTCTGCGATCAAGCAGGTCGCCTCTGGCCGCTTTGGTGTTACGCCGGAATATTTGCGTAGCGCTAAGCAACTTGAGATCAAGGTTGCTCAAGGAGCAAAGCCTGGGGAAGGAGGTCAGTTGCCGGGGCCAAAAGTTGATCCATACATAGCCAAGTTGCGCAACAGCAAGGCGGGCGTGGCATTGATCTCGCCGCCGCCCCATCACGACATTTATTCAATTGAGGATTTGGCTCAGCTGATTCACGACCTTCATCAGGTACATCCTGCTGCCAAGGTGAGCGTGAAGCTGGTTGCTGAGATTGGTATTGGCACTATTGCTGCTGGAGTTGCCAAGGCCAATGCTGATGTGATCCAGATCTCGGGTCATGACGGTGGGACCGGCGCATCGCCTCTAAGTTCGATCAAGCATGCTGGAGGCCCTTGGGAGCTAGGCCTCACCGAGGTGCACCGTTCCTTGCTTGAGAACGGTTTGCGTGATCGGGTGTTGCTGCGTGCAGACGGTGGTCTTAAGACTGGCTGGGATGTTCTAATCGCCGCCTTGCTCGGTGCTGAGGAATATGGCTTCGGTTCGATCGCGATGATCGCCGAGGGCTGCATCATGGCTCGCGTCTGTCATACCAACAAGTGCCCTGTGGGGGTTGCTACCCAGCAGGAGAACCTCCGTAAGCGATTCCCTGGCATCCCGGAGCACGTTGTCAATTTTTTCCTGTTTGTGGCCGAGGAGGTGCGTCAACTAATGAGTGTGATTGGTGTGGCACGTCTTGAGGATCTAATCGGCCGCACAGAGCTGCTTGAACCTCGTGATGTGAAGCTGGTTAAGACCCAAGCTCTGGATCTCTCCTGCTTGCTTGATTCGATCCCAGCAGCGGCTGATCGGGCTTGGTTGCAGCACGACGCCAAGGCTCATGAGAATGGGCCGATCCTTGAGGACCAGCTCCTTGCTGATGTCGAGTTGATGTCGGCTATTGATGCCCATGGTCACATCGCCCGCAACCTCGCGATCGTCAACACTGATCGCAGCGTCTGTGCACGGATTGCTGGTGAGATTGCTGAACGCCATGGCAACAAGGGTTTCCGAGGTCAGCTCGACATCACTTTTTCAGGTGCTGCGGGTCAGAGCTTTGCTGCTTTTCTGCTGCAGGGGATGAATGTGCGTCTAGTGGGTGAGGCCAATGACTATGTCGGCAAAGGCATTAATGGCGGCCGGATCACGCTGGTCCCTCCGCCTGGTGCTGATCAAGGCAGTAGCCAGGTGATCTTGGGCAACACTTGCCTTTATGGCGCTACTGGTGGGGAGCTGTTTGCTTTAGGTAGGGCTGGAGAGCGTTTTGCAGTACGTAATAGCGGTGTGAAGGCCGTTGTTGAAGGCGCTGGGGATCATTGCTGTGAATACATGACCGGGGGAGTAGTGGTTGTGCTGGGATCAACCGGTCGCAATATCGGGGCAGGGATGACTGGTGGCGTGACTTTCCTGTTAGATGAGCAAAGTATGGTTAGCGATCGTGTGAACAAAGAGATTGTCGAGATCTGTTTAATTACAAATACTGAGCAGGAAACCATTCTCAAAACTCTTCTTGAAGCTCATTTGGCTGAGACTCAAAGTGCAAAAGCCAAAGCGATTCTGGCGAATTGGATGAGCTGGAAAGGACTCTTTAAGTTGCTTGTTCCGCCCAGTGAGAAGGTCAATGTTGGCTTGGCTTTGCCTGAGCAGGTTGCGGCTTGAGGGATGCCATGGTTTATCAAAACCGAGAGGTTTACTGCGCAGACTTTGACCCTCTTACCAGAGCAACGGCAGGCATGTTTGGCGGCTCACCGCTCATGGGTAAAGGGTTTGCGTTCTTCAGGTATCAAAGTCTCGAGTGGTTTTCTGGTGGATGCTGAACAACGGCCAGGAGGTGGCGGCTTGTTTGTGCTGAAGGCAGACTCCTTCGAAGCAGCAAGACGTTTAGTTGAACAGGACCCGATGATTGTGGAAGGCCTTGTGGACTGGAATCTGCAGGAGTGGATCCCTGTGTGTGGGGAGCTTATTGCTTAGTTCAGCGCGGGTGGGCGGCCATTAGCTGCTGCACTTCACCTGCGTGGTAGCTGCTGCGGGTCAGCGGCGTGCTCACCACCTGGAGGAACCCCAGCTCGGTTTCCCCTATAGATCGGAAATGCTCGAACTGTTCAGGTGTCACGAAGCGGTCGACCGGCAGATGCTTCGGGGTTGGCGAGAGGTATTGGCCGATGGTCACAATGTCGACTTGGTGACCGCGTAGATCCTCTAGAACCTCAATTACCTCAGCATCTGTTTCTCCTAGTCCCACCATTAGTCCAGATTTGCTGTATGCCTTTGGCCAACCTTGTTTTACCTGCTGGAGTAGCTCGAGAGATCGCTTGTAGATCCCTTGGGGGCGAGCTCGTGGGTAAAGCCGGGGCACAGTCTCAATATTGTGGTTGAGCACGTGGGGAGCTGCATCCATCACCTTGGCTAGGGCATCCGCGTTGCCGCTGAAATCCGGAATCAGCAACTCAATCGTGGTGGTTGGAGAGCGTTGACCTATGGCCTCGATGCAGGCTACGAATTGACTAGCCCCTCCGTCGCTGAGGTCATCTCGGGTTACGGACGTGATCACTACGTGGCGAAGCTTCATTTGGGCAACGGCTTCGCTAAGGCGCTCTGGTTCGCTGGGGTCTAGGTGGCGTGTGGTTTTGTCGAAGTCGATGTCGCAGTAAGGGCAAGCACGGGTGCAGCCCGGTCCCATGATCAGAAAGGTGGCAGTACCACTTGCAAAGCACTCACCGATATTCGGGCAGCTTGCTTCTTGGCACACCGTATTCAGCTTCAGGTTTGCCAGTAGGTTTGATACGTCGCCGACAAGCTCTTGCTGTGGAGCCTTCACGCGCAGCCATTGAGGTTTCAGCAAGGCCTTCTTACTCATAAGTTCAGCCTAGAGAACCTCGTTGTACCAGCCATTCTGGGCGGCTTCATCTTCTAGAATGTCTTTGACGGGATGTAGCGCAGCTTGGTAGCGCACTTCGTTCGGGACGAAGGGGCCGCAGGTTCGAATCCTGTCATCCCGATTTTAGGCACCAATCTCATACTAGCGTTTAACTAGTTAGCAGCCAGGAACACAGTCAGAACGGCTATAGCGCTATGCTATATCAAAGCTATAGTTCAGGTGATGGTTTCAGGCGCAAATCTCAAAATCATGTCAGCTTCGCCCGCTTGCGCTCGCAGTCATCTCACTGAGTTGGCCTGGCTGAGCAATGAGCTCAGAGAAAACCTCGATTACTGCCCTTTTCGCTTTGAGTGGAGCAACCACCGACAAGGTCATAAGTTACTGATTGGCGGTGACTGGAACCGCCGCTTAAGGCATACAACCCGCACAATCCAAGGGGTCGACGGAAAGCCGATTCGCAAGGCTGGCAGGCCCCTTAGCACCCTTGAGCGACAGCTAGCTATTGCCGAGGGCATCAGGCTAGTTAAGAGCTGGCATCAAGGTTGTGATACCCGCCAGCGCCGGCGACCTTCTGGCGAGCCCTACAACATTCTCTTGGCTCACCAACGCCGAGTTGCAAGCGAACTGATTCGGCAGCGCTCATGTGGCACCGGGCGCAAGCGCAAATTGCTGCGTCATACTCTCAACCTCTATAGCTGGCTCGATCAAAGAGGCTTGCCTCTGGATTGCTCCAATGCGATCGCCTGGGCCGCTGATGGGGTCAGTTGCAGCACTGCTAATTACGCTGATCGTCTTTTTTGCGCTCGATCTGCTGTTGAGCTCAATGCGTTGCGCTGGGATCTACCAAAGCATCGCCGGCCTAAAACGCCAAAAGTCAGGCGTGAGTTCGCTGAAAATGCTCTCGATAGTGATGTTGAGCAGGTCTTCTCATTAATCAAAGACCCTCAAGTAGAAGCTTTCTGCAGGGTGATCGCAGCTACCGGCTGCAGGCCGAGCGAGGTGGTCTTTTTTGACTGGTTCAGCTGGTTGCGTGCTGACAGGCAGATGCCCCTCTATGGCTGGTCGCCAAAGGTTGATCGAGAATTTATTGCTGTCTGCCATCCGCTGGCGTGGCTCAAAGATCTAGATCCATCACTACTGCGGGCCCCAGGGCTTGATTGGCAGGATCGCTCTAGAACTGAGCAGAGCTCCAGGTTGAATACGCAATATTCAGCGCGCCTTTTGAGGTTGATGAAAAGAGACCTGCAAGCAGCAGGCTTTAAGCCTCTACCTCGTTGGACAGATTTACGTCACCTCTGGACACTGCGGGCGCTAGCGGCTGGTATGGACCGCAAAACAGCAGCGCTGGCACAGGCTCACTCAGAGCGAATGGCAGAGCTTGTCTATCTCAGACATGGAGAAAAACGCCAGTCGCTTGCTGGTATTGAGCGTTTCGCTAAATTAATGCTAGCGAAACGATAGCTGTGGTAACAAAAAGCATCCTGCTCAAGCTCTCGCCAGAGGTGCACGAGAAAATTCAGGCTGCCGCTCATCTGCATCGACGCTCGATGCAGATGCTTCTGCAGGCCTTGATCGAGACCTGGCTGCTCGATGGAGCGGCTGATCCGCTCAACGATCTGCGCGGCACTGAGGACTCTTCTAGTAAGGCTGTCGATGATGGTGCGCGCACTGCGATTGCTGGCATGGCAGATCACATCCAAGAGCTGCAGACGATTACAGCAGAGCTTGTTAGTCAGATCGCTGAACTCAAGCGTCCCACCACTCCTGGCGATGCTTGGGCCGAGCAAGTCTTGGATGGCATTCAAGATGGCCATCGACTGCAATCTGATCAGCCAGGGCGACAAAAGCCACGCAGCATCCAATCAGCTCCGTTTCTATCTGTTGATGATCGCGATAAAATTGCCCAGAGCAAATTGGCTGATGCTGCAACTGCTGACGATCGCCCCAGCAGCTTCTCAGAAGCTGAATGGCAGATGATTGAGGCTTATCGCCACAGGCAGGCCGAGCAGTAAAGCCATGTCCTGGCTGGTTGAGCCTCATCGATAGTGCTGAAAATAGATCAATAGCTTGATTTGAACTATCACCAATACAACCGCCATCGCTTGCTGGCACCTCAGCGCTTGAGCTGCAGCTTTCGCTAAAAACTATCTGCTGATAATTGATCAGCCTGTAAAGCAACTTTCAGCTCTGATGTGTTAGCTGCAAGCAAAAGTATTGGCTATCATATTCTATTTTCAGTCAGGTTATTGGCACAGGTATTGTTTGCCCTGGTTAGATCATTTAGCCACTTTAGAGCTCAAAATCCTTTTCTAATTGATGCCGCTTATTTGTTGCCTGCTTATTTAAGCGAGCGGGTCAGATGCAACCACCTGGATTAAATTATCAACAGCGTCATCTTCTTTTTCGATATTACTAGTGCTAGCGATTAGTGCTGTTGATGTTATGGAAACATCGTCTAAAGTGCTGCTTTGCTCAATTGTTGATTCTGCTGTGTTGGTTAACAGATCAGTGCTCGAATCTGTAGTTGAGTCAGTATCAGCAGCAATCAGAGAATCTGCTGCTAAATCAGTATTCACTTCTAAGCCAGTGATCTCATCGGTTGAGCCTGAAAGGGTTCCATTGTTTTGTTTGCCTGACCCATCA